>OBLI01002543.1_pt1 | contig 15273 bp, 17 predicted proteins | sample 1519701 | NCBI WGS metagenome assembly OBLI01 (sample SAMEA3663005, study PRJEB22513) | pig gut metagenome | biome: pig gut; feature: pig-associated habitat; material: faeces | place: France | collected 2012 | reverse complement strand
AGAAAAGAATTTATGAAACCGGATGGTACGGATTCTTCTTCTATCGCCAACGAGAGCCCCGTTTCTCCCAACGGCACCACGTTCCTGAGCCAGACAACAAGACTGGTTCAGAGGTAAAGAAGTATCCGTAAGCGAAGGCAAATAATCTTGATGGGAATAACTCCAGAGGTTATCTTGTCTGAGATGGAATAGCAAAGAAAATTGTAAAAGTGCCTATACAAAGGGCTATGCCCTAAATTGAGCACTAACTATTTTGAAAATCAGGTTTGAAAGTTGTAGCTCAAACGGAGTATAGTAACATTTATAAAATACAATAATATCTACAAATAATGTCGCAAAATACACAAACAAGCAATAAGCGAATCGCAAAAAATACGATGTATCTCTACTTGCGAATGTTCATATCGTTAGCTCTTTCTCTAGTGACTGGGCGAGTGGTTCTCAGAACATTAGGAGTAGATGATTATGGAATAAATGCAGTAGTTGGTAGTGTTATCGGAATGTTTAGTGTCATTCAAGTATGCATGATAGGAGCAACTTCACGTTTTATAACTTTTGAGTTAGGACGAGGTGATGCCAAGCGTTTGAAAGATACATTCTCTACTACATTAACTATTCATATCATCATAGCTCTAATACTCTTTGTTATTTTAGAAACTATTGGCTTATGGATGGTCAATTATAAATTGGTTATCCCTGAGGGGCGAATGTTTGCAGCTAATTGTGTCTATCAGTTCAGTATCATTTCTCTTATGTTTGGAGTTACTCAAACTCCTTATAGCTCTGCAATTGTTGCCCATGAAAAGATGGATGTATATGCTTATTTCGATATATTAAATACAGTGTTGAAATTAGTTATTATCTATTTGCTTTTAATAGGTAATATGGATAAATTGATACTTTATGGAATATTAACTCTATGTGTTTCTACTCTTATTATGGTGCTTAACCGAATTTATTGTGTTCGACACTTTCCTGAAACTCGCTATCATTTTATATGGGACAAAACATTATTGAAGCCGATTTTTTCATATTCAGGTTGGGATATTTTAGGTAATGTGGCTGTAATGGCAAGAGGATCTGGTATCTCAATTTTAATTAATTTGTTTTTTGGAACGGCACTAAATGCGGCTTCAGGTATAGCTGGCACTGTAACTAATGCAGTAGGTGGATTTGCTAACAACATTATTATGGCTATTCGCCCACAGATAATCAAGCGCTACGCAGATGGCGAATACGAAGCAATGATAAAATTAGCTCATGATGGTGCATCTTTATGTTTCGTACTCATGGCTTTTCTTGCTATTCCTTTAATGTCTGAAATACATTTTGTGTTAAATCTATGGTTAGGCATTGTGCCAGAAAGTGCTTGTATATTTACCAATTTGGTTATGATATTTTGCATTTTGAGTGGAATTTCCAGCATAGTTATGGATATAGTAGAGGCAACAGGCAATATTAAAAAAACAAGTTTGACTAATGGTACAATATATATTATGGTTCTTCCTATTTCATATATAGCTTTCAAAATGGGTGCACCTGCTTGGGTTCCTTTTGCCTATAATGGAGTAGCTTATATGGCTGGTACTATGTGCAACGTATATTATATGACAACATATATTCCACAACTTCGTTTATCTGAGTTTATGCACAAGACAATATTACCATGTTTTATTTTCTTTGGTGCAGTAGCCATACCTGTAGCGATGTTGCATTTTTGTCTGGAAGAAGGTTGGATTCGTTTTATATTATCTGTATGCCTTTCTTCATTGTTAGCAGCTGTATTGGGATATAAATATATGATAGATAAAGAAATGAGATTAAAAATCATTGAAAAAATTATAAGCAAATTCAAAAAATGACAATAAAACAATTTTTCTTTAAAGTACGCCATCGCTTAATCCGTATAAAGAATACACCAATATGTTTTAAAAAGTTGAATGCGAGGTCTCCTCTTGATATTAAAACTTATGATGGTGGAAACGAGGGGCTTCACCCCTCCTGTCTATATTTCAAAGAAGAATGGAATGGCTACAAATTCTGGTTCGTTTTCACTCCTTATAAGGACATGAATGATGAAATTGAAAATCCTTGTATGTATGTTTCTCAAGATGGCGAGAAATTTGCCCCATTAGAAGGAGCTAATCCATTAGATGATATAACACTACCAAAAGAGCAGGAATATAATTCTGATCCAGAGTTGGTATATAATTCTGATTTGAATCGAATAGAGTGTTGGTGGAGAAGAGTACAACGAGATAAATATCCTACTGAAGATGGCAAAAACAGAGAGATTATATATCGTCGCTGCACTTATGATGGCAGAACTTGGTCTGATAAAGAAGTGATGCTAAATTTGAAGAATTCTTTCAATGAAACTCGAATGTGTATCAGTCCTGCATTGATTTATGAAGATGGTATATATCGCATGTGGTGTTCTTCTGCTGATAATTTTGAGGGCAAGCATCGTACAATCAATTACTATGAATGGGTAGATGGGGAATTTCCAAAACTCAAATGTAAGCATAAGTTATCAAAAGGCATCCTTTCTCATATAGATGTTATTAAAGATAGGGATAAATATTGGCTTGTTGGTAATGATGTTTCAACTGGTGGATTTCCTTTAAGGATTTATTCATTCAAATTCCTTGTTGATTCTGAATATAAGTATGAAGGTTTAGTCTTGTCGAAAGGAAAGCGTGGACAATGGGATGAAAGAGTGATATACCGTCCCTCTGCTGTTCTTGTAGAAGATAAGCTTTGGCTTTATTATAGTGCTTATGGTAGTAATCCTAATACAAAGAATCATGTCGGTTTGATAAAGTCTACTAGTTGGAAGAAATTGAAACGTTGCTTCTTGCAAAATTGGTTTAATGGTAGATTGTAAATTTATATTATGAATTAGAATATTTCCTCAGTAATATCTTTTGTTCGTTTTCCTTTAGCAGTTATGGTAGTTTATGTCCATTCTTTTGGTGAAGGAAATGTTATTGTTAATGAAATTGATTGGCGAAATTTTTCTTGTTCCCTTTTGGTTTATAAGGGATCTAATCGTGCTTGTTGTTTTGTATCCTTTGAGCTATGTTCTCCTCAAAAAGAAAATTATTGGCCGAATAGTTATGGGTAGTTCCAATGAGTGTACATTGCTTTGTTGGTAGATGATAAAGAAACATGAATGGTTGATTCCTGAATTTAAAGCATTGAATGACTATTTGTTTTCTGTAAATAACTCTCTGGTTCGGACTGCAATAATGTTAAGAATCTGTTATGATGATGCAATGAAATTAGATACAGATTTGTTGGATAGTGTTTTTGAGTATTTACAAGAACACGATAATAACGTATAAAGATTAATAATAACTATGTCTAAAATTAGAATATTATATTATATGCCTGTAGCATATGGCACGCTTGCGGATCGCCTCTCTTGGGTGAAACAAAATAAATTTAGAGGTGAGCTTTTGTATAGTGTTGTAGAAACTGAAAAACTTGGATGCAGCATTTCTGTTCCTGATACAAAAAGGTATGGGGTGGCTTCTAAGAAATTATATCTGTATTATACTTGGAAATTACTTTGTACAAGTAATAAATATGATATAATATATTCACCCTATTATCAGGGTTTAGAATGGCTTGTTTATTTAAAGGCAATAGGCCTCTTTAGAAAAAAAATTGTAGTATGGCATCATAATCCTATTGAGGATGAGCCAAAGAAGTTCCTTTCTCGTTTAAGAAGAAAATTGTTTTTTAGAGGATGTGATGCTCTCTTGTTTTTCACAAGGACACTCAGAGAACTTAGTTTAAGCAAGGGATGTTCTTCTGATAAAATGTTTGTTGTGGAATGGGGACCAGATATGGATTATTTTGATAAAATTCGTAAAGAATATTCCCAATGTAACGGTAATTATTTGATGTCAGGAAGTGATTCAAGGGATTTTGAAACCGCAATAACTGCGTTTTCTAAAGATTCTAATATATCTTTTGATATCTATTTCCCAACGGATGAATTGTACACAAAATACAACCATAAATATACTAGTATTAATACATTTACTTTAGAAAGAAATAATTTGGGATATGAAGAAATGGCCCGGGTTACTGCTAATTGTAAGGCTGTCATTATCATAACAAAGCCTGTACCTGGCCGCAAGTTGCCATCAGGTCTGACGTCTATTTGTGAAGCTGTTGCATTAGGTAAGCCTTGTATTATTACTGATAATCCATATTTTAGTGATGAAATGCGTCGTGCAGGTTTTGCTATATTTGTAAAAGTTGGGGATGTTGAAGGCATTAGAAAAGCTATTGTTGAGTTGGAGGAAAATCCAGAGCTAAGACTTCAAATGTCAGAGGCAGCTCTTGCCTATGCTCGTAAGTATAGTTCTGAGAATACGGCAAAACAGTTAGTGGAAATCTTCAAAAGTGTTTTGAGAAAATGAAAAATGATTTTTTGATATTGAAGGCATATTCAATTTGGAAGCGTGTAGAACTCAAGGCAGAGTGGCTTCTCTACAAAAAAACAAGAAATGAGTTTAAGGTTATAGGAGAAAAATCGCAATTTTCCTATTTGAATTCAAGAATATCTGGAAAGGGCTTTATTGCAATAGGGGATAGGTGTACATTTGGTCCTCATCTTCGTATGGATGCTGTAGCTGAGTATGGCTATCAGAGATTTAATCCAAAACTTATCATAGGTAATGATGTGGTTATCAATGACTATTGTCATATAGGTTGTGTCAATGAAGTTAAGATTGGTAATAATGTCTTAGTGGCGAGTAGAGTTACTATATTAGACCATTTTCATGGCAGTATTACATCTTCCGATTTACTTACCCCACCCTCTAAGCGACCATTGTCAAGCAAGCCAGTTGTAATTGGTGATAATGTTTGGATTGGTGAAGGGGTGTGTATTATGCCTGGTGTAACGATAGGTGATAATGTGATAATAGGTGCTAATGCTGTTGTGACACATAGTTTTCCTAAAAATGCTGTCATAGCAGGAGTACCTGCAAAAATTATAAAAACAATAGATGGCAATGATTAAACAAGGATTGGTTAGTATAATTACTCCATGTTATAATGGGGCAAAGTTAATCCATAGACTTTTAGATTCTGTTTTGTCTCAGGACTATCCTTCAATAGAAATGATAGTTGTAGATGATGGTTCTCAAGATAAAACACATGATGTAATAGAATGCTATATAAATAAATTTGAACAAAAAGGTTATAGCTTGTTATATTTGTATCAAGATAATGCAGGTCAGGCTGCTGCCATTAACAAGGCTCTGCCTAAAGTTGAAGGTGAATTCTTGGTTTGGCCTGATGCTGATGACTATTATTCTTGTGGTACTGCTATATCCGAGATGGTAAAGACTTTCGAGACACTTGATGATTCTTATGGTATTGTTAGATGCGAGGCGTCTTTTGTTGATGAATGTTCGTTTAAAGTCGTGTCTGAACATAAATATGGAACTGATAAAAAAGTCCATCTTTTTGAGGAATATTTTATAGGCAAGGAGTCTATTGCTGTTGCAGGCACTCATATGGTGAAAATGAGGTGCTTTGATGAAGTTAATCCTTCAAGGCATATATTTGATAGGCGCCATGCTCAGAACTTTCAGATGTTATTGCCAGTAAGTTATTCTTATAAAGTCTATACTTTGGAAAAAACATTATTTTCTATTGTTGTAAGAGATAATTCTCATTCTCGTTGTATTGAGAGTTATGAAAAGCATTTTGATGATTTTGAAGGTTATCAAGAAATCTTGGACAATACGTTCTTGTCCATTAAAGCGATGACTGATGCTGATAGTCAAAGAAGTTTGAAGTTAAGCCATATTTATTGCCTGACAGGTAAACTCTTTTATGCCCTTCAATTTGGTAAGGCAAAGGAGGCTAATCAATTTGCCAAAGAATTGAAATGTTTGGGTGTAAAACAGACTAAAGCTGGATTAATAAGGCTAAAATTGGTTTACATTCCTTTCTTGCTAAAGGCATTTGATGGCATAGTTAATAAGCTGCGATAAGATAATAGTAAGATGCAAAACATTTCTATAATCGTTCCGCTTTATAACGCCTCATCTTATCTGCATCATAGTTTAGATACTCTCCTTTATCAACCTTTCCATGATATTGAAATCATTTTGGTTGATGATGGAAGTACCGATGAGTCTCCTGCTATTTGTGATGAGTATGCAAGTAAAGATGGGCGAATAAAAGTATTTCATGAAGTTCATTCTGGTGTGGCAACTTCTCGTCAAGTAGGTCTTGATAATGCGCATGGCGACTATATCTTATATATTGATGCAGATGATGTTGTGGGGTCAGACATGATATCAGACATGTACCATAAAGCGGTTGAAGAAAATGCAGATATGGTGATATGCGATTATCAAGAACTTACACATGATGGGGAAATATATCGAAAACAAGAGCCTACTGCATTAGAAGGTGCTGCAGTCTTGAACGACATTCTTAATGGTAAGATTTATGGTGCTTTATGGAATAAAATGATGCGTCGAGACTGGCTTATGAAAACAAATGCATCATTTCCACAAGAACTGACAATGAGAGAAGATCTGATATTTTTAAGCCAGTGTCTTCCTTATGCACGAAAGATAGCTTATATCGCTAAAGCCTACTATGGTTATGAGCGTAGAAACACTTCTGCATTAACAAGTAATTATGTAAATGAGTCTCCTTCGTACTATAATCAAGAATGCCTATGGGTTAATCTGATATTAAAGAACAAATTCATTTATGCAACCACTCGTACACGATTGGAGACATATTATTTCACACTTGCATACATCACTCTGTTAAAAGGATTATTTGATAAACGTCTTTGGAATAAATATTTCTTGAGTCATGAACACTTATTGGACTATGGCATCGGTTTTCGTAAACATATTGTCAGTTTAGCCTATCATGGTCATTTTAATTTGTCTCAGATATTGAGAACTTTTATCTCAAAAATAAAATTATGAAAATAGGTATATTAACCCAACACTTCTTGTTGAACTATGGTGGCATTATTCAGAATTATGCTCTCCAACAAGTATTGCTCAAACTGGGATATGAACCTCTTACGTTCGAGCATGATACTTGCTATAGCCGCACTCGTTGGTTCTTGCGAACAGTCAAGCAGATTTTGACAACTCGTTCCTTCAAGAATCTTCCTGTGTATCCTGTATATAAGGGACGTATAGGCAACGAAAACTTCATCAAGTTTGTACTGAAGTATATTAAGTCGGAACCTGTCAAGGACTTTGTTCCTTCGTTGACAGCACAATATGGCATAGATACCTATATCGTCGGAAGTGATCAGGTGTGGCGACCTGCTTTCAATCTTGGACCTCGTTTGGCTAATATGTTCCTGGACTTTGCTGATGACAATGTGAAGAAACTATCGTATGCAGCATCTTTCGGATGTAAGGAGTGGGAATATACTAAAGAGCAGGAAAAAACTTGCTCAAAGCTTGCTAAGCGTTTTGATGCAATATCTGTACGTGAGGCTTCTGCTGTAGATTTGTGTAAGAATCACTTTGGGATTGATGTTTCCTTAGTGCTTGATCCTACGTTGCTGTTGAACAGGGAAGATTACGAAAAAGTATGTAATAATATTCCGAAAAAAGACAAGCATATTTTTGTTTATTCCTTGGTTGTTGGTGAAAGTGTAATGTCTGTAGCATCAAAATTATCAGAGGCTAAAGGCTTGCCGATTGTAGTGAAAGAAGCAGGTGGAAAAGTAAAGAAAGAAGATACCATTGAAGATTGGTTTGCGGAATTCCGCGATGCGGATTATGTCGTTACAGACTCTTTCCATGGTATGGTTTTCTCAATCATATTTAACAAGCCTTTCTACATCGTAATGAACCCAAGTGGTGGAAATGACCGTTATATATCGCTTTTATCACAATTAGGATTGATTGGGCGAATAATTACGGATGAAACATCACCTTTAGACATGCAAATAGATTGGAATTCTGTCAACGGACGTTTGCATAATTTACGACAGAGTAGCCTCACTTTTTTGAAGAATAATTTATGATAAACAATTTTCAACTTCAGATTTCTAAATCCATATCATTATTAAGATTTCCCCTTGTTTTGATGGTAGTCTTTATTCATAGTGGAGGGTTTGGAGAGTTTCATACTGAGATTTTTAATATCAATATGCTATCAAACATACACGTCTATGATATAATTAGAATATTGGTATCTCGAATTCTCTGTCAAGTGGCAGTGCCTCTATTTTTCTTAATATCAGGCTATCTATTTTATTCTAAGTTTGATAAGTATAATTGGAATTGGTCTATTTGGATTCAAAAACTAAAATCTCGAGTTTACACGTTGTTCATTCCTTATATTTCATGGAATATACTGAGATTTATATATAATGAAACTTTTGGATTGCTTCAATCGATGCGACATGGAGAAAGTTTCTATTCTGGAATACACATTATATTATCAAAAATTTCACCAAAAATATTTTTTAATTTTGGACTTACTGATACAGGATATATCAACTGGCACAACGAACTGACGATGATGTACGTACCTGTCCATACTCCATTTTGGTACGTTAGAGATCTCATTTTGTTAGTTATAGCATCCCCCGTTATTTACATTCTATTAAAGCGTTTAGCGGGGGGGGTACATACTTTTGTTAGTTGCGTTATTTGTTGTTATGCCATTTGATGAATTCGATATTCGCGGATTGGTATTTTTCTCTATCGGAGGATACCTACAATTATTTATACAAAAGCAGAGAACAAAAGCTATAGAAAATTCGAAGTTATTATGCTGGTTTGGTATCTGGCTTTTCCTCATAATAGGATTTCTAAATATTTTCCACCATTCCATTTTACCAATAACTGTATTAATCGGTGTAACAATGATAGTCATTGTTTCAATGAAATTGGCAATGAAGGTAAAAATTGATGAACGCTTATCAAAAAGTTCATTCTTTATATTTGCTTTCCATATGTTTATTATTACGTTGGTTGAAACCATCTATAGAATGAGTCATATAGATATTAATAATGAAGTCCTATTAATTGTATTGTACTTATTGTTTCCTATTATACATTGTTTTTTATCTTATCTTGCGTATTTATTTGTGAGCAAGAATAAGGTGCTTTCATTGTTTTTATTAGGTAAAAGAAACTGATTATGAATAATTTATTAATATCTGTTGTGATTCCTTTATACAATAAGGAAAAAACAATTGAACAGTCTTTGCATAGTGTTTTACGGCAAAAAGACTGTGATTTTGAGATTGTTGTGGTAGATGATGGGTCTACGGACAATAGTGTAGAACAAGTAAAAAAGATAAATGATACAAGAGTAAGACTTGTTTGTCAAAAAAATGGCGGACCTGGTGCTGCCAGAAACACCGGAGCAAAAGCGGCTAAAGGAGATTGGATTGTTTTTTTGGATGCAGATGATGAGTTGTTACCAAATGCTTTGAAAAGTTTTGCCAAAGCTATTCTTGCTCATCCAAATATCGACATTTTTGATGCCAATAAATATATATTAACGGGTGATAATAAAATCTTGGCATACCATCCTTTAAAAGGATATATTAAGAATCCGCTAAAAGAATGTTTCTTTAGCAGGATTTTGCCAGGCAATGGTAGTTCTGCATTTCGTCGGTCATTCTTTCTCAAGAATATGTATGATGAACGGATTCGCAGATTTGAAGATGCTGAACTGTTGATTAGACAATTATCTTGTGCAAAAGTGTATTCGTTAAAGACACCAACCTTGCTTTTTAATCGTAACTTTGCTGAGGCAAGTCGCCCACGTAAGAATGTTATGGAAGACTATTTCGCTTATTTAGATTTCTCTAAAGGAGGCTTTTGGCGTAAGATGTGTGTATATCGTACCTTCTTAGAGGAGCGAGAACTTTATCCCGAATACGGGAAAAAGCATTATGCTAAAATGTATAAGCGATATGATTGGCTATTGATGTATAAACTTTTGAATTGGCTTGCTAAATTCTTAAAGAAATAATAATAAAATGAGAATATTATGGATAGGTAACTCCGGACTATATGTTCCAAGTAATAGTCGTGGAGGTGGATATAATGGTGGAGGCTGGGTTGCTTCCGTGCAGAAGGAGTTGACGAAAATTAATGATATAACCTTAGCTGTTGCATTCTGTAAGGATGGCGAGCCACAAAAGGTTATTCAAAATGGTGTGACGTACTATCCTGTGCCGAATCACACGAAGTCGAAGAAGGACAAAATCCTCGACTTGTGGAAAATCAACGATGTCACTCGCGACGAGATTCTTTGGCCTTACTATGAGGAAAAGTTCAGAAACATCATAGAAGACTTCAAACCTGATGTTGTTCATGTTTTTGGATCGGAGTTGTATCAAGACCTCGCAGCGAGAGTAACTGGTGATATTCCGACTGTACTTCATATTCAAGGACTCCTCTCTCTCTATATATATATATACCTTCCACCGTCGGTTTCTAAATGGCAGTATTATATGAGTGGAAAGGGGCTGAAAGGCAAGTATCACAACTATCAATACTTGGCTTATTGGCATCGTAGCGTTCACCGTGAGAAAGCCATACTGAAAGCTGTACCTCACGTGATAGGTCGAACAGATTGGGACAGACAGGCGTTGGCAGTATTGACCCCCAAAGCTAAGTATCATTATGGAGGAGAGATTCTTCGTGATGTCTTCTATGAGAAGAAAGACCGCCAAATTCCCAAAGATCGCCCTGTTATCAGTACAACGATTTCATTCCCTACTTATAAGGGATATGATGTTATCCTAAAGGTTGCCAATATTCTGAAGAATGCAATCGGAATGGACTTCGAATGGAATGTTTTTGGCAATGTACAGCCGGATTTTATGGAGAAGCATACTGGATTGAAGCATGAGAATCTGAATGTTAATCTTAAGGGAGTGGCTACCGCAGAACAATTACGTGATGCATTGGTTAATAGTACTTTGTATTTCCATTCCTCTTACATAGAGAATAGTCCAAATGCTGTTGGTGAAGCTCAGCTTGTAGGTGTTCCTGTTGTAGCAAGCAGGGTTGGTGGCACCGATTCTATGGTAGAGCATGGCAAAACTGGTTTCCTTTATCCAGTAACAGATCCATATATGGCTGCTTATTATATCAAGCGATTGGTAGAAAACCAGGAAGAGAATATCTCAATGGGTAAAGCTGCAAGAGAGGTTGCATTAGTTCGTCACGATAAGCAGACTATCGTGGAAAATCTTTTGATAATATACGATGAGATTACGATGTATAATAAATAGGCGTAATGAAACCATCGCAAAATATATCATTCAAATATGTATATGAAACAAATTCTCATAAAACTCCTCAATCTCCCCACAACCTTTCGTATCAAGCTATGCCCTCGTATCAACCGCATGATATTAAAGGCTCATGGCGTTGTGTTTGGCAGGAATCTCCAAATTCCTGGCAAAGTGTCGTGGCTAATTGGGGGGGCAAGGGTTTCAATAGGAGATAACTTTTACTTCTCCTCAGGTGATGCGGTGAACCCGATGACGAGCAATCTGCAGGGGGCTGTATACGTAGAGTCAGGGGCAGAGCTTACCATTGGCAACAATGTTGGTATGAGTAGCACACGTATCTGGGTTCACGACAGCGTTGCGATTGGTGACAATGTAAAGATAGGAGCGTGCGTCTTGATAACCGACACCGATGCGCATCCAATGGATTATATGGCACGCCGCACTTCCAACGACGGCACGAAGTCGGCACCGATAGTGATTGAGGACGATGTCTGGGTGGGTGCTCACAGTATCATCCTCAAAGGTGTCACGATCGGTGCAAGAAGCATCATCGGTGCTGGAAGTGTAGTGACAAAGAGTATTCCTGCGGATTGCGTGGCAGCAGGAAACCCGTGCAGGGTGATAAAGAATTTAAAATAATGAAACAACGTATTGATTATATCGACCGAATGAAGGGCATGGCAATCTTCTTGGTTGTCATGGGACATGTGTACGGAATGGTTTTCAATCAGAGTGAGGATGTCACATACAAATGGATCAGCAGTTTTCACATGCCTTTGTTCATGTTCTTGAGTGGTCTTGTTGCCTGCTCAGGCGTTGTGGCTCCGTATTGGGGCGTTAGAAAGCTGGGCAAGAAGTTGAAAGGACTGCTATTGCCATTGGTTGTGTTTGGAATGTGTTTCACCATAACCTTCTCAAAAGACTTCTTGACTGGCTTGATCGGCTTTCTTGAATCGCCAAACAAGAACGGCTACTGGTATCTGATGACCTTGGCTGTATTCTATGTGTCGCTTTCGCTGTACCGCTTGAATGTCAAGCAGAAGTGGTATGTAGATGTAGCATTGGCAATTTCCTTGTGGGGGGGGGTACTTCGTACTATGGAAATATACAGCACAGACGAAAGACTACTTCTGTCTGCTGAATTGCGGTAACTTCTATCTGTTCTTTATGCTTGGCGTTTTCACCACAAAGTACCGGTTGTTGGAAAAGGCGAAGAATGCCAACTGGCTGTTATCTGTCTGCATCGTGCTGTATGCCGTCTTGTTCTGCGTAGAGATGCCGATACATGCTTTGGACAGCCTGAACAGACACATCTTCATGCCGTTCTGTATGGTGTTTGTCGTCGTGACCTTGTTTTTGGCACGCCACGGTGAGACGTCGCGCTTCGAACGTATATTAGACTATGTGGGCAAGAGAACGCTTGATGTGTATGTGCTCCATTATTTCTTTATCAGCGTTGTTCATCTGCAAGACGTGGGTAAATACATGGAGGGATCAGGCAATAGTCTGCTGATGTTTGTATTGGCAGTAGGCTTAGCCACTGTCATTACAGCATTGTCTGTTGGCGTAGGAAATGTACTTCATAAAGGACGGCTGATTGAAAAATTGGTTTATGGAAAATAACAAAAAAACAATAAAGGCGGTGGCTCCTTTCGCTCACCCCGGCTTCTTGAACTTCAAGCAGGCGCCGTTTGCGGCTTGGGTAAGAAACGGGGGACAGGTGGCGCAGGAGCACTATCCTCCTCGATGGCTGCACGGAGCGGCGTACCGATGGGAGCTGCCTACGATATGGAAGAGTGGGAAGGAGGCGCGTCTGAGGTTCGTTGAGCCTGTGTCGCTTTCGTTCGACTCGTTTCCCGATTATGCGAGGTACGAGGTTGTGCCGATGTTCTGGGACTGCTGGCCTCGCTACTTCGAGAAGACTTGCCGGTGGCTGAGAAAGCATGGGGGGAGGACAGCGATATTTTCTTCGCGTCAGACCGCTGAGAAGATGCAGGAACGATTCTCGGGCAAGCACGAAGGGTGGCAGAAGATAGACGTAATCTGGTGTGCTGAGGCTGTAGACGAATCGGTTTATCAGCGGGGCAAGCTCTTGAAGGATAGAACTATAGACTTGCTGGAGTTCGGACGGTCGAACGATAAGGTGGTCAGTTCGGCGAAACTGGCTGGTGTGAAGATCGATGGAGCGCCGCTGCAGCATGTCTGCACGAAGCAGAACGGCAAGTTCATCTTCACCAACGAACAGCTTTACGAGGCGATGGGCGACGCGAAGGTTACAATCGCCTTGCCACGTAGCATGACGCAGCCGGAGATTGCGGGCGACATCGAGACGCTGACGCAACGCTATTGGGAGTGTATGTTCTCACGGGTGGTGATGGTGGGTCATGCGCCGCAAGAACTCGTCGACTTCATCGGGTATAACCCAGTGGTAGAACTGCGAGACGACATCTCGGCAGAAGACCTGATTGCCGATGTACTGGAGCACATCGACGATTACCAACCGCTTGTAGACCGTAACAGAGCAACGGCGGAGCGGCTCGGTAGTTGGACGGTAAGAATGAAGTGGTTGATGGGAGAGTTGAACAAACGCTATATATAATATTTGTTTAGTGAAAAAATCTACCATATCTTCCAGCAAGCGCACAATGAACTGTGCTACAGTGAGATAGAGGCTGGAAGATTTCTACAGATGGCTGTTATCTACCAGCCTATCTGCCAGCCACAGACACCTATCTTCCAGCTGCTGGCATGCAACAATCAGCAGATATAAAGTGCGCATCTTGTTACAGCTATGGTAGACTGTTGTTACCGCGGTGCAAAAATGATGTTACAGCATCGGGGAAATGATGTTTTCTCGCTGCGGTAATAGAAGTTTCTCGCTGGGAGAATAGCACAAATGGTAATATATAGAAAAATATAACTAACAATTAAGTTTATGATTACAGTTATTAATTTTGCGGAAGGGCTTCCTTATACAAAATATAGAAAAATATGTAGTAAGACCGCAAAGTGGATTGGGGGGGCAGACAATGTTATAGAATACTCTAAGGAAGATATAGAACCTGGCTTTATTGAGAAGAATCGTTCTATTATGTCAAATCCGCGCGGATTTGGATTGTGGCTATGGAAACCATATTTCATACAAAAGACACTGAAGTCAATGAAGGATGGTGACTGGCTATTTTATGTGGATGGTTGTACTATCTTCATCAATGATATACAGAGTTTGGTTAAGTGCGCAGAGAATCAAAAAAGCGACATTTTACTTTTTGAGATGCCACTGATAGATCATCAGTTTACTAAAAAGGAATGTTATGACGCATTAGGAATAACCGACTATACACAGAATCAATTGGCAGCAACATATTTGTTAGTTAAGAAGACACAAAAGACGTGTGCATTTATAGCAGAATGGCTTCAGATTTGTGAGAATGAGTCTTTGCTGTCACCGAAAAAATACAACACAAAAATAAAGGAGTTCTCTGATTTTGTTTCTCATAGAGAAGACCAATCGCTTCTTACGCTTATGAGAATAAAGTATAATCTGCCTGCATTCAGAGATCCTTCTGATTATGGTGAAACTCCACATATGTATTTTAGTTCAAATTATGGCTACAATGCGAAACAATATCCAAATTCTTCCTATCCAACGATTCTGCTAAGTAATAGAAGGAAAAATCCATATCTTTATTACTTGAGATATAAGGTTAAGCGAGTGCTAAGGACTATGGGACTGCTAAAGCCTGAGTCGATTATAAAAAACAAGATTCAACAAAAAGTATAGAAACTAAAATAGTTTAGGGCTTTTATTCAAGTTAAAATGATACCAAAGATTATACATTACTGCTGGTTCGGACGCAACCCGTTGCCCGAACTGGCGCAGAAGTGCATTGCTTCATGGAAGAAGTATTTGCCTGATTATGAGATAAAGGAGTGGAATGAGGATAACTTCGATGTTAATATCATTCCGTATACGGCAGAGGCGT
>OBLI01002542.1_pt1 | contig 15281 bp, 14 predicted proteins | sample 1519701 | NCBI WGS metagenome assembly OBLI01 (sample SAMEA3663005, study PRJEB22513) | pig gut metagenome | biome: pig gut; feature: pig-associated habitat; material: faeces | place: France | collected 2012 | reverse complement strand
CGAATTATTACCTATTGAAATGCTATTTCCTGTTCCAAAATCAGCTCCTTTTTCAATATTAATATTTTTACCACATGAGTCAAAAACATATCTACCTATAAACGAACGGATTTTCCTTATGAAAACAACCACAGCTCTACCACTATCGGATGCTGGCAAATGTTTCAGAATGAATAGATAAAAAAATAGACCAATCCATCTTTTCATATCATATTAGTTTTACATATTGATTAACAAAAGCTTCTTTCGAATTATTCCTAACAACCTGCATTCTATTTGTTATTCTCATTTTTTCATACATTGTAGTATTTATACTAATCATTTTTTCTAGTGCATTAACCATCTCGTTCACATCTAAAGGATTAAACAAGAAGCCATTTACACCTTCTTTTACAATTTTAGGCATCTCACATACATTGCTACATACCACAGGCAACCCACAACTCATTGCCTCACAAAGAACATTTGGATAACCTTCAAGAAAAGAGGGAAAAAAGAAAAAAGATGCATTTTGATAATATGGTAACAAATCATTTTGTTGATCAACGATATGAACACATTTTTTCATATCATTATCAAGGATGCTTTTCTCTACCTTAGAAACATACTCTTTATCATAATGACTGCCTATCCAAATTAAATCAAACGAATAGCCTTTTTTACGTAATATACCTAAAGCTTCAATTGCTCGCAAAACATTTTTTTGTTCTGTTAAACGTCCTACACTCAATATAGAAATTTTCTGAGGAGTTAAACCCTTTTGAAAGAATCTTTCAGTATCTACGAAATTCGGTATTGTCGTTATTGTTTTTTTTAAGAATGAGCAGTGACTGACAATATTTTCTTCCTCTGAAAATGAATTACATACAACTTTATTAGCAAGCCTATATAAATTAAACCGAACAAAAGTTTCTTTTCCCCAACATAGAGTATGTGACCGTTCAGACACTATAAGTCTAAACTTATATATTAATTTCAATATACACATTATCATATTAGGTACTGGTAAATATGAAATAACTGTATCTGGTTTGAATTTTTTAATCAAGTTTCCGATAACAAACAACCTTTTTCTCTTATCAAATGCACCATTCAATAATTCATATTCTACTTTGTTCTTTCTAAGAAAAGGTTCAAAGAACTGATTCTTATAATAAGTAGCTACTTTTACCACGAACCCTTTCTCTTGCAAAAAAACTGCCAATCCAACTAGTTGTCTCTCTGCACCTCCAGAACCAAGATTTTCAGTAACTAACAATACACGTTTTTGTCTCATTTTTTCATTTACTTATAAACAGTGAATCAGATAAGCTAAGCAAAAACTTTTTTTTCTCTGGTGCAGACATTCCCTTGGAACCTATATTATATTTTACATTCCGTTTTATATAATCATCAGTTGAACATATAACCCTTGCAGGATTTCCACCCACGACTGTATGAGGTGGTACAGACTTAGTTACGATTGCGCCAGCAGCAACTAAAGCCCCCTCACCTATTGTTACGCCTGGCATTATCTGTGCACCTGCGCCTATATACACCCAATCATTTACTATTATTTTCCCAAAGACATCAAAATCTGGACATAACTTGCGAATGCAATTACACCCACCATGCGTATGAAAAGCTACTCTATCTGTTATTTGAACATTATTACCTATTGTTATTAAATAAGGCTCTGAAGGCCATCGTCTTGTATCAATCAAACAGTTTTCACCGATATTTACGCCTAAATGTCTTGCATAGGATTCTGGAGATTTCAGATATCTCCAATACAAAACTTTAAATAAGTACATCATTTTTATCTTGTAATATTTTTAACTATTTGAACCCACTTTTTAATATTTGATTTTTCGGAAAATAAATTAATTGCCTTTTTACAAGAAGAAAATCCCATAGCAAGTAATGTATTATTGTTTGTTGATATTATTCCTAACAATGCATTCTTTATACTTTCAGAATCATTCCAATCACAAAGAAATCCATTACTCGCATCAACTAATGTTTCATAATCCGATATTCTTGTCATTATTATAGGTTTACCAAGTGTCATTCCCTCACAAACCGCATTTGGTAATCCTTCAGAAGAACTAAACAAAGCTACTACATCCGCCTCATTCATTCTATTTGCAATATCTTTTGTTGCATCTTTGAGAATAAAAACGTCCTGTAATTTATTTTTCCGTATCTCATCTTTTAGTTTTACAAAGTACGGCAGTGTTCCATTGTATGTTTCTCCATACCAAGTAATATCAAACAAGGACAACTCTTTATTAGACATTCGTTTTAATGCTTCTAATAAACCATATGGATTTTTCACCTCACGATATGAAGCTGGAACTATAAAATGCGTTTTTCCATTATTTCTCATAATATATTCAGAAGAAATCTTAGGTAGTTTTACTATATTATATATAGTACTCAATTGCTTTGCATATTGTGGAAAAAGTTTTGTATAAATTCTCTTCGCATTATCACTATTGCAGATTTTTATCGATGCAAAACGCTCAAATTTAGTATAAAAAAGTTCACGTTTCGAAAGGAGTAAACTTTCACGTGCATTTCTCAACCCCGTAATAGCCTTGTAGCTTCCCTTACTCAGCATAGCAACTAAACAATTGGCAAAATTATTTTCTGCTAAAAAAGATATTCCAACCTCAATTTTTTCTTTTTTAAAAAGTTGATATAAGAACCATACATTATAGAAAATACTTAATTTTAATCTGATGATTATCTGCTTTCGAGGTAATTCTATAACACGGACTTTCGTTTCTTTTAACTCTGTACTATAAAAATCTTTTTTGTTTAATGTTACAAATAATACATCAAATCCTCTCTTTGCAAATTGTTTTGCAACTATCACCATCTGATGTTCAGCACCACCACAGGCTAGACCTCCGAAAAATAATACTTTCATCGTTCAATTGTTTTTACCAAATTTTCTACCATCCATCCACAAAAATCAAAGCCTTTGCCTTCATGCCATTTCATATCAGAAGTCCAAAAACCTTCACATTGTAAATAACCTGCAGCAGTAAATCCATAACCAAGTTCTACAATTAGAGGATTATTATCTTTGTCAAAAACAAAATCCATTCCTACACATTGAAGCCCGAGTTTACAGCTTACATTAAATGCAATTTTTACACATCTTTCATCTATTTCTGCTTTGGCGTAGATAATATTTCCACTACCAGAAGCTCTAAAATCATTCACCCGTACCATACGTTTGATAGCAAATGCCTTATTGCCAATTACGCAAACACGAATGTCAAATTTATTGTTAGGTATGAATTCCTGGAAATAGGCATAACCTTTTTCTCTGCTATGCATCTTTCTGAATGATTCAGACTTTATATAAAAAGCAGCAATATCTTTCACAATGTAAAAAGTGGAAACCTTTCCTGCTTTGAATTTACGTATATCATCAGAAAGGAGATGTTGCAAATTTGCCTGTGAGAATCCTTTTCCAAAAGCTTTCTTTACATACTTAATAGCTTCTGATCGATTATGCGCTAACATTACATTATGACTACCGGCACCGCCACGTAATTTGAAGACTTTCGGAAAATCTGTTTTTCCGACCCAATGCATTGCATCTTCTTTTGTATAAAAGACGTAAGACGGTACCATTGGTGCCCCTATTGCTTCAAGCATATATTTCTGCCCTACTTTATCGTCAAAATGCCAGCCAGTATTAAAATCTGGAAAAACTTTTACACCTGACATTTGTAATGAGTACAGCAATTGTTTAGCAAACAGGATATCACGACTGTTGGTGTGGTGATGATGCCACATAAAAGCATCACATCCTCTAACTTGCTCAACAATATTGTCATCATATGCATTGACTAATTTATAGTCAATGTGATTCTTTTTGCAGTATTCAATCCATCTATCACTGAAACTGCCTGGACGATTGTGAATAGCGATTATCATTTCAATATATCAATTAATTGATCACTTGACATAAACTCTACATCAGGATACTTCATTAATAAAGTAGATAAGAACTCATCAAGTAATTCTAAATTCTTTATTCGGTTATTTATATCTATACCTCCAACATAGTTTATTCTATGGGAAGAAATTACTGCTACATGATTGTTTGCGAATGCTTGGCCTATTTCTTTCATCAAATTATCAGTTGAATATTCCGCAGTAGTAGCAGGTTCAAAGAAACAATTTCTTACTCCGTATATAAGACCATGGCTTTTTTGACCAGCATAAAGATATTTTTTTGATGAATTACTAGAGCAACGTCTTACGCGCGCTCCTTGAACTAACTCAACGCCATTGTCAAACAGAATATTCTCGATTTTGTCGTTCCATGTGTAACATGGAGCTATAAATGTGCGAGAAGCAAATCCCCAAATCTTTTTGAACAAGGAAAGAGATTGAGACACGGTGTCGCATACATATTTTTGACTTTCATCATCATACGATTTCAATGCTACCATGTATTGATTTCCTTTTGATGGAGTTTCTTTAGGGAATATACCGCACATTCCATAGTTAAAGGCCGTAATTACATCCTTATCACCAATCTGTAAGGCATTGAGCCAATCGCACACATTAAAATGCTCACGTCCATGACACTGCGGCATGAATATTCCTTGTTCAATGCCATCCTTGACCAATTGAATTACATTAGCACTATGAGGATATCTACTATATGTATTACAAACATCTTCATATATATACTCAGAATAACCTTTTTCTTTGATCTTATAAAAATTCGGATTAGCGGAAAGGTAATTCAATGTAACAACAGGATGCTTACCATTCTTATCTTTATACTTTAAAAGTACTTCAGAAAGAGCTTTTATATCTTCATCTGTTTCCAAACAGTCATAGCGCTCATAAGGGCGTTTATCCATAGCATATCCTTCTGTCATAAGAGCATCGTAGACCTTACGAGAAGGAACACGAATAGATCCCCAATCGTCAGATTCTATAACTACAATACGCCGCATTACTTTTTTATCGCGCTGTTCATTTATAATATAACGTACTCTATTATAAATACGATTACAAATGCTTTTTACTTCCATGATTCTATTCCTTCCTTCCAATTAGAAGTTTAATTATTCTTTTTATAATGGACATGCGCCTCTTCTGGAACGGGCCTTTGTCTTTTTTGTCGTACAACAAGAAAAAGTTTGTACGTCTAAAATCTTTAATCCAATTTAAAAGTGACAATCTATGTTCAAAGACATGTATAAAATCATATTCTTCACGCATAAAATATACTGGCTTATCTATTACTTTCTTATTCTCTTTTATATCATTACCGAGAAATGAATTTAGTAAAATGCCAGGCAAGTTTACACCTCCAGCACTTGAGACTGCTCCATTACCATCATTTCTAAGGTTTACCTCTAAGAAATAATCTTTGTTTTTACAATGTAAAAACTCAATGCTAAATAGACCAGTATAGCCAAGTTCACACATAATTTTATAAACTGGATCTAAGTCAAACTTATACATAGTCCAAGGAAGCATTACAGCAAAAGAACTAGATCCTCTTTTTACAGGGTATTCACGAATCTTTCTTATTATACCTGGTAATATAAGTTGTTCTCCTCCTTTCAATGAACACCCAACAATACTCAACTCATATTCCTTATCTATATATTGCTGAATTTGCACAGCTTTACAACCTCCTGCTTTAATCGATTTCAAAGCATCTGTTAGAGCATTCTCATCTATACATGTTATAATATCACTTTTACGCCCTTCAATAGATACAAGAGGTTTGGTTAAACAAGGATAACTGATACTTTTAGGTATTGGGGATTCTGTATTCATCACATAAGATGTCGGGATAGTAAATCCACATTTCTCAGCCAGCTCAGTGATGTGCTCTTTATCCATATAATATATTATCCTTCCTGTTTCACTCTTTGCATTTTGCAAATGATAAAACGGAAGTAATTCATCCAAATGGTTATCTACGATTTCTGCCGATCCATCGCTACAACAAATCAGTACATGTTTTTCTTTATTTGAACAGTTACTGAGCAAGACTTCCAACCCTTCCTGCTGTGATGCTACAATATAGAGTTTTGTCACGTATTTACACGTGTTAGTCAAACATTTATCAGTATTTGCTTTAACTATCACGTTTATTTCTATCTCAGAATTGGCTTGCGCAATGCATCGTATAACGCCAATTGTATTGTGGTGATCTCCACCAAAAACAAATACTTTCATTCTAAGAATTTCTTATTGTATAAATCTAAAATATAATGCTTAAATCTTTCGTTGTGTGACTCACATAATAATAGATCACGAATTCTTGACAATTTGTAATTTGAGAAAAAATTGGGTAACAACTTTTGTCTATATAAAGCTTTCAAATATCTATTATTATATGGCATGAATAACATGTCATACCCCATATCGTTCATTTTCATATATTTATCAAGGGTATCTGATAATAGTTTTTTATCTGCAATAATATGATTTATAGAGTTAATTTTAGAGCTAAGATAGTCACTCTCCATTAACTCTACATTTGGCTTATTTCCACATTGCAAATATGGAATTAATTGAAAAGATATGTCTGTATCTTTAAAAAAAAGTTTAACCATATATCCTGTAGTCCATAATTCATTCTGATTATTAATTCTGTCAAAACAAAAATTCCCCAAACCATAAAAAATAAGCTTCCCATTGTAAGATTCATAACCGCTAAAACAATGCTGATGATGATTTACAACAACATCAGCTCCTACATCAATAAAGAAACGATACCATTCAACCATCCTTAAAGTAGGTAATTGGCAATACTCAATACCCCCATGCACTATCACAATCACATATCTAGCAATTTTCTTTGCTTCTGTTATAGCGTAAAATTGTTGTATTGGATTTATAGGATTACATCCTGGACTTTCTTCAGTTGCTATAGAATATTCATGCTCACAGCAATTTATAAATGCATAAATATCACCATCGATTGTTTTAAATAAAGGCTTTGATGCTTCTAATAAATTATTCCCAGCTCCTAAATAATCTATATTTTTCTCTAAACATGCATTAAGCGTGTTAATAACACCATTATTTCCTTGGTCTAAAAAATGATTATTAGCCAAAGAAACGCACTTAAAACCAGCATAAGACAAGGCATCTATTGTTTTCTTTGGAGCATAAAGATTTGGCCCATTTTTTATTATTGGTGTTTTCTCGTCTACAATAATAGGAGCTTCTAAATTTACAATTGAATAATCAGCCGCTTCTACTATATGTTTAATACCGTCAAATATATAAGAGTAATTTTCTTCCTCAATATATTTTAGCACTCTATGTTGTGGGGCAAGATCACCTGCTATTATAACACTACTCATTTCCTTGATATATTTTATTATTTAAACACTGAGCCCAAGTATAACTTAATAACATACAAGCAGAAAAAGGCATATCACTAAATGACATTGAGAATAAACTTCTTATAAAGGTAAATATCAAATATGCCCCAGCTATCGAATACAACACACTATATTTATTGATATTTTTCCATAGTTTAATAAAGGAAAACCAATACATAATATATAAAATTGCCCCACATAATCCACAGTCTATCAAAAGTTCTAACCAATCGTTGTGAGCTTTTAGGTGTAATATATTTTCTGTATGATAGGCTCCTTCTCCAAATAAAAGTTGTAACACATTATTATTGTTTATATAATGATTCCAATATGTGTTGTATATTTTATCACGGCCACTTGATTGTCCAGATACAGTATCTTCCATTCGTCTCTGAAAATAATCACTTGTATCGTAAATATTTTCGATGAAATTCACGCCTATAAAAACAAATAGAAAAAAAACACAAATTACCCATATACGCCTTTTTATAGATGTGTTTTTCATCGTTCTAATCACGAACCATACAAGTAATAAAGTACTTATTAATATAGCTCCTCTTTTCATTCCTGAAACAACAAACCCTAAAATACAAGCTAATAATGGGTACTGAAAAAATGGTTTCTTATTGAAAAGAAAAATAAATGGTATTAAAGCAACAAAATAATAAGTTGTATTGTTTGTTATCTCATCATATGAACTATTTAACGCCAAGAGCATTAATGCCTTTTGTTCAAAAGCAAAATATTCCATAATCGCAACAATTAAAAATACAAAAAAACATATTTTCAACTTATGTATTGTCAATTCTCCACGTTTAGTGAATATATAAAAGGGAAATATAGGTCCTAAAGAAGAAAACAGCATCATTAAAAATGACTTTGGATCTTGACCGACAGCGTCATCAAACAATAGCAACCCCACTCCATATACACATAGAAATAAGAAGAAGCTAAGCATTACCTTCATCACGCCTATCATTCTATATTTAATAACAGCCTCTTTTATGTAATACATGGTCATTAATGTGAATGGTATATAAAAAACCATCGACAACAAACTACTATTGTAATATATGTTCTGTATATATCCAAACAACCATAGAATGACATACATATTGCATGGACTAGCGATTTTTTTTATCATAATTTTAACCCTCCAAATATTATCTTCTTAAGATTTTTTTCTTTAACCCATTAATTATAACACGCTCTCGTGGAAACAGATATAATATGCCAACATACACACACAATGATAGAACTATCCATGTAATAGAACACACCATATTTGAATTAATCTTAAGCAAAAAAGTAGCAACTAAACACATTATGATACAAGCAAAAAACTCAGGAAGTAGATTTTTTATCATAGAAATCGAAGATAATTTAATTGTCCAATGTGCAAAAAACAAGCATACTGCAACCAATTCCAATCTCACAAATGCTCTTGTATAAAACAATGTAGAAAAACCATATCCTATGGAAATATAAACCGCTGGAATGAGAACTATAAGATGTAAAACTTGCACTACAACCGAAATCCTAGGTTTTCCAATAGCTGGGAAAATATTACTACATATCCTTTGAAACACAACTGTAATAACTTCCATAAGTCCCCATATACCAATAAAAGGGACCGCTTCCTGCCACTGACTACCCAGAAGAACATCTGTAATCAATTGACTAAACATAAAAATTCCGAAACCTAAAGGAAGCAACAGCATTCCCAAATATTTTTGTATTTTAAGAAGAATCTCTCGCATAGCAGCATAATCATGTTGGGTTCTTGACAGCGCAGGCATAATTACAGGCAATATGGCAGAAGTTATCACAGATGTAAACTGAGTGACAGTTGTCATTGAAGTTTTGTAAATACCCAAATAATATGCACTAAGCATACAACCGATAAAGAAAATTTCAATGTAACTTGTTGCCCATATAAGAATAGCATCGAACATTGACCATACGCTGAATGACAGCATATCTTTCAGTCTTATGAAACTATAATAAAGCCTTGGACGCCAAGGGGACTGTAATGTCAATATAATGGCATTAGAAAGATTCACGGCAATTGTACCAAATACAAGTGCCCAATATGAACGAAGCCAAAAAGCAAGAGGAATTGTTATAAAAAGAGGTATAACAACAGCAACCAATCGCCTGTAAAATAAGGATTTAAAATCTAATGAGCGACGAAATACTGCCATCTGAATACTTGAAAAAGCTTCAAGTGGAATCGATGCACAAGCTACAATAAGCACAATGCCTAGTCCAGGATTACCTACCAACGTCGCCAGTGGTTCCGCAAAAACAGCGATTAGTCCCCATAGCAATAAACTCATGATAAGGTTTGACCAAAAGGCTACATTGATAGACTTATCTTTATCTTCATCACTTTTAAACTCATGCTGAATAATATAGCGTTGAAAACCAGCATCAGTAAAAATTTCGGCAAATGCTATAATCATAGTCAATGTAGTGACAACACCAAAAGCCTCAGGTGTCAACACGCGCGCTAAAACCATGGTGGTTATTGGACCGACCAATTTTCCTATGATTTCAGCAAAAGCAGACCATTTTGTGGCATTCACCACTTTATTGTTTAATTCTGACATATTTATTATATTAATTTTCTTCCTATTTTTGACTTAGTAGTCAACTTTGCAAGAGCTATTGATGTTATCATTGTAATTACACATCCTACCCAAGGTAAAAAATAAGTCCCCGTCCATTGAGGCAAAGGGGTTGAATAATAAATAAATTTGAGTATGAATTGTTGATAAATATATACCCCAAAGCATATCGAATTTATGGATATCAACCATAACGGGCATTGCCATTTATTTTTGCATTTTATTATATAATTAGATATAACATATATAATAACAAGTCCCATGCTGCTATAAACCATAGTGCACATCTTCATTCCAAGTACACGCAATAATTTGCCCATTATAGTTGACATTTCACTTTCTGACAGAATTTGCTTTTCATGTGAAAAGAAAATATACGAAACTACAAACAATACTATAAGAGCTATAACATTCAACAAATTTAACCTTGCGATTATTTTTTGCCTTCTAGGATACAGATACATACCTAAATAGAAAAACAGGATATAATAACAAGCACTGTTAATACGAAAAACAAGAAAAGGCAACAAACCTGAGCATAAAGACATTATAAAACATAATGCTAACTTGAAATTATCATGTCCTTTTACTGTATTTATGCCATAAGCCATAATAAAACAGCAAAACAGCATAGGCAAGAACCATAGATGACCAGCTCCATTAATTATCTCAAGAATTACCCCCCCCGAATTGAATTTTTCACTATTGAAACATGCAATATATGCTGTACTAAAAATAATACCTGGTACAACAAGTCTTTGCATCTTCTTTAACAAGAAGAAAGTAAACGGCTTTTGTTGTCTTTGTTGTTGCATACCAAAAAGATAACCAGATATAAAAACAAAAGTTTCAAGCATAAAACTAAAAGCTATATGGGTTATTTCATCATAAGCATTTACTTCGTGAATGCCTTCTGGCAATGGCCATGATCCTCCTGTGTACATAGTAAAAGAGTGAGTTACAATTAACATAAAAATTACAATGGGACGCATTATCATTACGTCATTCAATGCTGTACGCTGTGATTTCATCATAATTTTTTCCATGTAGCCGTTGGTGGTATCGAACCACATTCCTAAAAACTACCTGTACAACGGCTTACCTTATATTATTAGAGACGTGCATCAATAATTTCACGTGGTAATGTACATTTCACATCAAAGATGACATGCTTATCTTTAAGAAGAGTAGGAACATCAAGACCTTCAAACTTCTTATGAGCAACAGCTGCAATACAAGCATCAAACTTCTGTGAAGGCAATTCATTTACAACGTCAATTCCATACTCACGCTTAGCAATGGCAGGGTTAGCCCAAGGGTCATAAACCGTGACATTTACATTAAACTCCTTCAAAGCACGATAGATGTCGATTACCTTCGTGTTACGAACATCAGGACAATTCTCTTTGAATGTAAAACCAAGTATTAACAATTCTGAGTTGAGCACCTGAATACCTTTCTTCAACATGTGCTTTACAGTTTCTGTAGCAACATACTCGCCCATACCATCATTCATACGACGACCAGCAAGGATGATTTCAGGATTATGACCATGTCGCAATGCACACTGTGCTAAATAGTAAGGGTCTACACCAATACAATGGCCACCTACCAAACCTGGACGGAAAGGAAGGAAATTCCACTTGGTTCCAGCTGCCTCCAATACATCAAGTGTATCAATGCCCATCTTTGTAAAGATGTGAGACAACTCATTAACAAATGCAATGTTGATGTCACGCTGTGAGTTTTCAATAACCTTAGCAGCTTCTGCCACCTTGATTGTAGGAGCAAGATGGGTACCAGCAGTAATAACAGAAGAGTACACTTCGTTTACATACTTACCAATTTCAGGAGTAGAACCAGAAGTTACCTTCTTGATGTGTTCTACTGTGTGTTGCTTATCACCGGGATTGATACGCTCTGGAGAGTAACCTGCGAAGAAATCTTCATTCATCTTCATACCGCTAACTTTCTCTACAACTGGAATACATTCATCTTCAGTCACACCAGGATATACAGTTGACTCATAAACGACTACATCTCCTTTAGAAATAACCTTGCCGACAGTAGTTGAAGCACCATAAAGAGGAGCGAGGTCAGGGTTATTGTTCTCATCAACCGGAGTAGGAACAGCAACAACATAGAAGTTACAATCACGAATGGCTTCTATGTCGGAAGTGCACACAAAACCATGATTATTGATAGCATCTTGTAGAAGTTCATCGCTAACTTCGAGTGTAGCATCATGACCTGCCATCAATGCCTCGCAACGCTTGGCATTCATGTCAAAACCTACAGTCTTATACTTTGTTGAGAATAGACGAGCGAGAGGAAGGCCGACATAACCGAGACCAATCACACAAATTTTTGTTTCTTTCATCTTTTAACTTAGTATTTAAATTATTCTTCTTACAAATTATTTTTATACCAATCGATAGCAGCTGCTATACCACGCTGGAAACTCCATTCAGGGTCATAGCCGAGCAACTCCTTTGCTTTGCTGATATCTGCATTGGAATGTTTGATATCTCCAGCACGATCAGGACCAAATTCTGGTTCTACGTCAACACCAAGAGCCTTGGTTAAACCATAATAGATATCAATCAAGAATTCACGTCCTCCGTATGCAATATTAAATGCCTGCCCTGCAGCCTCATGAGGAGCAAGACATGCTTTCAGATTAGCTTCAATTACATTTTCGATGTAAGTGAAATCACGTGACTGCTTGCCATCACCATTGATACGACACTTCTGGCCGTTAAGTAATTGCTTAATAAACTTAGGAATAACAGCAGCGTATGCTCCATCAGGGTCCTGACGACGACCAAACACATTGAAATAGCGCATACCATAAGTGTCGAGTCCGTAATGACGCGTATACTGTTTCGCCCATTCCTCGTCACAACGCTTGCTCACAGCATATGGAGAAAGTAAATTGCCTTCAACACCTTCCTTCTTTGGTAGGTTTGGCTCATCGCCATACACAGAACTTGAAGAGGCATAAACAAACTTCTTTACACCTTTCTGGCGAGCTGCTTCAAGCATATTCAGAGTCCCCTGAATATTGTTGAGTGAATAGAAAAGCGGCATCTCAATAGAACGGGGTACAGACCCCCATGCAGCTTGATTAAGAACAAAATCTACACCTTCGCATGCTTTCATGCAGGTGTCAAGGTCTTTGATATCTCCCTTAACAAACTCGTATCGCGGGTTATCAAGAAACATATCCACATTTTTTTGCTTACCTGTAGACAGGTCATCGAGCGCACGCACACGATAGCCCATGTTTAGGATTGCTTCACAAAGGTTGCTGCCAACAAAGCCAGCTGCACCTGTCACCAAGAACAATGAGTTCTCAGGGAATTTTAAATGTTTGTATGCCATAATAATATTATGATTGTTTTATATTTTTTATTCTGTAGTATCTGGGTTATATTTATGAGCCTTCGCCTCAAATATAACCCCCATTTCATCCGTAGCTTCTAAAGAATGGTAGCGGCCTTGTTCTACTCTGACTCCAGGTATGTCACTACCAGCCCTCATTATCACCATTTCCATTTCGTTGCCTTGATCATCATAGAATCTTTCTATAGCTGAACCATATATGCAAACAACAACTTCAGATGTGTCTGAGTGTTTATGAATTGCTGATTTAGTTCCTGGCAAAAGAACATTAAGCATGCGTTGTCCATTTTCATCCTCTGAATCACGTAAATCATAGTGCATGCGCAAACGAGGACTTTGAACTGCTTTTGCAGCAATTGACTCAAACAGTGATTTGTCGAGTTTCATGAATATGAATTACTTTAAAAATTAACGCGATAATTACCTTATTATAATCCATAATACTTAGCGTACCATTCAGCAAACTTTCTCAACCCTTCTCTTAAGCTTGTATTCGGCTTAAATCCAAAATCTTGTTCTAGTGGGGTTGTATCAGCATAGGTTATGGGTACATCACCAGGCTGCATAGGTACAAGTTCTTTATGTGCTTCAAAGTCATAATCCTTGGGAAGGACTCCTGCACGTACAAGCTCTTCTTGGAGAATGGTTACGAAGTCAAGAAGGTTTTCGGGAGAGTTGTTGCCGATATTATATACCTTGTATGGAGGTATAGGAAGACCATCCTCACCGTTCTGCTTCTCTGGAGCGTGCTGCATAATGCGGACTACACCTTCTACGATGTCATCTACAAAAGTAAAGTCGCGTTTGCAGTTGCCATAGTTAAAAATCTTGATAGTCTCGCCTTTAACAAGCTTATTGGTGAAACCGAAGTATGCCATATCGGGACGACCTGCAGGACCATAAACTGTAAAGAAACGCAAGCCAGTAGAAGGAATGTTGTATAGCTTGCTGTAGGCATGAGCCATCAGCTCGTTGCTCTTCTTGGTAGCTGCATAAAGAGATACGGGATTATCAACCTTGTCGTCAGTTGAGTATGGTACCTTCTTGTTGCTGCCATAAACAGATGAAGAGGATGCATACACAAGGTGCTCTACTTCATGATGACGGCAAGCTTCAAGTATGTTGTAGAAACCGATAAGGTTGCTCTGGATATAAGCATCAGGATTGGTGATGCTGTATCGTACTCCTGCTTGGGCTGCGAGGTTTACAACAACAGAGATATTGTTTTCTGTGAAGATTTGATCTACTGCTTCTTTGTCTGCAATAGAGGCGTGTACAAAAGTCCAGTCCCGTTCCAAAGCCTCTATTTCTTTCAAACGTTCATACTTGATGTTGACATCATAGTAATCGGTAATAGAATCAATACCTATCACTTTAATGTCCTTCACATCGTGGAAAAGACGCTTCACAAGGTTGCTGCCAATAAAGCCAGCAGCACCTGTCACCAGAACCGTCTTCCCCTTAAGATTAACATTATAATCTACCATAAAAGACCTTAATCCCTTCTAAATATATCCCTTGTGTAAACCTTTTCTTCCACGTCTTTCAAGCAATCGTCAAAGCGGTTGGCGATGATGGCCTTGCTTTGTGTCTTGAAATCTTCAAGATTATTCACAACCTTGCTGCCGAAGAATGTGGTGCCGTCTTCAAGTGTTGGCTCATAAATAATCACCTCTGCCCCTTTTGCTTTCACACGCTTCATAATGCCCTGAATGGCAGATTGGCGGAAGTTGTCGCTGTTAGATTTCATCGTCAAGCGATACACTCCAATTACGCACGCATGTTCCTTGCTTGCATCCCACTGACCATTTTCCGAGTAATAGCCTGCTTTGCGGAGCACTGCGTCGGCGATGTAGTCTTTGCGGGTGCGGTTCGA
>OBLI01002541.1_pt1 | contig 15297 bp, 11 predicted proteins | sample 1519701 | NCBI WGS metagenome assembly OBLI01 (sample SAMEA3663005, study PRJEB22513) | pig gut metagenome | biome: pig gut; feature: pig-associated habitat; material: faeces | place: France | collected 2012 | reverse complement strand
ATTGCTTTACCGGAATGGTTTCGTTCTTTGTAGTATATTGGCTTCTCCCATATTTCTATTCTTATAAATTTTTTTGTTATATACCTGATAGGACTCTGATGTATAAAAGATTTAAAAATAGAATGAAAAATCAAAAAATATGGTATATAATAGAGCAGAAAGGGTTGAAGATGGAAAAGGAGTTATAAGAATGAAAAAAAAGATGATAGGTTTGTTCATATCATTTATTATGGTCTTTGCCACACTGACAGCTGTGGAGATGCCATTAGAAAAAAGTGTCTGTGCACAGACCGCTAATGATTATGAATATGAAGTACAAAGTGATGGAACTGTACAAATTATTGGATATACCGGAGATGATACAAAGCTGGTGATTCCAGCAGTATTGGATGGAAAGAAAGTATCCTCCATTGGTGCAGATGCCTTTGAAGGTTGCTATAGCTTGGAGCAGGTTACGATTTCTAATGGGATTGAACAGATTGGTGCGGATGCATTTTTTTCTTGCTCTGTAGAAAAGGCTTCTATCCCACAAAGTGTGAAAAAAATTGGGAAGAGAGCTTTCTCTGGCTGTTATCTTACTGTAGCAGAGCAGAACCCTTCCTATTCTTCAGAGGATGGAACGCTTTTTAACAAAGATAAGACTATATTGATTGCTTATTCTGGAAAAAGCGGTGTTACCAACTATAAGATTCCGGATAGTGTTAAGGAAATTGGGGAAAGTGCATTTTATTCCAGTGGCTTGACAGGAGTCACCATTCCAAGCGGTGTAACGAAGATTGGGAATGATGCGTTTTGCTTTTCTTCTGCTTTAAAGAGTGTGAAATTGCCAAAAAGTGTAGAGACACTGGGAAGAGAGGCTTTTTATGCGTGCAAGAAGCTTGGAAGTATTACGATCGATAATAAAGAATGTAAGATTTATGATTCTGCAGATACTATTGAAGAAAATGCAGTTATTTACGGTCGGTTAAATTCCACTGCACAGTCCTATGCGGTGAAGTATAACCGGGAATTTGATACCATTGGAAATGTAAATTGCTCCCATGAGTATAAGACAACTACAACGAAAGCTACTTTGAAAAAGGACGGAAGTATCATAAAACGTTGTACCAAATGTGGTAGGGTTTCCAGTAAAAAAGTCATTTATTATCCAAAGACCATAAAGCTTGCAAAAACCAGCTATGTCTTTAATGGCAAGGTAAAAAAGCCGGCAGTTACGGTTACGGGAAGCAATGGTAAGAAGATTTCTTCCTCAAATTATACGGTAAAGTATCCAAATCTGAAAAGTACGGGACGTTATACGGTACGCATTATCTTTAAGGGAAATTATACCGGAACAGCAAAACGAACGTACACCATTCGTCCAAAAGCAGTTCAGGTTACCAGTATGACAAAGAAGACAAAAGGGTTTCAATTAAAGTGGAAAAAGGCCACAGGAACTATGACCGGATATCAGATTCAATATGCTACAAACAGCAAATTTACCAATGCAAAAACGGTCAATGTATCCGGTGTAAATACTGTGTCTAAGACGGTTCTGAAGCTGGAAGGACAGGTAAAATATTATGCCAGAGTTCGTGCCTATAAGAAAGTAAGTGGAAGTAATATCTATGGTGTATATTCTAAAACATTATCAGTAGAAACTGCCAGTGGAAATCGCTATACATATAAGACGGGATTTTACTATGACACTATCTCCAGGGCAGTGGAAAAACGTATGACAGGAAAATCCTACACAGAAAATCCAAATATAAAATTATCGGACCTGCGTTACGTGAAAGTAAAGTATTATGGATTTGATAATAAAGTGAAGAATGGAGAACTAGTCGTTAATAAGAAGATTGCAGAGAAAACAGTGAAGATTTTCTATGAATTGTATCAGAAGAAATATCAGATTCAGAGTCTTCATCTGGTGGATGATTATGATGCAGACGATATTAAATCCATGAGTGCCAACAATTCGTCCGCTTTTAATTATCGTGTTATTGAAGGATCTACCAAACTTTCCAACCATGCTTATGGACTGGCTATTGACATTAATCCAATGGTCAATCCATGTGTGAAAGGAGAAAGCATTTCTCCAGAAAATGGTCAGCCATATGCTGAGAGGGATGTGACAAAGTGTACCGGAAAGTACAAGAAGCATATGATCCATAAGAATGATACAATCTATAAGATTTTTACAAAGTACGGATTTTCTTGGGGCGGAGATTGGAATAATAGTAAAGATTATCAACATTTTGAGTATAACGGGAAATAAGTAAACAGGACTGTTGCAAAAAGCAGATAAGGAATGGAATCTGCTTAAGCAGCAGTCCTGTTTTATTTTCTTCTTCAGTGAGTCTATAAAATCCACAGAAAAAATAAAGGAGCTGTGCTCTAGAAGTGAAATCATCTCACTTCATTTTACAACAACTCCTTCATTATTTGTCTTAAATATGCTTATCTTTTTTTCTTTTTCTTTGTACTCTTATTTTTCTTTGTTGATGGATTCAGCGCTTTATTCTTCATATCGCCTTTGCTGGCACGCTGCATGCTTTTGGCATTCTTGCCCTGACGTAAATTCTCATTACGAGCCATAATTTCGTCATCGGTCATAGAATTTGTCTTCATGCTCCATTTCTGCAGGAAATTTTTCTTCTCAGGTTCCGGTGGAGCTACGTTACGGGTATTCTTGATGCCCATAATGTAAATACCACTAATCTGAGCTTTGATTTCTGCTTTTACTGGTACTTCGTCATAGATAGATTCATCGCATAAAAGGGAAACAACTTTTGGTCCGATCTTTGCCTTTACAACTGGTGCTTTTGCACGGGCAGAACGCTTTGGAAGCTGATCTAAAATTGCTTTTGGAAAACCTGCATCACTCATGCGAATACGCTTTTTATCAATAACAAGCATGGAAACAACCTGCATATTCTCGTACATCTGCTGTCTTTGTTCCTGTTGTTTTTTCTGCTGTTTATCACCAAATTTGTAAAGAGCGAACATTCCGACACCGATGATCGCAATGACGATTAAAAAAATTACCCATCCTGGCATATGCTATTCCTCCTACGTATTTACTTACATTCTTTTCTAGTATATCACTAATATTCTAAGAAAGAAACATTTTTTTATGAATTGTGTATTTTTCTTGTGTCGATGATCCATTGGCGAATGGTGGCACCCAGATGCTTTTTCTCTGCACGAGGCAGCTTGGTCACATCAATAGGTTCACCAAAGGTAATATGCACAGTGGCTGGACGTGCACGGAATCCCGGATTATTTTCTAACAGGTCTGCAGTACCGGAAATAGCAACCGGAATGATCGGTGCCTTTGCCAGAGAGGCAATACGAAGGCTTCCTTCTTTAAATTCATGGGGTTCAGGATCCTGACTTCTGGTACCTTCTGGAAAGATTACCATGGAATAGCCATCCTTCAGATACTGAGCCGCCTGCTTGATCGTCGCCATACCTTGGCCTACATCCTTTCGGTTAATAAACAGACAGTTGATGAAGGTCATCCATTTATTTAGTAGAGGAATTTTAGCCATATCATCTTTGGCTACAAATCCGGCACCACCAGGAATAGAATGGAATAGTGCCAGTATATCAAAATAACTGCTGTGGTTGCCAACATATAAGACAGCCTGATCCTTTGGGATGTTAGAAATTCCGTCTATAGTAATTTGGGCACCTGCCATAGATAGACAGATACCAAAGGCATTATGTACTTTTTTTGCGGCAGATTTGTAACGTTTTTTGGATAATCCATTCTTATCCCAGCGCTTGTATATGAAGTAGTATGGGCAAGTAAATACTAAAAAGAAAAATAAATAACCCAATACAAGTGTAATTCGAATCATATTTTTTACCTTCCATAAATTTCAGACATTTCACGAAGTCCTTTCTTCAGACCATCGTGGAACTGTTCTTTGTAGTAACGATATCCCCAGTTGCCTTGAGCAACACCTGGAATATTCATTCTGCGGTCACTTCCATCCTCAAAAATATCCTGAATTGGAATAATTGCCATACGGGAAACAGAGGAAAGGGCACATCGGATCATATCCCAGCTGATGTGGCTTCCATCGGTGCTTAGATAACGGCGAATCTTATCTTTGGATTCTTCAGAAGCAGAATGATACCATCCGGAGCTTGTGTCGTTGTCATGAGTTCCAGTATAGCATACGCTGTTTCTTGGATAATTATAAGGAAGAAAATCATTGTCTTCGATGTTCTCGAACGCGAATTGGAGAATCTTCATACCAGGCAGATCAAACTGATCTCTTAGGTCATGAACAGACTGAGTGATCAGTCCCAGATCTTCAGCAATGATCGGAAGATCCTCTCCCAATTCTTCTCTCATAACGTTGAAGAAGTCAGCCTTTGGTCCAGGCATCCACTTTCCATCCATAGCAGTTTCGGCGTCTGCAGGTACTTCCCAATATTCGTCCAGTCCTCGGAAATGGTCAATGCGAACATAATCGTATTTGACCAGCTGAGCACGAATACGGCTCATCCACCAGGAATAGCGGTCTTTTTTGTGGACATTCCATTTATAAAGCGGATTGCCCCAAAGCTGACCGGTTTCACTGAAATAATCTGGTGGAACTCCGGCTACGACTGTCGGATGTCCATCCTTGTCCAGTTTAAACAGTTTTTTATTGGCCCATACATCGGCACTGTTAGCAGCGGCGAAGATCGGAATATCTCCAATGATAGAGATTCCCTGTTCATTGGCATAGGCCTTTAGGGCACTCCATTGGTGGAAGAACAGGAACTGGATAAAGCTTTGGAAGGTGTATTCCTCTTTTACTGCATCCATCTTCATCCATTTCTTCTTGGCAGTTTTGTTACCTTTTCGGATCGGTGCTTCCCATTCATACCAAGGCTTACCATCGTTTGCCTTCATGATCGCCATAAAGAGGCAATAGTCATCCAGCCATTCAGCTTCCTTTTTACAAAATTCTTCATATTCTTCCTTGAGAGGATGTTCATCTGGAAGTAAAAGGAAGTTCTCCAGCGCTTTTTTCAGAAGTGGCCGCTTATAGGCTCTTACAGCATCATATTCCACATGTCCGTCTGGAAGAGAAGGGATCGTGGATAAATCTTCAGGGCTTAAAAGCCGATCCTCTACAAGCAGATCTGGACTGATGATCAATGGCTGCCCTGCAAAGCTGGAATAGGATTGGTATGGAGAATTGCTTCCCCCTACTGGTCCTAAAGGCAGTACCTGCCATAACTTCTGACCGGATATTTTTAGATTATCTACGAATTCATAAGCTTCTGGTCCTAAATCACCAATGCCGTATGGACCAGGGAGAGAAGTAGGATGAAGCAGAATTCCAGAGAGTCTTGGATATACTTTCTTTTTTGTCATAAATGTGTCTCCTAATATATTATAGTTTCTGATTACCTGTAATTATTTCTTTGCATCCAAAAGTTCATTTCGTAAGTCGAATAATGGCTTAGATAGATCCACATATACTTCCTTTGGATTGACAAGCCGGCGGGTTTCATCCCACAGTGTGTCCAGTTCTTTCTGACAATAGTTGCGAATTTCCATGGTAGTTGGAGATTCGTAGACACATTGTCCTTTGATGAAAACTGGTTCGATAATTTCGCGGATAGTATAAGTACCACCCTTGATTATGGATTTTTTCCATGTATAAACAGGGTCAAAGATCAGAAGGTCTTCTTCTTCATTATAAGTTTCACCAACAAGACAGATTAAATCAGCTTTGATCTTACCTGTTTCTTTGTCGTAGATACGATAAACGGTTTTATTACCAGGATTGGTGATCTTAATTGGATTTTCAGAAATCTTGATCTTTGGAATAAATTCGTCAGTATCGGCAGGCTTTAAGGCAGCCAGCTTGTACACACCGCCAAATGCAGGACAGTCCGCGGAAGTAATTAAGTTGGTACCAACGCCCCAGGAAGAAATCGTAGCTCCCTGTGTCTTTAAGCTGTTGATCAGATATTCGTCCAGATCGCTGGAGGCAGCAATGACGGCATCTTCAAATCCAGCATCATCTAACATCTTACGGGCTTTTTTGGAAATATACGCCAGGTCACCGCTGTCTAAGCGGATACCATAAGATTTTGAATGAATACCTTCCTCACGCATCTCCTTGAATACGCGAATTGCGTTTGGAACTCCGGAATTTAATGTGTCATAAGTATCGACTAAAAGGGTACATGCATCTGGATACATCTTTGCATAGGTCTTAAAGGCTGTGTATTCATCTTTAAAGCTCATGATCCAGCTGTGAGCATGGGTTCCTAGTACGGGTACGTCAAAAAGCTGTCCGGCAAGTACATTGGAAGTACCAACACAGCCACCAATAACTGCAGCTCTGGCTCCTAAAGTTCCGGCATCTGGTCCCTGGGCACGGCGAAGACCAAATTCCATGACACCATCACCGTTGGCAGCATAGCATACACGGGATGCTTTTGTTGCGATCAGGCTCTGGTGGTTAATGATATTCAGGATCGCAGTTTCTACTAACTGGGCCTCCATGATTGGAGCGATGACTTTTAAGAGTGGTTCTTTTGGAAATACGACGGTTCCCTCTGGAATCGCATAGATATCTCCTGTAAAATGGTAGCCGGCAAGGTATTCCAGAAAATCTTCATCAAAGATACCAAGGCCTCTTAAATAGTCAATGTCATCATAAGAAAAAGAAAGATTTTTGATATAATCGATCACCTGTTCCAGACCACAGGCAATGGCATAACCGCTGCCAGATGGATTGCTTCGGTAAAATACATCAAAAATAACAGATTCATTCTCCCCAGATTTGTAGTAACCCTGCATCATCGTAAGCTCATATAAATCTGTAAGTAATGTTAAGTTTTGCGCAACCATAACCAATTCTCCTTTATTTTGGTATTAAAATTCGTATATTATTTGAAACTTAATTATATCACAATTTTCATGTTTTTTTAACATGGGTTTTATAGAAACTTATGATTAGGGTGGTAGATTAAAAATAAAAAGAGGAGGAAGTAAAATGATTCGATTGTTTTCAGCGGATATGGACGGAACATTACTAAATAACAGAAGTCAGATTACAGAGCGGACGAAGAAAGCGATTGTAGATTTCCAGCAGCTGGGTGGAAAATTTATTGTAAATACAGGCAGAGAATATAGTAGTGCCAAGCGAGAACTGGACATAGCAGGAGTTTACTGTGATATTATCTGCTCAGGCGGAGCAGTAATATATGATAAATATGGAGAAGTATTGGAACAGCACGTCCTTCCCAAAAAATTGGCACAGAAGTTGATAGATATCCTGGATCAGTACCACATGTACGTGGATCTATATACGGATATTGGAAAGGTAACCATTGTACCACCATTTGATATGGCAAAATACTATCATGAGCAGGTACTTCCAGCATCCCAAAAAGAAGGAAAGATTTATTTTCGTACAGGGGAGGATTTAAAAGCCCTGTTTGAACAGACCGTATATTTTGATGGAGCAGGACAGCTGTTTGATTCAGATGTAAAAATCTATAAAATCTGCAGCTGTAGTTTGAATACAGAAAGGCTATGGAAGGTAAGGAGGGCATGCAAAAAGATGTCTGATATTTCCATGACCTATACATCCGATTATGACATTGAACTGACACATAAAGATGCCAGAAAGGGAGTGGCTCTTATGGACTATGCCCGACAGATGAAAATTGGGCCCGATGAAATTCTTGCAGTGGGAGATAGTGAAAATGATCGTTCCATGTTAGAACTTCCCATTGCCCGCACCGTTGCCGTAGGAAATGCCATGGCATCCATAAAACAGACAGCAAAAGAGGTGTGTGGGACGAATGTAGATGAGGGCGTTGCCTGTTTATTAGAAGGCCTGATCAGAGAAAGAGAACATCAAAAACTGATAAATTTTGACAAACAGGCAGGTTGACAAAAGAAAAGATGAAATGATAATTAAGAGGCTGCGAAAGCAGCCTCTTTCCCCATATTTATGCTTCTTCGTATCCATTTGGATTATTTTTCTGCCATCTCCAGGAATCTTCACACATTTCCTTTAAGCCATATTGTGCTTCCCATCCCAGTTCTTTTTTCGCTTTGGAGCAGTCAGCATAGCAGGTAGCGATGTCGCCGGCTCTTCGTGGTTTAATGACATATGGAATCTTCTGCCCGGATGCCTCTTCAAAGGCTTTGACCATTTGCAGTACGCTGTATCCATTGCCAGTACCCAGATTATAGATCAAAACACCCTGATTTTCTGCTATCTTTTCAATGGCTTTTACATGTCCAAGAGCAAGATCCACAACATGGATGTAGTCTCTGACTCCGCTTCCATCGATGGTATCGTAATCATCTCCAAATACACCAAGACATTCTAATTTACCAACAGCAACCTGCGTAATATAAGGCATCAGATTGTTTGGAATTCCTTTTGGATTTTCTCCGATTCTTCCGCTTTTGTGCGCTCCGATAGGATTAAAGTAACGAAGAAGGATTACGTTCCATTCTGGATCAGCAGTATGGAAATCCTGAAGGATTTCTTCTAGCATCAGTTTGGTACGACCATAAGGATTTGTAACGGAAAGTGGGAAATCTTCCAGGATCGGAACCGTCTTTGGACTTCCATATACAGTTGCAGAAGAACTGAATACGATATTCTTAACGCCGAATTCATTCATAACACGGCAAAGGGTAAGTGTGCCGGAAATATTATTATCATAATATTTCATTGGTTGCTGTACAGACTCTCCCACAGCTTTTAAGCCGGCAAAATGAATCACCGCATCGATGGATTCTTTTTGAAAAAGCTGGCGAAGTCCCTCTTCGTCGCGTATATCTACCTGATAAAAAGTCAATACTTTCCCTGTGATCTCCTGAACTCGTTCTAATGCTTCCTGACAAGAATTACATAAGTTATCAGCAACCACAACTTGATAGCCCGCATTGAGTAATTCTACGCAGGTATGGCTGCCAATATATCCTGCGCCCCCGGTTACTAAAACAGTCATAATTATTTACCTCCTGAGTATGTTGATATAAGGCTATTATACACCAATTTTCCCCGTAGTTCCATTGACTTTCTATATTTCCTATTTTATAATCGAATTATGTTCAATGGGTGAACATAATTTCATCACATAAGTACGAAGGAGGAGGACAATGGGAGACGATCGTTTTATGTTCCGGGTGTTAGAAATGTATTATACCAACGAGATGTCGCAGGCGGAAATTGCGAAGAAGATGAATGTATCCAGAGCTACCATTTCCCGTACTATTTGGAAGGCAAAGCAGGAAGGAGTTGTCAGTATTACTATTCATCACCCACATAACTCACAGCATTTGCTGGAGGAAGAGATAGAGCGACAGTATGGATTAAAGGAATGTATTGTTGTTCCGGTGGCAGAAGGAGAAGATGTGAGAGAAAAGGTCAATTATGAGGCAGCTCAATATTTATTTCGTGTTTTGAAAGATCATATGACGCTTGGAATTACCTGGGGTCTGACTATTGGAAGCCTGATTGATGATTTAAAAAAATATGTAAGAAATCAGCCAGTTTACTTGAAAGGAATCAAAGTAGTTCCTTTTGTTGGAACTGTAGTTTCCAGAGAGACAGATCGCCTTTTTCAGAAAAATCATGCCAGTCTGTATGCGGTGGAACTGGCAGAGGTCCTGAAAGGAATCGGCTATCAGCTTCCAGCACCAATGTATGCTTCCAGTCCAGAAATCAAGCAGGTTTTTAAAAAAGATCCGGCAATCGCACAAGTTCTGGAATTGTCAGAAAAAGCGGATGTGGGTCTTCTGCCAGTGGGACAGCTATCCAAAGAAGCGTCTATCGTGAAGACAGGAGTGCTTCCAGAAGATCGGATGGAGAGACTGAAAAAGAACGGTGGAGTAGGCGAAATTCTGGGGAATTTTTTCAAAAAGGATGGAACTATTATAGAGACCGATATGCAGGAGCGGATTATTGGAATTGGCAGAGAGCAGCTGATGAAGCTTCCACTGCGTATTGGATTGGCTTATGGTAAGGATCGGATTCTGGCTATTTGCGGAGCGTTAAACAGTGGAATGATCAATATACTGATTACAGATAGTGTGACAGCAAGTGGATTGATTACAAAGAATTTATTGGATATAAAATAGATAAAAAGGAAAGGGGAGAGAGGATGAATTCACATAAGAAAAGACACAATTTTGAATGGAATAGCAAGTATTTTACGATTTCTGTATATTCTATATTTGTGATTCTAGCTGGATGCATCATATTCCGTTTGATTTTGAATTTGGCGGCTACTCTGGAAGTAATTCGACATTTTCTTGGTGTAATGTCACCATTTTTGATCGGGCTTTTGATCGCTTATATGATGAATCCATTTATTAATTTATTTTATTATTCATTTTTCAAGCGAAAGCTGAATGTGAAGCGTAAAAAGTTGTTTAAGCTGATTTCCATTGTAATTTCTTATATCATAGTATTTGGGATTTTGGGAACCTGCCTGACGTTTGTGATTCCACAGCTGGTGGAAAGCATTACAGAACTGACCACGCTGATACCGGATTTGTATACATCCATTATGGACAGGGTAACTAACTTGACCAAGCATGGACAGAATTTAAGTACACCGGCGGCAATCAATATTTTTCTGAATCAGAATTTGCCAAAGGTCTATGGTTATCTGGAAGCATTTATGGGAAAATCTTTGCCAATGCTGTATGATTTCTCCATGCAGGCAATAAAAATCGTTTTCAATATGGTCATTGCTATTATTATCTCTATTTATCTGTCATTAGACAAGAAGATATTGTTGAATGCAGGAAAACGGTTTGTCTATGCGGCATTTTCGACTTCACAGGCACGGAATCTGATCTTGACCCTGAAGGAGTGCAATCAGATCTTTTCCAGATATTTATCAGGAAAAGCCATTGATTCCCTGATCATAGGAATTTTATGTTTTATTTTGATGACACTGTTAAAGCTGCCACTGGCAGTACTGATCAGTCTGATCGTAGGTGTTACAAATATGATTCCGTATTTTGGTCCATTTATCGGTGCGGTTCCCGGGGTCTTTTTAATAGCCATTATTAGTCCTTATGGAGCCGTGAAGTTTGGAGTTATGGTATTCTTGCTGCAGCAGTTTGATGGATATATTCTGGGACCAAAGATTCTGGGAAATTCCACAGGAGTTCGTCCGATTGCGATTTTACTGGCTATTATCGTAGGTGGTGCTTATTTTGGAGCAGTCGGTATGTTCCTTGGAGTACCGGTATTTGCAGTTGTTCAGTATCTGGTCGGAAAATGGATGGATGGAAAACTAGCAGAAAAAGAAATAGATCTGGAATTGTGATTTTCTTCTTCATTTATTATACAAGCCGGTTATCCTATTCACCAGATACAATATGAATATGATCTTCCCGTGCAAAAACAGATGAAAACTGCTTTAGACCAAAACGCCTTACAAATAACTCACATTTGCATAGGAAAAGGAAATAAGGTTGTAATCCTTCTCCATAGAGCCCTTCAAAGTTTCCCTGCCCTTTGGAAATGATAATATCAGCGTTCATTAAAGCATTTCTGGACTCTTCATTGATGCCACACAAATCAGTTCCCGTAAGCTTTGAGCCGTTCCCAATGCATGGAACAAGGTTCGTAAGACCAACTTCGGCAGCATCTTCCATGGTCGCATCATTAAGAGCCAGTCCGCCACGGACGATTACAGTAATGGCAAGGTCTGGATATTCTTCTTTTAAGATTTTGATAAAAAGCTTATCCATAACAATCTCCCCACAATTATCTGTCAGATAGACCAGAGTTTTGGCGGGAGCAAGTTCTGACTTGAAAAGAGATAATTGATCTGCCGGAACAGTTTCTGATTGGGCTTTACAAAGCATCTGGTCTAAGATGGAGTCATCGACCTTGCTCATGGCACCAAAATCGATATAGTTACCGGCACATACGTACTGAATACAGGAAGCGATGATATCATCTGCTTTTCGAATGTTGGCCTCGATCACTGGTTCTTTTGATAGCATAAATTGATTGTATTTATGCTTGATAGCAGGATAGTCCATTACCGGCTCATAATATTTTGAATAGATTTCTTCGATCTTCATAAAAAGCCAGGGAGAAGAATGGCTTTGTCCATGTTCGTAGAGCAGTTTTAATACTTCATGGAGATAGTCTGATTTTTTCTTCTCATCCTGAAACGGACGGATATTTTTTTCCTGTTTGTTTAAGAGACAGGCGATACAGGTGGCATTTGCTTTCATAGGATTTCCTCAACTTTCTCATTCATTGGTTGCATTTAGTATATCATCTCGTAGATGGTTTGAAAAGGAAGTAATAAAAATAAATGAAAATACACGTTGCAGAAAATGAAAATATATGATAGGATATTAGTTGTAAATGAAAGAAAATAAAAAATCTGGAGTGGTTATAAAGTGTTTGCAGAAGAAAGAAAAGAACAGATTATTTCTTTTCTGAGAGAGCATAAGCGGGCCAATATTCATGAACTGATCGACACTTTCCAGGTGTCTGGCGCTACGATTCGCGCGGATTTAAGGGAGCTGGAAGGATTGGGATTGATTAAAAGGACCCATGGAGGTGCTATTTACAGAGAAGATATGCTGTCAGATCAGGATGGAATTGCATCCAGAGATTTCTACGGACAGGAAAAAGAATGGATTGCACATGCAGCAGCAAGATTTGTGAATCCAGGAGAGACGATTATACTGGATGGAAGCACGACGAATATGTATCTGGCCAGACAGATAAAAGAGGTAGAGAATCTGACGGTTATTACAAATGATATTATGGTTGCTGGTGAAATCTATCAGTGCCAGAATATAAAGATTATTTTTTGTGGCGGAATTATGCGCCCCATGTATGGATGTACGGCAGGAGCAGAAGCCATAACATTCATTCAAAGACTATCCGTGGATAAAGCATTTATCTCCCCAAATGCTTTATCTATTTCCCGGGGCGCATTTACGCCAAGCCTTGACACAGCTGATACGAAGAAGGCATTTATTCAGGCCGCAGATAAGAGCTATTTGCTCTGTACCAGCAATAAGATTGGTAAGAAAGCGATGTGTCAGTTTGGACGACTGGAAGATTTTGAGTGTATGATTACGGACAATCATATCAAAGACCGAGACAGGGATGCGATTGAGCAGGCTGGTATGCCGATCTATATATGTGGGGAATCTTAATTGAATCAAAGGAGTGATTGTAGAAAGTACTGCCATTTTCTACAATTGCTCCTTTTTCTTAATTATAGCAAATTTTTGCACAAAAAACAGAAAATATTATTTAAAAACATGGACAAAGTGACAGGTCATGTCTTAAAATAATAGTGACAAAAGTGACATTTCATTTGATTGAGTTCTATTGGGGCCGATACTATAATATAAACAAAGGGGAAGATAATACAATGTCAAAAGAATCCGGATTAACAAAAAGACAAAAGGTTATCATTCAAATGCTTGCGCAGTTTACATTCAGCAATCCTGTAACTGTTCAGGCCATTTCAGAAAAATTAAAGTTAAGTTCAAGAACCATTTTGAGAGAATTACCAAAGATTGAAGAGTGGATGCAGAAGAATGACTTCCACATGGTCAGAAAGCCGAGAGTCGGAATTTATTTGGAGGAGAATGAAGAAAATCGTGCTTTGATCTTAGAGTTGGTAGAAGCGGACCGAACGAAATCTTCAGCCATGAGCAAAGAGGAAAGGCTGTTTTGGATTGAAAGCGAGATTCTTGCCAATGATGGACCATTAAAATATTACTATTTTACTTCAAAATTTGAGATTTCAGAAGGAACACTGGTCAGTGATCTGGATGAAATCGAAAAGTGGATGGAGAATTATGGACTTATCTTGATTCGAAGGAAAGGACTGGGCGTTTATTGGACAGGAAAAGAGCAGGATTATCGCCAGGCAGTCGTTACGCTGATTTTGGAGGAGCTGGGAAAGGAAGAAAACTTAGTCTCTGATCAGAAAGAAAAGAAGCGTAAGAAACATCCTCTGTTTACCCTTTATGCGGAGGAAAAGGTGCCATTCATACAGGATATGATAAAGGCTGCGGAACAGAATCTGCAGACCAGGTATACGGATAATGCCGTTCAACGTATGACTGTCCTTTTGGCAGTTGTCATTCAGAGAATGAGGGAAGGACATGTCATCAAGGATTTTGCAACAGAAATTGAAGCTTTGATGCGGTATCCGGAATATCAGGTGGCTACCTGGATGGGGAGTATGCTGGAAGCAGATTTTCAATTGTCAATTACGCAGGAGGAAATTGCATTTATTACAATGCAGCTTCTAAGTGCCAAGGTGTGGCAACCGCAGATGATCAACAAGTATGAAACAGAAAACATGAAAAACCGACAGATTGTCATACATATGATTCTTAAGATTGAGAGGCTGTTGGATATGGATTTTCTGGATGACAGGATGCTGATAGATGGGTTGTGCAATCATATTGGGCCGGCAATAAGCCGGATGAGAATGCATGTTCGCATTGAAAATCATAATGTGGATATGTTAAAGCAAAAGTATGGTGATATTTATGAGGCAGTCAAATCTGCAGCAAAAATATTGGAAAGAGAGATAGGGGTCGATACGATTTGTGATGAGGAGCTGGGATTTATTGTTCTGCATTTCTGTGCGGCAGTAGAGAAACAACGCTCCGAAGGCGGAAAAGTAGCCATTGTCGTTGCCTGTCCTAGTGGAGTTGGAACCTCACATATGTTAGCAGTTCATCTGCAAAAGACCTTTTCAGAGATTGTAGTAAGAAAAGTGATCGCAACCTCAGAGGTTGATGATGACTCCTTACGGGAAGAGGGAGTGGAACTGATCGTATCTACGGTAAAGCTGAATACGGATTTTCCTTATGTATGTGTCAATCCGGTGCTTCTGGAGAATGACAAGATGGTTCTTAGGAATGCCATTAAAGATTTAAAGAAGAGACGGAATGTACAAAGGGCAAAGAGAATCCGAAAGAAAAGGGTCAGAAGAGCAGCGATAGAATACTTTGTGACTCTTGGGGAAGAGATTCTTCAGGTATTGGAGAACATAAAGATTTCATCCGTGGATGAAGTGGTTGATAAGGAAGCATTGATTGCAAAGGCGAGCATGCTTTTTGCAAGAAATGAAGCCTATGGGGAACTCATCGAGCAGGATATAAAAGCAAGAGAAATGATAGCTGGAACATATATTTCCACATTTCGAATGTTGTTTTTACATTGTATGACTGAAGGGGTGAAGCATTGCCGATTTGGTTATGTATCCCTGAAAAAGCCACTTCTGGTAGGGGAAGAAATCATTGGGAGC
>OBLI01002536.1_pt1 | contig 15338 bp, 6 predicted proteins | sample 1519701 | NCBI WGS metagenome assembly OBLI01 (sample SAMEA3663005, study PRJEB22513) | pig gut metagenome | biome: pig gut; feature: pig-associated habitat; material: faeces | place: France | collected 2012 | reverse complement strand
CGAGCTCACGTATCATAAGTCACGAGCCAGCCAAGAGCCCCACAGCGGCAGCCCAAACAGCCTCTGCGACGGTCGGAGCAGCCTCTATGCTGCCGAGAATGACCGAGCAACCCACCGACCACACCTCTACTGCGCCGGCTGCCCATACCCCCATCACACAAATACACCGCTCCATCCCTCGGGACGAAGCGGTGTATTGCTATAGGGTTGTCGGCAGAGCCTTAGTTCTTGAGGAAGTACATACCCTCGTCGTTGCTGGTGTTGTAGTTGGCCTGGTAGATGTTGTCGTAAGAGGCGGTAAACGAGCTGGCAGCAGCCTGAGAGCTGGCCACGATAGAGATACCGCAAACATAATAGTTACCCATCTTCTGACCAGCCTTGAAGTACTTGTACTTGAGCGACTTGTTGTCAGAGCCGAGAGTGAGCCACAGCCAGTCGTACTTGGTGGTCGAGAAGTCCTTGGGCTGGAAGTTGTAGTTACCCCATCCGTTGTTTGCCGAACCTTCGGGCAGATACATGCAGTACTTATACTTGTCGTTGCCGGTGGGCTGACCCTCGCGGCAGTCAAACATGATACCTACCTTCACGGTCTTCTTCTCGTAGTCGATGGCGATGGTGCCGTCGAGCACTGAGTCGAAGTAGAGGCCCTTGATACCGAAGTTGTTGGTATAGGTATTGCCGTCGGGACCGGTGAGGGTCTCGCCCTTGCGAGGCTTGCCGAAGGTACAGGGCATCTTGCTGGTACTGGTGGAGCCACCCCATGACTTGGAGGCGTTGAACTGCTTGGAGTAGAGCGTCCACTGACCGCTGAAGTCGTTGACGCCAATCTGGGTGATGGTGTACTTGCGGCCGTTGTCGAGCACCATGGTACCCTTACGGATAGAACCGGTGGTGTTGGCCTCGATGGTGATGACACCACCGCTGAGGGTCATCCACTTGGGAGCCGTTACCACGTTGCCGGTAACATCCTCGATGGTGGCGGCGGCATCGTCGTACCAGAGGTCGTACTCGCGTGAGTTGAAGTCTACCTTAGAGACCACAGTGTTGTCCTCGCCGGGCTTCACCGCACCGAGACGGAAGACGCCAGAGAAGTTGGCATTGTCGATGGTAGCAGCGAGAGTCACACCGTCGTAGCTGGCCTGGGGCCAAACCACTGCATAGGCGGTCACCTTGCGGGCGGCAGCGTCAATCACGGCGGGAGCCACTACCACATCGCCAGAGGGGCTTGTCACGCCTTCACCGGCGGTGAGGGCCTTGCCATTGTCCATGACGAGTTTGTTGATAAGACCAGAGAGGGTAAGGCGGGTGTTGGCAACAGTAGGCTCATCGGCGTCGGTAGGGAACTGCACATCAATCTTGACCACTGCGGTCTGGTAAGCCAAGGTCACATTGGCGCTCTCGCCCACGGCGGTGGTGGCGCTGATGACCGAGTGCTGGCGCACCCACTCCTCGGTACCTGCCTGGGTACCAAACTCCTCGACCACTACGGGCTTGCCGTCCCAATTGATTTTGCAGGCGGGGTTGTCCCAGGTGAGCAGCATGTTGGCGGCGTCGTTGGGCACAGCCACGCGCTGGGCGCTGAAGGTGGCGGTAGAGCCGGTCGACTCGGCGCAGCGCAGGGTCTGCGTGCGGCCGGTCTGGGTGCCGTCAGACTTCTGGAAGGTGACGTGGAGCACGTCGCTCAGGCTGAACGCCTTGAGTGCGCCGTAGGTATTGGCGCCAGGCACTTGGGCAGTGACACTGATGTTCTTCATCGACACGTTGGCCTCTGAAGATTCGCTTACGTCCTCGGCATTGTCGCTACAGGCCACGAGACCCAGCAGCGCTACCAGCATGGAGGCGTATGTCAATATTCTTTTTTTCATGATTTGTTCGTTGTTTTGAGTTATCATTAGGTTTATCATCCGCAGAGGAGACGGGGACCGGAGCCCTGCGCTCCTCTGCGGCGATTACGTAAGGGATGATTAGTCGAGTGACTTCCAGTAAGGATTGCCGATGCGCTCCTTCTGAGGAATCTCCCATGTGAAGTGACTGATCTGAGTGTTGCTCCAGTGGTTAGCTCCACGCTTGTGCTGGGTGCCCCAACGCTTCTGGTTGTAGAAGGCCCAGTCGCCCTCGCCCCACATCTCGATGCGCCACTGCAACTTGACCATATCCATGGTACTCATGCCAGCCATAGTGTTGTCGCAGGTCATCGTGGGACGGCCCTCGATGGTGCGAGCCTCAAGCAGCTTGTTGAGGGTCTGCTTGGCCATGGCGTCCTGGCCGCTCTGGGCATAAGCCTCGGCGAGCATGAGCCATACGGCAGAGGTGCGCAGATAGATATTGTCTGACACGGTGTACTTGTTGTCATGCATCTCACCGTTGTGACCGATAGACGACGATGCCGCCCACTTCAGACTGGTGTACTTGGGCATGGTATAGCTGTACCAGGTAGAGTCGTTGTTCTCAAAAGAGTAGATGGGATAGTTCTCAAAGTCATCGGCGAGGATACAAGCCTTGCGGCAGTCATTGTCTGACAGGGCATTGTAGATATCGGCATCGACCTGATAGTAACCCGAAGGACCGCGCTTGAGGGCGTTGAAGCCGCCGTTGGTCCAGAACATGTTGCTCGAACCGCGGGCACTACCAAAGATACCCTCGGGGTTCTTCTCCCAGTTGTAGAAGGCGTTTTCCTCGGCGTTATACTCCTTGCCACACCATCCGTTGTCGTTGCGGGCAGCTACAGAGGCGAGCTTAGACTGGTCCATACCATAGTCACTGGCCTTGATAAAGTTGGGATAGTAAGAGAGCAGCTCTGTGGCGCCATCGATGACGGTAGCCCAGTCCTTGCGGTCCATGGCGGCGCGGCAACGGTAGTACTGAGCCACAGCGCAGTTGATGCTGTAGACCACATCGGAAGTGTGACCGCTCAGATAGCCCTTGGTACCGATGGAGGACTCATGGAAAGACTTGACAGCCTTGTCAAAATACTCCTTGATGGTAGCCCAGGTCTCAGCCACCGACTTGGGCTCGGTGGCGGGGTTGTAGGCGTAGTCGTTGTAGATGGGCCAACCCTGCTTGGTCTCGGAGGTGACGTCCTGGAGGTCGGTGTAGCGCTCCATGAGCATGGTGTAGCCGATGGCCTTCATGGTGAGGGCCTGGGCCTGGTAGCCCTTCATCTTCTTGTCTTCCTTGACGTTGTCGTCGCTGAGATACTGCATGGCCTTGATGGCATTGGTAATCTTGTAGACGGGGCCGAGGTAGTAGCCATAGTTCTGTATATCATCGTTAGTCTGCCAGTAGGTCACGCTGGGGCTGTTCTGGTACCACTGGTTGTAGGTACCCTTGTTGGCAGATGAGCCTTCGACCACATCGCCCGACTGCATGAATCGGCGCAACTCGAAGTTGGACTCGTAGGCATAGCCGTTGGAGTAGCCGCCGTTGAGCGCGGCATTGTAGATATTGATGTAGCCGGGAAGAACCGATACGAGTCCTGCCACCACCTTGTCTTTCTTCTCTTCGTCATCACCCTGGAGGATATTGTCGATGTCGTCCTTGGTGAAGTAGTTGGGGTTATTGACATCCAGGCGGCTGCTACATGCCGAGACTCCCGCTACGAGCAGGGCTGCGGCAACTATATTCTTATATATTCGTTTCATATCTTCTGTATATATAATGGTCAGTGATTTAGAATTCGAGGTTAAGACCCAGAGTTATGGTCTGCATCTGAGGATAGATGTATGTATCGACCTCCTTGCCACCGATAGCCGACATAGAGGGGTCTACACCCTTCTGGGCAGAGAAGATGAGCAGGTTGTCGGCAGATACAAAGGCGCGCAGCTTGCTGATACCTATCTTGCGAAGCAGATTCTTGGGTACGGTGTAGCCCAGAGTGATGTTCTTCAGACGGAAGTAAGAGGCGCTGAAGAGTGCCATATCGGTGTACTTGTGGCTGCCGGGGAGGAGGACACCATCGAGATAGTAGTCGCCGCCAGAGCTGTTGAACCACTGCATAGGATACTTGGCACCGGTGTTGTCGGGAGTCCAGGTAGCGCCTACGACATCCTTGGAAACAGGGATATTGGAGCCACCGAGGGTAGAACCGCGGAAGAGGTGCTGGGCATACTCCATAGAGAAGAACTTGCCACCGAGCTGGTAAGCAGCTACGATACCGAGGTCGAAGTCTTTCCAGCGCAGATTAGTGGTGATACCGCCCATGACATCGGGGATGGCGCTGCCGCACTCGTACTCTGAAGCGTCGGCTGCCACGGTAGTCTTCACGTTATCGCCCTGCTTGTACTCGGCATAGCGGCCACCGTTGGCATAAGCGCCGTTGGCATCGGGATGGGTGTCAGCATAGGTCACGCGGTGCCAGTACATAGGCAGACCCGAAGCCTGGTCTACGCCGGCATACTTGTACATATAGAGATTGAAGAGGTCCTTGCCCTCGCCACGGAGGTAGAAGTCGCCACGTCCGGCATGGCTGGCTGTTCCGGCCTGAGCCATATCCTCGGTCTGTACGACCCATGTGCCCTTGGGCACGTCCATGGTGTTGTCCCAGTTGGGTATCTGGTCGGCAGGCACCTTGACGAGCTTGGTGGTATAGTGGGTGGCGTTGACGCCTACGCTCCAGGTCCAGTCCTTAGTACGGATGATGTCGGCGTCGAGCTCGATTTCAATACCGGTGTTGCGTATCTTGGCTGCATTCTTCTGCAGCGTGGTCGAGCCCATATTGGCGAGCGGCGAAACCATCTGGTTGTAGAGCGCATTGGAGGTGAGGTTGTTGTAGTAGTCGATGGCACCGGTGAGGCGGCTTCCCAGTACAGAGAAGTCGAGACCGAGGTCGAACTGGTGGATAACCTCCCAGGTGAGGTCGGTACGTACGAGGTTACCGCCGGTGATGGTGGTCACCTTGGGCACGCCGGTACCTGTGGCACCCTCCTGCCAGGCCGATACGCCGTAGCCGTAGGTCTGGTTGAGGTAGTAGCTGGTGAGTCCGTTGGAGTTACCGGTGACACCATAGCTCAGACGCAGCTTGGCATTGTCGAGCCAGGACTTGGCGCTCTTCAAGAAGGGCTCCTCGGAGAAGCGCCAGCCGGCGCCCAGAGACCAGAAGGTACCCCAGCGGTTGTCCTTGGTAAACTTGGAAGAGGCATCGCGACGCAGAGAGGCTGATGCATAGTAGCGCTCGGCGTAGTTGTAGTTGGCGCGCCCCAGGTAAGACTCGGTGCGGTAGGTATTGAGGCCCCAGCTCGGAGTAGCGGTGTTCTCACCACCGTAGTTGGTGTAGTGGCCTACGAAGTTGCCAGGGATGATATAACCGGGCAGAAGCTCGTAGGAAGTACCGAAGTTGACATCCTTGCGGTCGAGGTCTTCATACTCGTGACCTACCAGAGCATCAACATGGTGCTTGCCGAAGTCCTGGTCGTAAGAGAGCAGCTGCTGGGTGTTGATGATGCGGCGGGTATAGGTCTTGAGACCGAAGCTGCCCTGACCGCTGGCACGTCCGGCGATACTGTTCATATAGGAAGTACGACGCCAGTGCTGCTCGTCCATGTTGAAGTTGATTGTGAAGTTGAAGTGGTCGAGGAAGTCAATCTGGGCAAAGAAGCGGCTGGTCCAGTTGATGATATCCTGACGCTCCATGTTGGTGCGGGTGATATACATATAGTCGCTGCCGAAGTTGCGGTCGGCTACATGGTTCTCACCGAGAGGAGACCAAGACTTGTTGTAGACATTGAGGATGTTGCCCTTGTCGTCGGTAGCCACAGTGCCGTCTTCGTTCATCTGATAGACGGGGTAGATGGGCGACCAACCCTTGACATGGAGCATGGCGTTACCGGAGGCACCACCAATCTGGCGAGAGCCCCACTTACCTGCCTGTGCGCGGGTCTTGGTGTTGGAGTAACCGATGTTGGCGCCTACTTTCAACCACTTCAGCACCTGGGCATCCATATTGGCACGGCCGCTGTAACGACGGAACTCACTGCTGAGCAGGAATGAGGGGTCGTCCTGATAGCCGAGAGAGAAGTAGTAGTGGGCCTTGTCGCTACCACCGCTGGCAGAGAGGTTGTACTCCTGGCGGAAAGCGTTGCTGAAGAGCAGGTCAGAGGCGTCGCCGCTGTAGAGCTGGCGGGCCAGGGGGTTCAGACGGCCGGTCTCGGGGTCGATAAGGTAGGCTCCGGTCATGGTAGAGCTGGAGTTGCTGCCTGAGCCGGTGTTGGTATAGATGGCACCGGGCACGTTGTAAGCCATGTTGTTCTTGAGCAGGTTCTTCTGGAAAGCGGTCTCGCTGTTGTTGTAGTCGAAGAGGTGCTGGCTGGCGAAGAGGCGGGCCTCGGCGTCAGAGTGGTTGGGGTTGCCCACGTTGGTGTAGTATCGGCCGCTGGCATCTACGCCGGGAAGACCGGTGCCATTGACTCCGTAGCGGTAGGAGTTGTAGATACTCTTCCATACGTACTCATAGTACTGGGCGGCGTTGTCTATAGAGTTGACATTGTAGTCTCCGATAGAGTTCCAGCCCCATCGGCTCTCAAAGGAGATTTTGGCCTTGCCGCTCTGACCCTTCTTGGTGGTGATGAGCACCACGCCGTTGGCACCACGCGAACCGTAGAGGGCGGTAGAGGCGGCGTCCTTGAGGATGGAGACAGAAGCGATATCGTTGGGATCAAGCTGAGAGAGAGGGTTCTCATAGGTAGAGTTGGTCTGCTGGGCCACACCGTCGATGACGATAAGGGCGGCGGCAGAGGCGCCGTTGGTGGAGCTTACACCACGGATGCGCACAGCCATATCATAACCTGGCTGTCCGTCGACCGAAGACACGCGGATACCAGGGGCGGCACCCTCGAGCGCACGGCTCACGGTGGTGGTGTTCTGCACGGCGATGTTCTCGGCCTTGACGGCGGTCATCGAACCGGTAAGGTCTTTCTTCTTCTGGGTACCGTATGCCACAACGACAACTTCGTCGAGGATGGCCTGGTCTTCTTCCAGAGTGACATTGACTACATTGCCCTTGGCAGCGAGAGTCTGCTGCTGATAGCCGATGGAGCTCACGCTGATGCGCGAGCCAGGCTTGATCTGGAGGCGGTAGTTACCATTGGCGTCTGTGATGGTGGCATTGGTGGCATTGCCAACCTCGGCTACAGTGGCGCCGATGACGGGCTCGCCGTGGGCATCCTTCACCAGACCGGTAACGGTTTTCTTGGCCTGTTGTACGGCCTGCACTGTGTTTTCGTTCTCACTGCCGGTAGCTGTAGCCGATGCCGTGATGGGCACAAGCGTAAGCATGGAAGCAGCGAGCAGGTAGGTCCATTGCTTTGAGGTCTTCAAAGCAGCGAACACGCTCTTTTTCTGTTTCTCATCCATAAGGAATTAAATTAGGTGATTAGAATTGTTTTTTATGTTTTCGATTTGGGTTATGCCGACTGTTGCTGTAACAGCCGAAAGATTGGGGGACATCGTGGTCTTGGTTCAGTTCATGGGCACTTTCATTAGGTGGTCAGTTAGCACGATGAGGTTAAGCATCGCACTCATATCGGCACCAAAATTAACAATAATATTTAACAACGCAAGCGTTTTTTTATTTTTTTTTATGACAATTACGCGTCTTTACCATGGCAGGATGACAACCGCGATGGTCAAAACGAGAACAAAAGTGGTAGAAACCACTGGTTCACAGGTCGTTATCACAGAAGCAGGCAAGGAGATGACCGTATTGACAATCATTAATAATTTGCGCAAAATTTGCGCAAGTTTATTCATTACCGACAATTTGCAAGAAAACTATGTCGCTTGGCGATAGAATGACAGAGAAAAGAGCCAGAACAACACCGATGGTCAGCAAAACCACCGAAACAACGACAGGGATGACCAAAGCAACATGTGGAGTTGCCCTTTACACCTTATTATAACTATAGGGGATACCAAGAATGAACATTGTACCGTATGCAACTGCCTACTACACCTTATTATAATATAGGGGACGGCGGGGGGAAGTATAAGACATGAATGAAAGGAGCAAAGAAAGGATCGCCGAAGCAGTGACTACCGTTGGGAGATGGCGCAGCCGCGCGCGAATAAGCACTGAGGAATGATGCCTAAATAGATAGCAGCGGCGAAGGAGCACTGAGGAATGTAGCCATAAAAAAGAGTGGCGACCCGAGGGCCGCCACTCCAGTATTAAGAGTTGAGATTAATCGCGAAGGATTAATAACCGTAGTTCTGAGGATACTCAGCACCAGAGTTAGACTTGATAACGTCGTCTGGGATAGGCTGCTGGTAGTTGTAAGGCTTGATGTTCGGGATGAAGCGGATACTCTTAGCACCATCGTTCTTGGTGTAGATAACCTTCTCACGGCCGAAGTCAGCCTTAACCTGGTCAGTAGCATTGTTCCAGCTCATACCATACTTGCGTACACGCTCATACAGAGTGTTGCTGGTCTTCTCATCCTGTGTAGGATACTTAGAAGTAACGTAGCTACCGCAGTTGGGGTTAACAGACAGACGGTTCAGAGTGATGCAACGATGCTCCTCACCGAAGAGCTCACGGGTGCGCTCGTCGAGGATGTAGTCGATGTCTACCTCAGCGGCAGAGCAACGGGGAGCGTTGGCACGGTCGCGGATTACGTTGATATCGTCGGCAGCCTTCTGCTTGTCGCCCTTGGCGAGGTAAGCCTCGGCACGGAGCAGGTAGGTCTCAGCGATACGGATCAGGTAAGGCTCGTACTCACACTCCTTAACGTCACCGTTAGGATGCTTTTCCTGAGAGAACTTCCAGAAACGTGGGAAGATATCGAGGGTATCGCTGGCGTTCAAAGCATAAACTGAGTTGCCGGGATGAGCCTGCTCGCGATCCTTAGCATACTTCCACTGTACGCTCCACTTGGTACCACCGGGAGTGTACCAGTCGCGCTGCATCATAGTCTCTGAGCAACGGAAGTCTGCCTTACCTGGCTGTGCAGGGTCGGTAGCCTTTGCCCAGATGTAACCAGGCTCCAGTGGGTCGAAGATGTAACGGCAAGGCCAGTTACGGTTGCTACCGTAAGCATAACCACCACCAATAGAGTCGCGAGTGTTGTTAGCCTGATAACGGCCGGCAGCAATAGCAGAGGTAGAAACACCGAGGCTGCTTGAACCGCCCTGAACACCTGCGGGATAGCACATAGCGTCGTCACCGAAGAGGTAGAACTTCACAACTTTACCATTGGCATCTGTATAAGAACGGTTGGTACCGCAGTTACGAACCTTGTTGCTCATGAAGTCGCCTTCCATGGTGTTGTTGCGCATACGCCACCAAGCGTCACCGCTACCACCATTAGAGTAGTTACCTACAGAGAACTGGCTGGTCCAGAGAGCCTCCTTGTTACCGGTTACACCATAGTCCTGGTTGGTATTGCCTGAACCGTTGCCGGGTGTAGCGAAGAGGTCCCAATAAGCACCACCCTTGTCGGCAGCGAGAGAGTGACCGTAGCGGTCGGTAGCACGGCTGGCCTCAGTACCGAAACGGGTAGTCATCAGGTGATAGTCACCGTCCTGACCGCCGATTACGCGGCTGGTAGCCTGGATAGCCTCGTCAAACTTACCGAGAGCCAAGCAGATTTCTGCGAGCATGTGGTCGGCAGCAGCACGGGTTACACATCCCTGCTTGCGCTCTGTCTTAGACATATTCTCAGCAGCAAACTTGAAGTCATCGTAGCACTTCTCCCATACTTCCTGACGGGTGTTGGGCTGGTAACCCATCTCAATCTTCTTGGTAGGCTTGTCGAGGTAAGGCACATTACCAAACATACCGGCGAGCATGCGGAATGCCCAACCACGCATGAAGCGTGCCTCGCCCAGAAGCTCATTCTTCGCCTCTGGAGTAGAATATTTGATATCCTTGGTCTCGATGGCGTAGATGGCTGTGTTGGCGTAGTTTACGAGGTAGTACAGCTCATTGTACCAGTGACGGCTGTAACCGTTGGCAGAGTTGAGCTTGGTCCAGTTAGAGAAGCAGTCATTGTTGTTGTTCTCTGTGTATGTATCCAGACCTACACCCGTAAGCATATAAGAGTGATAACCGTGGGTCTGACCGAGAACCAGGTAGTTGACCTCCTTATAGCAGGAGTTGATAGCCATTGCCACCTCGTTTTCAGTATTGAACATACCCGAGTCGTCTTGCTTGTAAGAGTGCTCCTTCAAGAAGTCAGAGTCGCTCTGGCAGGCTGTCTGGGTAAGGGCCATCGCACCAAGTGCGACGATGCCCAATATCTGTTTTGTTAATTTCATAGCTGTTGTCTTTTAGATGTGTTAGAATGTCACGTTAAGACCGAAGGTGATGGTGCGGTAAGCGCCATTGCTTGCATACTTGGTAGAAGCAGCGCCGGCAGCGATAGTACCACCAGTTTCAGGATCGAGACCAGACCAGTTGGTGATGGTGAAGAGGTCGGTACCTGATACGTATGCACGGAGACCGGTGAGGCCGAGAGGTGCAATGAGGTTGCGGTCGAAGTTGTAAGAGAATACGAGGTCCTTGAGCTTGAGGAAGCCGCGGCTGTTCCACCAGAGGTAGTCAAACTCGTTGCTCCATCCGTAGCGAGGATAGTCGTTGTTCTTGTTGTCGGCGCGCCATGGATTTACGCGGTCAAGCTGGTTGCCGCTGGCACCATTGGGACCCCAAGCGAATGGGTCGTAACCGAGGAAGTGGCTGTCGCTACCTGGCATCCAACGGAAGTTGAAGTACAGAGAGAAGTTCTTGTAGCTGATGGTGTTGCCAAAGTTCAGAGTGAACAGAGGATCCTGGTCACCAACACAGTGGCGGTCTTCAGCAGAAATCTTACCATCGTTGTTCCAGTCCATGAACTTCACATCACCGGGCTTGGCATTGGGCTGAATCTTGCTAACGGCGCCAGTCTCGGGGTTCTTCCATGTATAGTTGTCAATCTCTTCCTGGCTCTGGAAGATACCGAGCTTCTTCAGGTCGTAAGCAGCGGTGATAGAGCTACCTACCATCAGAGCATAGTAAGACTGAGGACCATAGGTGTGGAAGTTGGCCACATCGTCGGCCTCTACACCCTTATAGTTCTTGCCGTAGAGCTCCATAACCTTGTTGCGGTTCAGGTCGAACACGAGGTTAGACTCCCAACGTACATTGTCCTTACCGTCGCCATTGATGTTGACAGAGTGCAGAGTTACCTCAATACCCTTGTTGCTCACCTTACCTACGTTAGCGTAAGCAGTGTTGAAACCAGAAGGATAAGGTACAGAGCGCTTCATCAGCATGTTGGTGGTGCGGCCGCTATAGATATCGATAGTACCATCGAGTCGGCTGTTGAGCACGCTGAAGTCCAAACCAAGGTTGTACTTGGTAATGGTAGCCCATGTCAGATCCTTGTTACCCAAAGTGCTGGCGAGGTAACCGAGAGTAGACTGGTTGTCAAGCCATGTCTTGGTGGTAGAGATAGTAGAGTTGGTGGCGTAAGCGCTAACCGAACGGCTACCGTTCTGACCCCAAGAGAGACGCAGCTTGGCATAGTCGAGCCAAGTGAGGTTGTCCTTGATGAAGTTTTCCTTGCTGAATACCCATGCACCAGACACACCGTAGAAGTTACCCCACTTCTTGCCTTCGGCGAAAGCAGAGAAACCGTCACGACGGTAGTTGAAGGTTACATAGTACTTGCTGTCGAAGTTGTAGTTGAAACGAGCCAGGTAAGCAGCTGACTGGGTACGAGTGCGCTCGCGTCTTACATTCTGAGTATTGGCAGCAGAAGCACCATAGTAACCCAGAGAGGTAGAACCAGTGAAGTCCTTGAAGCTGAGGTAACGGTAGTTGTTGTCGTAAGACTCACGAGTGTAACCTACCATGGCGTCAACGTGGTGCTTGTCGATATCAGTACCATAGGTCAGGATGTTATCGGTGTTCCAGTATGAAGAAACAGAAGCTGTAGAGATACCCTCAACCTTGTTGTTGAACTGGGTTGGGTCGTCCATCTGACCGGTATTGCGGGTGTCAACCCACATCTCGGGACGGTTGAATGTATCCTGGTAGCTTGAGTTGCGCTGTGCGTTCAATGTGAAGCGATAAGACAGACCCTTGAGGAATGGGAAGTCAACCTGTGCGGTCAACACGCCATTGACGTTGTTACCGTTTCTGTCGTTGACACCATAGAGATAAGAGTCGGCTACACCACCGCTAACGCCTGAACCCCACAGAGGGCTGAGGGTATTGCCATCGGGGTGAGAGTTGTACCAAGAGGTGTACTTGAGAGAACCAGGAACAACTTGGTTGTGCTCGTCCAGGACGGGCTGTACAGTCTTGAATGAGAAGGGAGAATACCACTCGGCGTTACCGAGAGTAGCGGTTACACCCCACTGACGCCAGCCGAGGTAGTTGGCCTTCAAACCAACCTTCAACCAGTCGGTAACGTCGATGTCAATCTTAGACATTACGTTGTACTTCTCGTAGTCATCACCACGCTGTACACCCTGACGGCGAGTGTAGTCGCCAGAGAGGTAGTACTTGACGCCCTTGCTGCCACCGGCAACACTCAGGTCGTACTGCTGGCCTACACCAGTGCGGGTGATTTCGTCGAGCCAGTTGGTCCACATGCCGGCATCGTAAGCCTGCTCTTCAGTTGTGGTAACGAAGAAAGCGTTCTTGTTTTGCTTGAAGAAATCCATAGACCATGTAGCATCTGCGGGGAAACGCGTGTCACCAGCAGCCTGCTTGGCATAGAAACGGTTCATCAAGAAACGCTCTGTGTTGTTAACAAACTCTGGCTTGCGGCTCCAGTCAGAGAAGCTCCAAGAAGAGTTGAAACGTACTGTAGGCTTGGCGCTTTCGCCACGCTTGGTAGTGATGATGATCACACCGTTGGCAGCACGCGAACCGTAGATAGCGGCTGCAGAAGCGTCCTTCAATACGTCGATGGTAGCGATGTCATTGGTATTGATTTCGCTGATACCACCATAAGAGATAACGCCATCGACGATGAGCAGAGGAGCGTTGTTAGCCTGCTTAGCAGCAGCAGGACTCTCAGGGATAACGTTCTTACCACGCAGAGTCATGGTAGAAGAGTTGTCACCAGCAGCACTGCTCGTAGGAGAGTAGTGCAGACCAGCTACCTGGCTTGACAGGGCAGACAGGGCGTTAGGGTTAGGCAGGTTGGTCAGCTTGCCGTCATCAAACTTCACACTGGTGATGGCGCCAGACACGTCCTTACGCTTGGCTGTACCGTAACCTACGACTACTACCTGCTCGAGCACTTCTGCGTCCTCTTTCAGGGTTACATCTACTTTGTCACGGGCCTTTACGGTCTGCTCCTTGAAACCTACGCTTGACACCGTAAGCATTGCGCCCGGCTTCACGTTGAGTTTGAAGGTACCGTTGACGTCGGTAATGGTAGCGTTCTGCGTACCTACCTCCTTAACGGTAGCACCGATGATGGGTTCACCGTTGGCATCAACCACGGTACCACTGACTGTTTTCTTGTCTTGCTGTACGGCAAGAGACTTGCTTGCATTCAGGTTGTTGCTTTCGCTTGCTGACGCTGACAGCGAAGCAAGGGTCAACATAGAGGCAGCGAACAAATATGCCCACTGCTTCGAGATGTTCAAAGCACTGAATGAAGTCTTTTTCAGTTTCTCATCCATAAACTATGATTTAAAAGGTAATAAATAATATAAGTTTCGTAACTAACCAAGTTTTACAAGATACGGTTGACGCTATGCAAGCACCAGATGTATTTGACCACTGGCTTTCACTCACTTTTTTCTGTGTTTTGGTGTGTCTCGGGGGCTGTTCGGGCCCGTCAACACCATTTCACTCGCAAATGTAAGCATTAAAATTTGATAACAACTTATAAATATGTCATTTCTTCTATTAATATTTAATATTTTTTTGAATTGTAACAGGAAATGGGGAATAATCGTTAAAATCGGGGTGGTAATCGGCGGAAAAAAGACGATAATTGGTGGAAGAAGGGGAATAATTGGGACAAGCAGCGCAGACAGGGCGCCGACCGAAGAATGTAGTGTGGATGCGGTGGGGATGCACATTATTATATATATGGCCACGGGGAATGGCAGGGGCATCACAGAGATGTAGCCCGAGATGGCATTAATCATCATTTCAAGGTGCGATTTCACTATTTCGGACTTGGATTTATGCGTTGCAGGGTGCGAAATAGTCGTTTCATTCCCTAAAATTTGTTTAATTTCAAACATAATGAGCCTCTTCTCCAGCAGCGGCAACTCTGAAGGAGTTGCCGCTGGGTGCGTACTATACCCCCACTTGGCCACTTGTGTCCTCTTAAACTACTCCAACCTTTGCTTCCACCCACACCATCATGCCCTCACCTACTCCAACACATACCTAAATCCGCACCATCAACCCCACACCTACACCTACCCACAACTCCACCCGCACCATCATCCCCACGCCTACACCTACCTACAACTCCACCCGCACCATCATCTCCACGCCTACACCACACCGCATGGGGGAATCGGAGTGCCTTATTCCTGCAAAAATGGGGATGAAAAAAATCGGGGAAATGATACTATATATATAAATAATGTGTACTTTTGCACCGTTGACCCTATCTTCGGGGCCAACGTAAATGCAAAATATCATGACAATAACGAAGAAGGCGGAACAGATGGTCGCCGACGAGCGGGTGCGCGCCATCAACAGGGTGACCATCAAGGGCAGCATCATCAATGTGGTGCTGCTGATATTCAAGTTTGTCGCCGGCATCGTGGGCGGTTCGGCTGCGATGATAGCCGATGCGGTGCACTCGCTGTCGGACTTTCTGACCGACGTGGTGGTGGTGGTCTTCGTAAGGCTGGGCAGCAAGCCCGAAGACGGAGACCATGACTACGGTCACGGCAAGTATGAGACGCTGGCGACGGCAGCCATCGGCATGGCGCTGGGCGTGGTGGGCGCAATGCTCTGCTATGGTGGCGCAGACAAGATAGTGGACGCCATGAGGGGCGAGGCGCTCGAGCAGCCGGGGTGGATAGCTCTGGCGGCAGCGCTGATGAGCATAGCGCTCAAGGAGGGGGCTTACCGCTTCACGGTAAGCGTAGGCCGACGGTTGGCCTCGCCCGCCGTGGTCGCCAACGCATGGCATCACCGCTCTGACGCGCTCTCGAGCATCGGCACAGCCATAGGCATCGGCGGCGCCATCATCCTGGGCAGCCGCTGGGCTGTGCTCGACCCCATCGCCGCCGTGGTGGTGAGCGTCTTCATCATGCGCACCGCCTATACACTGGTGGGCCAGTCGATGGGCGAGCTGCTCGAGAAGAGTCTGCCCGAAGACATGGAGCGGCAGATAGCCGACATCGCCAGCGAAGAGCCCACGGTGAGCGCCATCCAC
>OBLI01002533.1_pt1 | contig 15345 bp, 11 predicted proteins | sample 1519701 | NCBI WGS metagenome assembly OBLI01 (sample SAMEA3663005, study PRJEB22513) | pig gut metagenome | biome: pig gut; feature: pig-associated habitat; material: faeces | place: France | collected 2012 | reverse complement strand
CGCAGCCCGATATACTCCGGCGTTATTGAGGGCATCGGCCCCCGCTACTGCCCGAGCATCGAGACAAAGATAATGACCTTTAGGGATAAGCCTCGCCACCAGCTTTTCATCGAGCCGATGGGGCTTAACACCGAGGAACTCTATATACAAGGTCTTTCCTCGTCACTGCCCGAGGAGGTGCAGCTTGAGCTGCTGCACACGATCGCGGGACTTGAGCATGCCGAGATGACCCGCTGCGCTTATGCAATCGAGTATGACTGCATTGACCCCACCGAGCTCTACCCAACGCTGGAAACCAAGAAAGTCTCGGGACTCTACGGGGCTGGGCAGTTTAACGGTTCGTCCGGCTATGAGGAGGCAGCGGTGCAAGGCTTTGTCGCGGGTGTGAACGCGGCGCTCAAGTTAAAAGGTGAGGCACCAATGGTTCTAAAACGCAGCGACGGCTATATTGGCACGCTCATTGACGATCTCGTCACCAAGGGCACGAACGAGCCGTACCGCATGATGACCTCACGCAGCGAGTATAGGCTCCTGCACCGTCAGGATAACGCCGACCTGCGCCTTAGCGGCATCGGCATGCGCGTAGGCCTCGTGCCGCCCGAGCGGTATCAGGCGGTGCTCGATAAATACGCCGCCGTTGAGCGCGAGGTAAAGCGCCTTGAGCGCACGCACATAGGGCCGACGACGCAGCTTAACAACCTGTTGGCTTTGCACGATACTGCACCCGTTTCAAGCGGCGTGTCGCTGGCAGATCTTATCCGCCGCCCGCAGCTTGACTATAAAATGCTTGCACCCTTTGACCCCAAACGCCCTGAGCTTCCACGTGCGGTGTGGTATCAGGCGGAGATAAGCTTAAAATACGAGGGCTATATAAAGCGCCAGCTCAAGCAGATCGAGGAATTTTCCCGAATGGAGGAACGGGTGCTGCCCGAGGATATAAATTACGATGATGTCGCCGGCCTCAGACTCGAGGCTCGTGAAAAGCTGAAAAAGATCAGGCCCCACAGCTTCGGGCAGGCAAGCCGCATATCCGGCGTTTCGCCTGCGGATATCTCTGTTCTGATGGTATGGATGGAGGGCAGACGATGAGTAAGGTTGTATTAGGATTTTCCGGCGGCGTGGATTCCGCCGTGTGCTCAAAGCTTTTAAAGGACGCAGGACACGAGGTATACGGCCTGTATCTTGATAACGCAGGCGAGGCAGCAAGACTCGATGCCGTGAAAACGGCGGAGTTTGTCGGCATTCCGCTCTATGTAAAGGATGTGCATGCCGAGCTCGACAGCGGCGTGTGCAAAAGCTTTACCGAGGCGTATCTCAACGGCGAAACACCAAACCCCTGCATCATCTGCAACCCGACGTTGAAGTTCAAGTCGCTGCTCGAGTACGCAAACGAGATCGGCGCAGAGCACATCGCGACCGGCCACTATGCCCGCAGCGAAAACGGCGTGTTGTACAAGGGCATGCCCTCAAACGACCAGAGCTACATGCTCTGCCGCATAAAGCGCGAGCAGCTGGACCGACTTATCCTGCCGCTCGGCAAATTTGAAAAGACCGCCACGCGCGCGCTCGCTGAGGACTTTAACCTGCCCGTTGCCAAGAAGCCGGACAGCATGGAGATATGCTTTGTGCCCGACAAGGACTACATCGGCTGGCTGAAAGCGCGCACCGAGCTTCCGCCTCCCGGAGATTTTGTTTTCCACGGCGAGGTCGTCGGTCACCACGATGGCATTTACCGCTACACCGTCGGCCAGCGCAGACCCGGGCTCTTTGACGGCAGAAAGCTCTATATATCCGGAATAAACGCCGAGAAAAATGAGATAGAGCTTGCCCTTTGGGAAGAGCTTTTTAAGACCGAGGTCAACGCCCGCAGCTTCAACTGGCTGTGCGATAAGCCCACCCGGCCCGTGCGCGCGACCGTCAGGGTGCGCCACACAAAGTGGGAAAACCCGCCCTGCACGGCCTATGTAGAGGGCAACAATGTGCGCATTATATGCGACGAGCCGGTCAGAGCACCGGCAAGAGGGCAGTCGGCCGTTTTGTATGACGGCGATCGTGTGCTCGGCGGCGGATTTATTTTTTGAAAAACATCGAATTTTGTGTTGACTTGCGAGAGCTTTTGTGAGACAATCACTTCTAATCAACTATAGGGAGGAACAGCATGGCTATTTATTTTAACGAACCGTCCAGAACATTCAGCGAGTATCTTCTTATCCCCGGCTACACAAGCGAGGATTGCATCCCGGCAAATGTCAGCCTTAAAACGCCTTTGGTAAAGTTTAAAAAGGGCGAGGAGTCGGCCATCACGCTGAATGTCCCCTTTGCGTCTGCTATCATGCAGTCAGTCTCCAACGACACCATGGCTATCGCACTGGCCAAGGAGGGCGGCATTTCCTTTATCTACGGCTCGCAGTCTGTTGAGGACGAGGCGGCAATGGTCGCAAGAGTTAAAAATTATAAGGCAGGCTTTGTTACCTCCGCATCGAACGTTATGCCAGACCAGACGCTGGCGGACATTCTCAACCTTAAAGAGCGCAACGGCTTTTCCACCGTCGCCGTCACCGAGGACGGCACGGCAAACGGCAAGCTCCTCGGCATCGTCTCCAGCCGTGACTACCGTGTCAGCCGCATGGATGTTGAGACCAAGGTCAGCCAGTTCATGACTCCGCTTGCCAAGCTCGTCACTGCTCACAAGGACACCTCCCTGAAGGAAGCAAACGATATCATTTGGGATCATAAGCTCAACTCTCTGCCCATCATCGACGATGAGGGCAAGCTCATGTACTTTGTTTTCCGCAAGGACTACTCCGAGCACAAGGCAAATCCCAACGAGATACTTGACAGTCAGAAGCGCTACATAGTCGGTGCAGGCATAAACAGCCGCGACTACGAGACCCGCGTCCCCGCACTCGTCGAGGCAGGTGCAGACGTTCTGTGCATCGACTCGTCCGAGGGCTACTCCTGCTGGCAGAAAAAGACCATCGATTTTATAAGGCAGCGCTACGGCGACAGCGTCAAGGTCGGCGCAGGCAACGTCGTTGACCGTGAAGGCTTCCTGTTTCTGGCCGAGGCGGGCGCAGACTTCGTCAAAGTCGGCATCGGCGGCGGCTCTATCTGCATCACCCGTGAGACCAAGGGAATCGGCAGAGGTCAGGCCAGCGCTCTCATCGAGGTCGCAGCTGCAAGAGATGAATACTACGAAAAGACCGGCATTTACATCCCCGTGTGTTCCGACGGCGGCCTTGTCCACGATTACCACATGACGCTCGCTCTTGCAATGGGCGCAGACTTCCTCATGATGGGCCGCTACTTTGCACGCTTTGACGAAAGCCCCACGGCAAAGCTCGTTGTCAACGGCAGCTATGTCAAAGAGTATTGGGGCGAGGGCTCGAACCGCGCCCGCAACTGGCAGAGATACGATCTCGGAGGCCAGTCGAAGCTCAGCTTCGAGGAGGGCGTTGACTCGTATGTCACCTACGCAGGCCCGCTGCACGATAATCTCGAAAAGAGCGTTTATAAGATAAAGTCCACCATGTGCAACTGCGGTGTGACGAACCTTGCTGACTTAAAGCGCAACGCAAAGCTCACACTCGTGTCGTCGGTCAGCATCGTCGAGGGCGGCAGCCACGATGTCATCCTCAAGAGCTCACGCTCGAACACCTGATAAGGATTTAAAAAATTTCCCCTCACGCGAGGGGAAATTTTTTCGATAATTAATTCACATAAATTTCATAGGAATTGTTGACAAACCCGGCAAAATGGCGTATTATGATGACAAGGGAAAACCCCAGTTAAATAATAGGAATTAACTAAGGAGCGATGACGATGAAGAATATGTCCGCCAAGTGTATCTGTTGCAGCATCTGTACCTGTCGATGTTGCTGTCGTCGCATGCCTTGATTTAGGAGTATACCTTCTATTAATGCGACGGCTTTGGGCCGTCTTTTTTTATGCTATTATTTAATTTGAAAGGATATTGAAATGAAGATATATAAGTCCATGGAAGACCTCATCGGCGCAACGCCGATGGTAGAGCTCAGAAACATCGAGCAGGAAGAAAACCTCGCAGCAAGGCTGCTTGTCAAGATAGAAAAGGGTAACCCCGCAGGCTCCGTTAAGGACAGAGTTGCAAAGACGATGCTCGACGATGCCGAGGCAAAAGGAAAGCTTACAAAGGGAGGCACGGTCATTGAGCCGACCAGCGGTAACACCGGCATCGGCATTGCGGCCATAGGCGCAGCAAGAGGCTACCGTGTCATCATCGTCATGCCCGACACCATGTCTGTTGAGCGCAGGCTGCTCATGACAGCCTACGGCGCTGAGCTCGTGCTCACCGACGGCAAGCTCGGCATGAAGGGCGCGGTCGATAAGGCCGAGGAGCTTCACGCCCGGATACCCGACAGCATCATCGCCGGTCAGTTTGAAAACCCCGCAAATCCCGCAGCGCACCGCACCTACACAGGCCCGGAGATATGGGAGGACACCGACGGCAAGGTCGATGTGTTCATCGCAGGTGTAGGCACCGGCGGCACGGTCAGCGGTGTCGGCGAATATCTCAAGAGCCGCAACAAGGATATAAAGATCGTGGCTGTTGAGCCTGCAAGCTCCCCGCTGCTTTCCGAGGGGAAAGCAGGCTCGCACAAAATTCAGGGCATCGGCGCAAACTTCGTTCCCGAGAACTTCAATCGCGCGGTCGTGGACGAGATAGTCACCGTAACAGACGAGGACGCGTTCGCAGCCGGCCGCAAGATCGCCCGCAGGGAGGGCTTACTTGTCGGCATAAGCTCGGGCGCTGCGCTGCACGCCGCCATAGAGCTTGCAAAGCGCCGCGAAAACTACGGCAAGACCATCGTCGCTCTGCTGCCGGACACCGGCGAGAGATACCTCAGCTCAGCAATGTTCAAGGAGAACTGATAATATGTTCCGTGATCTATTTGAAACCGTAAACGCATATCTGGCAAGAGACCCCGCCGCCCGTGGCCCGCTGGAGGTTTTGCTCCTTTACCCCGGCGTAAAGGCGGTAAGCTACCACCGCAAGGCGCACTGGTGCTATGAGCACGACCTCAAGCTGCTGGCGAGGGCAATATCGCAGATAAGCCGCCACCGCACCGGCATTGAGATACACCCCGGCGCAAAGATAGGCAAGCGCCTCGTTATCGACCACGGCATGGGCATCGTCATCGGCGAGACCGCCGAAATTGGCGACGATTGCCTCATCTACCACGGCGTGACCCTCGGCGGCACCGGCAAGGACAGCGGAAAGCGCCACCCGACGATAGGCAACAATGTGCTCATCGGCACCGGCGCAAAGGTGCTCGGGCCTTTTAAGGTTGGCGATAACAGCCGAATCGCGGCAAACTCCGTCGTTTTGAGCGAGATACCTCCCGACTGCACCGCGGTTGGTGTTCCGGCAAGGGTAGTTAAGCGCGCCGGAGTCAAGGTAGACTACGCAAGCGAGGTCGATCAGGTCAATGTCGCAGACCCTGTTGCCGAGGAGCTTGCGGCCATCCGCCGTGCACTGTGTGACATCAATACAAAGCTTCAGGCTATGGAAAAGTGAATGCAGCGAAAGGTAACGCCCCATCAAATGATGGGGCGTTAAAAAGTTTTATTCAGTCCTCAGTGCAACAACCGGGTCTTTGTTTGCTGCGACCTTGGAGGGGATAAGTCCTGCGATGACGGTAAGTCCCATGCTTATGAGCACGAGGATAACGGCGGCCGATGCAGGCAGCACGGCGTTAATGGAATAGATGCCCGTCAGGCTGTGGACTATGGCGTTTATCGGGACGCACAGCAAAATGGTGACCATGATGCCGATTATGCCCGCACCGAAGCCGACGATGATAGTCTCGGCATTGAACACGCGGGAGATATCGCGCTTGGATGCGCCGATGGCTCGCAGTATGCCAATCTCCTTTGTGCGTTCAAGCACGCTGATGTAGGTTATGATGCCGATCATGATGCTCGAAACGACAAGGCTGATGGCCACAAATGCGATGAGGACATAGGAAATAACATCGATTATGGTCGTGACGGAGCTCATGATAAGCCCGACATAGTCGGTGTAATTTATCTTGTCGTCCTTCTCGACACCGTTGTTGTAGTCCTCGATTATCTCGGCGACTGCATCCTTGTCTGCGAAAGTGGAGACATAGATATTAACTGCGGAGGGTGAGTCGAGGTCAACATAGCCGAGCTTGCGCAGGTTCTGTTCATAGGTCGAGTCCGAGAAAGTCTCGGGCATGAAGTTTTCGTAAATGAGCTTGTAGCCCTCGGCAGTGAAATAGCACTCGTCAAATGCCTCGGCAAGAGCCTTGTCCGAGAGCTTGCTCATGTTGCTCTTGACCTCTTCGGCGTACCTTTTGGATATCTGCTCCGACATCATCTCACGCATGTACGCAAACAGCGTTTCATCATCCATCGAGGCGAGCATTTCCTTATACTCGGGGTAGTTTTCAACGACCTTGGCCTCAATATCCTTGCGGCTTACATTTTTTAGCTGTTTATCAATGGTCGAGTCTATGTACTTCTGCGGGGCGACCGACATGTACGACACATAGATATCAGCCTTTTTGGCCTGACTGAGATCATTGCAGTAATCGGTGACGGCCTTTTTGATCTCGTCATCGGTGAGCGCTTCATTGCTCTGCTTAAACGGCAGCCCGGTGAACACATCGGTGGTCTTGTTGTCAAGCTGCTTCTTGACAAAATCCTTAGCCTGCGTTTCCTCAACGACCTTCTGCGTGAGCGCATTGGTATAGCCAATAGCACCGGTCATCATACCGGACACAGCGTCGTCGCTCTGGCGCACAACGCCAACAATCTTGAGCTTCATGGCATTGTTGTACAGCGTCTTGAGACCGAGCTCATCGGTGCTTATATCCTTATACTGCTTTGTCACGGGGTCAAGCTGATAGCAGTCGGCAGGGAGGATGAGGCGGAACGACTGCTTGCAGATGTCGGCATAGCTCCAGCTTTCGACCTTCTCCTGCTCGGGCTGCTTGCCGGTCATGTACTGCGTCATGGCGCTCATCATGTCGTTTGCCGATTTAAGGCCAAGCGCATACAGCACAAGGTCGGAGACCTCGTTATTCTCGTCGACTATCAAAACCGCCTCGTCATAGCTTTTCGGCCACGAGCCGTAGAGCACATCGTACTGCTGCTTAAGAAGCGGGCTTATAAGCTCATCGCCCTCGCCGGGCAGCATCTCCTGCCAGACGACGAAGCTGCTTTGCGTTGAGCTCATGCCGCTGGAGCTCATCATATTGTCCATCGATGAGCTCACGGAGGCCTCAGCCTCCTCACCGATGACGGCGCTGCGCATCTTGCTCATGAGCGTCATAACATCCGACCGGATTATCTTGCCGTCGGTATCCTTGGTGTACAGGTTCATCGGCAGATTGTAGCTGTACTGGATGTTCGACACATGCTGATGCAGCGGTGTATCGCTGCTCATCTGCTCGTCCAGGTATTCCTTGAACGCCTTGAGGTTGTTCCTCTGCACCTCAGCCGAGGACATGCTGTTCATCATGTCATACATGATTGTGTTCGAGTAGACCGCATCATTGTCGTGCGCATTCTCACCGTCGGCGTTATTAAGCCCCATCATCGTAGTCATGAGCTCGGTCATGTCGACAGACTCAGCCATGATCGACAGCGGATACGACGACAGTGTGTCCTCCTGCACCTTGTCGATGTAGTTGTTCACACCCGTAGATATAGACAGTATAAGCGCAATGCCTATAATGCCGATGCTGCCCGCAAATGAGGTCAGTATCGTGCGCCCCTTCTTGGTCATGAGGTTATTCAGCGACAGGGAAAGGGCGGTGATATAGCTCATCGCGGTCATTTTCTTCGCCGGAGCGGACTGCACCGTGACCTCGGTGTCATACGGCTGCGAGTCGTCGGTGATAAGGCCGTCCTTGAGCCGGATTATGCGCGAGGCGTAGCTCTCGGCAAGGTCGGGGTTGTGCGTGACCATGATAATGAGCTTATCCTTGGATATCTCCTTGAGTATCTCCATTATCTGCACGCTCGTATCCGAGTCGAGCGCACCCGTCGGCTCGTCGGCGAGCAGAATGTCGGGGTCGTTTACCAGCGCTCTGGCGATGGCAACTCGCTGCATCTGGCCACCGGACATTTGGTTAGGCTTCTTCGTGAGCTGATCGCCCAGTCCGACCTGCTCGAGTGCATGCACCGCCCGTTCGCGGCGCTCGGTCTTTGAAACGCCCGAGAGCGTCAGCGCAAGCTCGACATTCGACAGCACCGTCTGGTGCGGAATAAGGTTGTACGACTGAAAGACAAAACCTATCGAGTGATTGCGGTAGCTGTCCCAGTCGGGGTCTTTGTAGTCCTTGGTGGAGCGGCCGTTTATGATAAGGTCGCCTGCGGTATAGGTGTCAAGACCGCCGATGATATTAAGCAGAGTGGTCTTGCCGCAGCCGGAGTGACCCAAAATGGCGACGAACTCGCTTTCACGAAACTCAAGGTCGATGCCCTTGAGCGCATGAACGGTCTCCTCTCCGACGGCGTAATCCTTGGTAATGCCCTTAAGCTTCAGCATGTAGTATTCCGTCCTCAGATGAAAAGTATAATAAAGTATTATCTTCCATGAATCCCGCAAAGTCAATAGAGTTCGCAGAAAGTTAACAAGCTGAGATTGACAATTTGTGAATGATGGGTTAAAATCATAAGGCAATACGCCTCCGTAGCTCACCCGGATAGAGCGTGCGCCTCCTAAGCGCAAGGTAGTGAGTTCGAGTCTCGCCGGGGGTGCCATGTAAAAAGCCTCTTTTGTCTACTTGACAAAAGAGGCTTTTTACAATGATATCCGTTCCTGTCGGAACGGGTGATATATCTTCGATATGATATCGCTCTTCGAGCGATGATATATGCCTGTGGCATATGAAGGAACGGATATTATATCATATTTTCAGAGGAAATATATCATGCGGCAAAGCCGTATATCATATCGCGGCAGCGATATATCATTGAATAGTATGTTGTTTTGTTATATAATCAGTATAAAGAGGTGATTTTGATGGCGATAAAAATTGGAGATTTCGTTACATCCTGCGAAGCAGGATATTGGCAATTGATTGATATTAAACCCAAGATAGCAGATGAAGACTATTCTTGTGGCACCGTAAAATGGAAAAAAGGCGATGTTATTGGTCAGTGGGTCATTCTGAAGAAGGCGTTTACACCGAAGATGAAACCCCAAATTGATTTTTCTTATGTTGATGCTTCGTGGTTAAAGCCGCTTTCTCAGGATGTATTAACAGGAATACAAGCTTACTTCACAGAAAACCCTGACTATAAATATAAATTTGAAAATGCAGAAATCAAACTACGACCAGTGATCACAAATTGTTGGATAAACCTCACGGAAAGCGAGGTTGTCGAGCTACAAGCGCTCATCGAGAAACTGCCTGCCCAATTTACCATAGATGAGTTTTGGAAAAAGGCTAAGAAATTTAAGAAAAATATCGTTTCACCGCCTACAAGCCATTTGCTTAATTTTACAACATATCCTTGGAATATGGATAAAAAGGCCAACTTAATCTATTTTGGCTGTGAAATAACAACCGTATAATACTTTTAGTCTTTCTTACCCCTATTTACGCTACTTTTGGTCAGTCTTTCGCAGAAAAAAGCACTTGCCTACAGCAAGTGCTTTTTCAATAAAATTCATTTCATGTCGCTCAGCGACATTTCATTAAGTCCGTTATTGACCACGAAGCGACGCTAAAAATCAAGATGAATAGAAAAGTATAAAACCTCCGACTTGGTCGGGGGTTTAATACTTTTTCACCATGACTGCTTGCGCAGTGACTCCTATTTGCACTTTGCCTGTCGGTAGAGCTCTTTCAGGGTGGGCTGGTCAAGACTTACGTGAAACTGACGATTGACAAATCCGCGAATAAGTCCCCAGTTCCATTTGTGCTCATCCCGTAGACGAACAAGCGTTTCGCCTAACTCCGAATTATATTCATTCATAAAACCATCTCCAGCTTAGAATTTTTATATACAGTAACAGGCAATGAAAATTTTAGCACCACCATCAATAAAATTCCACAAAAATGAAATAATTCGGCTATTTATATGATAAATTTGGCAAAAAATTGTGCACAATGTCAAAAAATTAAGACAACGCCACCGTGGCAAGCCTCTATTTTTCTAAGCTGTTGACAAAATCGGACGATAATGGCATTGTGATTACAATGACTTGACCCGCCCAAAGATCCATACTTATACCATCTTGGACGTAGAAAACAAGGTCAGCGCTTCCTATGGCTATATTGATGGACCGGCGGCAGCCGAATGACCGACACTGTTAAGGGCATAGACTATACCTTCGAGACCGGCATAGATATTATCAAACAATACAAACCATCCTGAAACACCCGCCGGGGCGCTTTTCTTTTTCGCGCGTATAAACGCGTATAAATTTGTACAGGCTGGCATATATTAGCACCAAAACGATACGGAGGGCACAATATGAAATGCGATTGGAAAAAGCTTGCGCTGGCTGTGGCGATACCGCTTGCGGTGGGCGGGCTGTCGGCTGTTTTGACGATGGACAACATGATAATGTTCGACGCTGTCAAAAAGCCGCCGCTATCCCCGCCGAAGTGGCTGTTTCCGGCGGCATGGACGGTGCTGTATGTGCTCATGGGCATTGCGTCCTGCCTTGTGTATACCGCCGATGCGCCGTCGGGCAAGAAGCGTTCGCCGCTAATCGTCTACGCAGTTTCACTTGTGTTCAACTTCCTGTGGAGCATCATTTTCTTTAACCTCGACAATTATCTGCTCGCCTTCGTGTGGCTGTGCGCACTGTGGATTTTCATCGTCATCGTGACGGTGCAGTTTTTCGGCATACGCAAGTCGGCGGGGTGGCTCATGCTACCGTATATCCTTTGGGTGGGCTTCGCCGGATACCTCAATTTCGGGATTTATCTGCTCAACTAAGGTTGTAAAAACGCTCGTAAGATGGTAATATCAAGGCAGAAACATAAAGAAGGTGCGATATGAGCAGATTTGATCGTGAATACCTCGAATTGCTGGCGGAAAAGTACCCCGATGAGGCGTCCGTGTGCTCGGAGATCATCAAGCTTCGGGCAATAATGGCGCTGCCGATGGGCACCGAGCATTTTATCAGCGACCTGCACGGCGAGTATGGCGCAGTGCGGCACATCCTCAACAACTGCTCCGGCGTTATCCTCGAAAAGGTACGCAGGCTGTTTGAAGCCCAAATAGGCGAAGAGGCTTGCCGCAGTCTGTGCACACTGATATACTACCCGCAGGAAAAGCTCAGAGCCATGCGCGAAAAAGGCGAGCTTACCGACACGAAGCTGCGCGACTACCTCAAAATGCTGCGCACGCTAGCCGAGACGCTGTCAAGCAAATACACCCGCAACTATGTGCGCAGGCAGATGCCGGAAAAGTGGAGCATGGTGCTTGACGAGTTGCTGCACATGCAGCGCGACGAGTATTCAAACCAGGTGCGCTATCACGAGGTGCTGCTGGAGTCTATCGTCTCGACCGGCGCTGCCGACGAAGTCATCGTGGCGCTGTCGGATATCATAAAGCGGCTTGCCGTCGACAAGCTGCACATAGTCGGCGATATCTTCGACCGCGGCTCCGAGCCTGCGCGGCTTTTGGACGCTCTGATGGAGCACCCGAACATCGACATCCAGTGGGGCAACCACGATATACTCTGGCTCGGCGCGGCGGCGGGCAGCCCTGCCTGCATATTCACCGTCCTGCGTATCGCCGTTACATACGACAATATGGATCTCATCGGCCGCCGCTACGGCATATCGCTTCGACCGCTCATGGCCTTTGCACAGAAATATTACGGCGCATCGGACAAGGAAACGCTCAAACTTGCGCTGCACACTTTGAGTTTCAAGCTTGAAGGCAGGATCATAAAGCGCCACCCGGGCTACGGCATGAACTCGAGGCTCATGCTCGACAGGGTCGATTTCGGCAGCAACACCGTTGTTCTGGATGACGGAGTTTATCCAATGAATACCGACAGGTGGCCGACGATCGACAGAGAAGACCCATACAGCCTCAACGACGATGAGCTGGCGCTTATCGACGATTATGTCGGCGCATTTCGCGAAAGCCGCCCGCTTCGCCGCCACATGGACTTTGTCTACAGGGCCGGCAGTACATATCTTTGCTGCAATGGCAATCTTCTGTATCACGGCTGCATACCCATGACCGCCGACGGCGAGTTTGCCCGGGTGCGGCACGGCGGCAAGTGGTACTCCGGCAGGGAGCTTTTGGACTATGCCGACACGATTGTCAAAAGTGCGTGGGCGCGGCACGACGAGTCGGCGCTCGACATGATGTGGTACCTCTGGTGCGGCAACGACAGCCCGTTTTCCGGCAGGGTTTTCCACACCTTTGAGCGCGCGGTCATCGACGATAAAAGCACATGGACAGAGCCGAAAAACGCATACTTCAGCTTTTGGGAGGACGAGCGCGCGGTGCGCATGATACTCACCGAGTTCGGACTTGATCCCGACAGGGGGCATATCATAAACGGCCACACGCCGGTCAAGGCGAGCAAGGGCGAAAGCCCCGTCAAGGCAGGCGGCAAGCTGTTTATCATCGACGGAGGCTTCTGCGAGGCGTATCAGAAAACGACCGGCATAGCCGGCTACACGCTCGTGTATAACTCCCACGGCCTAAAGATAAAGGCGCACAGACCCTTTGAGGGCATCGCCAAGGCAATTGACGAAAATGCCGATATCGAGTCCGAGGCCGAGCAGGTCGAGAGTTTCCCCCGACGCCGGTATATCGCCGATTGCGACGACGGTGTGCGTCTGCGCAAGCGCATCGAGGCGCTTGAGGCGCTGCTGGATGCTTTCCGCTCGGGCGAGCTCCAATAGCTTGCACTTTCCGCGTACATATGTTAGAATGCGGTGTAACGGAATCAGAAAAATAGATATTTCCAAATAAAACGGAAAGAGGTACATACAATGAAAACAGGTAAGATACTCATCGTATCGCTGGCGGCAATGTTCTGCGTGTTCCTTTCGGCATGCAGCTGCACGAATCAGGAAGCCGACGACCCCATAAAGGATCCCATCCCGACGGCGACGGCAGCGGTCGAGCCTACTGCCGAGCCGACCGAGACTCCGGCTCCCTCACAGCCGAACAACAATTCCGGCACGACCACGAAGCCGAGCACCGATAATTCCGGCAAGAACAACAGCGGCAACACCGGCAGTAATATGAATACCAATACTCCCACTCCGACGACTCCCGAGATAGTCGTGCCTGAAAACACGCCTACCCCGCCGAGAAGAACCTCGTCGAGCAACCTCAGAGTTGACTGAAATTTGCCCCACAACCAGCGTTGTGGGGCTTTCTATACATATTAGTATTAAAAGTATGTGAAATTGCACAAGTTTGCGATTGACGAAAAAGCTGATTTTGGTATATAATAAGTCGAATGATTTGACAAGTTGTATAAACTTGAACTAATTGTATAGTATGCGAAAACCGAGGGACAGCTCATGGGTATAAAGGCATTGAACAGAAAGCTCTATAAGGAGTACGGCGGCAGGGTGACGGCCTCGCTTGAGGATAACTGCATCGTGCTGCGCGGATGCCTGGATAAGTGGGAGGATGTCGTGGCGGCAGGACTTATGTGCGCAAAGCCACACTCGAAGTGCCATGTCGTGAACGACATCGTCTTTACCGGCGCTGAGGAGATACCTATGCGCGTGCCCGAGCTGAAGGACACGGCACTTGACGGCGATAGACCTGATGTGCTGATAATCGGCGGCGGTATTTCCGGCTGCTCTATCGCAAGGGAGCTTACGAGATATAAGCTCGATGTGCTGCTGCTTGAGAAGGAAGCAGACCTTGCACTCGGAGCCTCCGGCCGCAATGACGGCGAGGTGCACCCGGGCGTTGACCTGTCCCGAGGATCCTTAAAGCATAAATACATCCGCCGCGCAAACAGAATGTACGACAGAGTGTGCTCAGAGCTTGATGTTCCCTTCAAGCGCACGGGGCAGTACGCCTGCTTCGGCAAAAAAAGCTGGCTTGTTCCCGTGTGGCTGTACGCCATGTGGCGCAGGTTCTACGACGGTATTGAGGATACCCGCATAATCATGGGCGACAAGCTGCGTGAAAAAGAACCGGAGATAAACGAGAATATCGCCTTTGCACTGTCTAACCCCTCGTCCGGCAGCGTCAGCCCGTATAATCTCGTCATCGCCTATGCCGAGAATGCGGTGCACAACGGCGCAAGAGTGTCGCTCAATACCGCCGTCACCGGCATGCAGGTCGAGAACGGCAAGATAGTGTCCGTCAAGACCAACAGGGGAATGGTATATCCCAAGCTCGTCATAAACTGCGCAGGTGTGTTCTCCGACGAGGTTGCACGCATGGCAGGCGACAGGTTCTTCTCCATTCATCCGAGGAGAGGGACAAACTCCATTTTGGATAAGAAAACCGGCAAGCGCTTTAACGCAATTGCCTCCGTTGTGGGTGCCAGCACACCCGGCAAGACCCACACAAAGGGTGGCGGCATCCTGCACACGGTGCATGATAATCTGCTCGTCGGCCCGGACGCTGTCGAGACCTATGAGCGGGAAAACACCGCAACGGACCCCGACAGTATTGAGCGTGTGTTTGCAAAGCAGAAGATAACCATGCCCGAGCTTTCCGAGCGGGATATAATCACATACTTCACCGGCGTTCGTGCACCCACATACGAGGAGGATTTCATCATCGAGTGGGGCAGAAAAACAAAGAATATCTACCACGTCGCCGGTATCCAGTCCCCGGGACTGACCACCGCTCCTGCCGTTGCCGAGGATGTGGCGCAAGAGGCTGCTGCTTGGCTGGAGGCCGAGGAAAACGAAGCATTTGACCCCATTCGCCACGCCCCGCCGCACTTGGCTGCAATGAGCGATGCCGAGCGGGCAGAGCTTATCGCGCAAAACCCCGATTACGGCATCATCGTCTGCCGCTGCGAGGAGGTAAGCCGCGGCGAGATACTCGACGCTCTCAATTCGCCTATCTGCGTGCCGACCGTTGACGGCATCAAAAAGCGCCTGCGCCCCGGCATGGGCCGCTGCCAGGGCGGTTTCTGCTCACCGTTGGTGACGAAAATAATTGCCGAATATTTAGGCGTTCCGCTTACCGAGGTCAGAAAGAGCTCCGCAAGCTCCCCGATAGTTTTCGGAAGCAGAAAGGGGGAGACGGCAGATGTTTGATTATGATGTTACCGTTATCGGCGGAGGCCCTGCGGGACTTGCCGCTGCGATATCGGCTTGCGATAACGGCGCAAAAACGCTTGTCATCGAGCGTGAGGAG
>OBLI01002531.1_pt1 | contig 15358 bp, 10 predicted proteins | sample 1519701 | NCBI WGS metagenome assembly OBLI01 (sample SAMEA3663005, study PRJEB22513) | pig gut metagenome | biome: pig gut; feature: pig-associated habitat; material: faeces | place: France | collected 2012 | reverse complement strand
GAGCGGGCAGGAGTATCTTCAGGGCACTGCGTATGCCCTGGTTGTCATCGACTACCAGTATCTTGCCAAGTTTCATGAACTATATTGTTTTTTATTGAGGAGAAATGCCATGTTCCATGGAATTGTCAGAGTCTTGTCATTTCTTCCTGTATATCATCTACTTCTCCCTTACCAGCACAAATCTGTCATTCGCATGCGTCAATCCCTGACTCTTCAGATACCAAATCGTACCGGTATTGATATTAAGCAGATAGACTGTATTGGATGACATCACAAGTTGATAGTTCACCTTTCCGGCCATAGTTGTATCATCTTCAGACGCCTCACGGCTCAACTTGACGAACTTCTCATTTCCAAGGAAAAGCACCTCGCCGGTCTCCTTATTGATACGGAACATGTAAACATCCGAATCCGCCATTGCTACAATCTCATACATAGGGCCGTCAAGGCTCGACTTCACAGCCGTTGCAGGCGAAGGATGCTCCACCACCGATACTGTACCCGATGCAGTCTGAGCGAATGCCGAAACACTCAGCATCAGTCCAACCAAAGCAGATAAAAACACTCTCATATATCTTCAATTCTTTTGATCATGCATTTGCAAAAAACACACCGAAAAGAGCCCGATCATCACTCCGCCTTCAACGATTCCACCGGATTGGTGCGGGCGGTCTTGAGGTAGTGATACAGCACCACGGCGGCGCATAGCAGCCCCACAATCATCAGCGCCAGCAGGAACACCGACGGCATGAAGCCCACCCGGTGCGCGAACTGCTGCAGATAGTATCGTACCACCAGCCAACCGATGGGCGCCGCAATCACGTAGCAAATGGCAACTGTCCTCAGATACAGCATCAAGCCTTCGCCGGTAATCTGGCCCATATCGGCCCCGAACACCCGCTTTACGGAAATCTCCATCCGCTTGTACTGCAAGTCCATCAGCACCTGGCCCCAGAGGCCCACCAGCGACAGCAGCACCGCCAGCAGGGAGAACAGCCACACGGCCAACCGCAGGCGCTCCTCGCCGATGTAAAGATTCTTGCCGATGGCATCGTAGAACTGCACCTCAAACGGCATCGTAGGATCCATCTCTTTCAGTACGTCCTGGATTTTCTCCACGGCGGCAATCCTGTCAGTTCCTTCGGACAGGCGGATATATGTGAAAGGCATTGCACCCACCCAGCCGGGCTCTACAACCTGCATTCCAAACGGAGAATCGGCCTTGCGCATGGAGGTGATGTTCATCTCTTTCACAAACCCTACAACCGGAGCATTCGGACCGAGAGCATCAGGGTACACTTTCAGTTCGGCGCCCCGGGCTTTCAGATCCCGGGTAAGAAGGATCGAGCCATAGTCACCCTCATGGAAATTCCGGCCTTCTGTCACCTCCAGTCCAAGCACCTGCGGAAGATTCCAGCTGCAATACAACAAACTCAGAGAAACATCTCCGTCTCCAAAATCACAGCCCTGGGTAGAATAGGCATCCGCCCCTCCTATCAGCTCCATCGCATAGGCGACGTCCTCCACTTCTGGAATCTGCCGGAGCTGGTCTCTCAGCCACTCGGATTTATTACGGCTATTATCTCCACCGATATTCAGCACTGCGAGATTATTCTTGTCATAGCCGCAGGGATACTCCTGCATGAACTTGCTCTGCCGCTGGACAAACAGCACGAAGATGAGCAGCGCCGTGGAAATCACGAACTGGATGCCCACAAGGACACTCCGCAGCGTCTTTCCGGACGCTGAAAGTCCATAATTACCCTTGAGGATCATCGCCGGCTGGCCCGAAGTGGAATAGATACCCGGCCAGATGCCTGCAATAACACCGGTAGCCACGGCTACCGTCCCGACGAACAGCAGCAGTCCCCAATGCTTGCCGAAGGAGAAAGACTGCATCAGCACGCCTCGGGTCAGCAGCGCATCGGAAACCGGGCCCAGCAGCAGGGCAGCCACCACAAAAGCGCAGATGCACCATGTCACAGCCTCCGCTACCACCTGGATACGCAGCCGCCGGGTAGATGCCCCCAGAATCTTCTGCAGGTTCACGCTCCTGATACGCAGCGGCGTCAGCGCCACATAGAAATTAGTGAAGTTAATCAGACCGATGCCCAGAATCAGGATAGCAATCGCAATGAGCAGAAGCAGTTGCGAACGGCTGCCACTCTTATAGATATTGCCTTCATTCCGGAAGTAGATACTTGTAAGCGGCACCAGTTCAATGGGCGTAAGCCAGTCTCCATGCGGTGCGAAGTCAAAATGAGTGTTGAATTCGTCGGCCACCGCCTGCGAATTGCCGGCATCATCCAGCAGTAGGTAGCAGACGAAGTTGGCTCCGCCATAGAGGCCTTTCTGGATGTCTCCGATGGTCAGGTACAAGTCATTTCCCAGTTGCGTGTTCGTCGGGAAGTCTTCATACACGCCGGCCACCGTTACCTCCCCGCGAGTTTCATCCAGAAAGAACTGATTGTCTGTCTTCAGCAGTTTACCGACAGCAGACTCGCCGGGAAACAGGATTTCCGCCAGCGACCGGGGAATAATCACGGAATTAGGCCCCTCAAGTGCATGGGAATCACCCTCGACCATCTTGATGCCGAACACATCGATAAAGCCCTCGGAGACGCATGTCATCGTGCGTTTGTAGCGGATGGAAAGGCGGTCTTCTCCTTCCACGGAAAACCAGGTATCGCCAACGAATGGCAGGATTGTACATCCCGCCTCAATGTGGGCCGATGAACCGATGATATCATCAGCAAAGCCTCGCGGCAGGATATTCCTGAACAGCGATTCATCGCCTTTCTTATCGGCCCGGAAAACCCGGTCGGCCGTTGGATGGCACTTGTCAAACGACAGCTCATAATCCGCCTGCAGGAATATCAGGGCGAAGGCAAGCAGCGCAGCCACCAGTCCCGTGAAGTTCAGGACCACCGCCAAGGGATACCGGCGGATCAGGCTCTTTAAGTTTCGCAGAATCATATCACATTCGTCATCCCAGTTGGACCGGGATTATCAACATTATTCTTTTTTCAATTCAATTGCCGGATTCGTCTTTGCCGCCTTCAATACCTGCCAGATGACAGAGACAAACGCGATAAGCCCGGTGAGCAGCACTGCCACCACGAAAATCCACCAATAGCCTTCCAGCCTGTAAATGAAATCTTTGAGGTATTCCTGAGCGGCATAGACCGCAATCGGAATGCCGATGACGCAGGCAATCCCTACCAGCACCATATATTCACGTATCGTTCTCTGCGCCTCCGTGTCCACCGTTCCCCCGAAAACTTTCCGCACGGCAATGTCGCGGCTCTTTTCATCGGCATAATAGGTACTCATGGCTACCAGACCAAGGAGGGCGATAATAATAGACAGGAGCATAAAAATCTCCACCAGACGCATGTTGTTGCGCGCTGGTTTCCATGCCTCGGCGATGTTCTCGTCAACCCAGAAAGCTAAGCTGCCGTAGATCTGCTTGCCCTTGATGGAGTTATCATAAGCTTCCATGATCTGCGCTTTCGCTGCTTTCCGGTCCGGGGTGGTTTCTATGACCCACCCGGCGAAAGGGATGTCTTCAGAGCGCATCAGCGAAACGATGGCATTGTCTTCTTCCCCAATATTGGCATTATTCGTCGGGAAAGATTTGAAAACGCCGGCAACCTGTTCGCAGCCCTTCGTCCGTCTGCTCAGCGTGCCGCTGATGTCATGATAGTCCGAGTCAAAGCCGGTTGCGGCAAAAGTCTTGTCCGAGAACCAGACGCTATTGAATTGCGGGGCATGGAAGTCTTCCAGAATCTCAAATCCAAACATCGAAAATGCAGTACTGTCCATCCTGATCAGTTTGTAAAGGATGTCCTGACCATCCCGCGTGGTGCTGTACTGGCCCATATTGATACTGCCAGGCACTCCGGAACTTCTTCCGATCCGTCTTACGCAAGGGAGTGCCTCAAGGGCATCTTTCAAAGGGGCATTGTCTTCACCTGAAAAATCTTTGAGAAAGAAGATGTTCTCGATGTTGCAGTTCATCGGCCGCTCCTGTGTCTTATGCATCTGCGCCTCCATCGTGATGGCGAGCGCAATCAGTATGACCGCCAGCGCATTCTGCAGCACGATGAATACCTTGCTGAATAGCATTTTGCTTCGGCGCCGGTATCCACCTTTCATTACATCCACGGGGTTATAGCGGCCCGACATCATGGCCGGGAAGATACCGCAGAGCACTCCCACAAGCAGAATGACGACGATATATGCAAATACATAACCAGGAGACCAGATGATTTTAATCGGGATATCCGGATTGTTCAAAAGCGCATTCATAGCCGGGCAGAAGGCTTCTGCAAGCAATAGACCGGCCGCAAAGCATACTGCGGTAAACACGATGGATTCGGCCACGTACTTCCAGATAATGCCGGCCCTTGATGCTCCGGACAATTGCCTCACGGCCATTTCCTTTGCCCTCTTTCCGGTGAGAGCGACAGACAGGTTGATGTAGTTCAGAATGGCCGAAAGGAGGAGCAGAAGCCCAACCAGCATCAGAATTCTGAGTGTCGCTTTGTCTCCATGTCTGAAAAATCCCTCCGTCTCCTTGAAAAACAATTCATCATATCGAGAGAGTTCCAGATGTTCAAAGAAAAATTGCCCATAGATACTTGAATATACATCCTTGCAAACACTCTCAAGTTTATCATACAGCTCTTTTCTGTCAGTTTCCGGCCGGACCTTGATCAGTGTGACCGTACTGCCGTAATTATCGAATGGCTGCCACTCATCTTTGTAAACAGCAGCATTGAGGAATATATCATAAGGCTTGATGACCGTACCTTTAAGGTCCTCCAATATGGCACCCACCACATAGCTGTTCCCAGCGATGTCAAGAGCTTCACCTACCGAAAGGTTTTGCTTTCTGGCAAAAGAGGCTGAAAGAATGGCATTGTTCGGAACTGAAAGCACATCTGCTGAGCCTTCCACAAAGCGAAACTGAGGACATATCTCAAAGAACTCCGGCTCTACGCCAACGCTTTCTGCCTCCGTATTCTCTCCCCGAATGACAGGATGTACCACTACATTGCACATCCTGGAAACGGACTCGATTTCCGGAATGTCCCCAATGGCATCAGGGAAACCGTATGTCAGCGCAGGGAATCCCGGTGTTCCAGGCACATAGACTCTTTCCCGGTCCGGATTCTCCCATGTCACGGCATATTGCTGCCATACGTAGGAACCTATGATGATCACAAACGCCAGACTCACGGCCAGTCCCACCGCCTCGATGGCGGTGTATAACTTGTTGCGGGACAAGAATTTTAGATAACTCTTCATACTACTCGTTCTTTAACGATTCCACCGGATTGGCGCGGGCGATGCGGAGACAGTTCAGCACCACTACGCCCAGCACGATGGTGAGCACCAGGAGGGCACCACCAATGAAGTAGAGCGGATTCAGCGACACTTTTTCGGCAAACTGCTCCAGCCATTTGTGGGCCACGAAGTAGGCGGCGATGCAGGCGATGACGGCCATCACGGTCGAAAGTTTCAGAATATCCGAAGCAAAGACACTCAGGATGTCCCGAGTGGTAGCGCCGTTAATCTTGCGCACGGCCATTTCCTTCGACCTCCGCAGGCTCTCATCCTTGATGAAACCAATCAATCCCAGCAGCGCGATCAGCAGGGAGAACACGGCCCCCAGCGCCATCGTATTGCGCATCTTCTTGCTGTCGGCATAGGCGGCTCGCATCTGCTCCTCGTAAGAAACGATGTTGATTTCCTTATCAGGCAGCGCCTCGTTCAAAGCTCCGCGCACATTCTCCAGCGCTTCCGGCCTTACCTTGAACAGGATATGCGGCATCCACGAAGACATCGAACCAATCTCGCCGTAGAACAGGGCACTCGGACGTTCGTCCACTCCCTGCAGGTTGCCGATGAGATAGCTCTTGTACACGCCGGAAATGGTGAAATAACCCTTGTCCATCGTTCCATTCTCGTGTCCAGTAATGAACACCTGCTTGCCAACCGCTCCGTCGTTCCAGTCTGTGAACTCGGCCATCTTCTGGACAAACTTCTCATCCACAACCACTTCGCTGGAATCCCGTGGAGCCCGGCCTTCAAGAAAGCGGATGCCCATCAGGTCATAGAATTCAGGCGAACAGTCGTACTGGTCGGCAATATTGAACAGTTCACGGTCATCTTCCGGCAGGGAAACATTGTCTCCGTTGGATCCCATATACGGCAGGTTGTAGGTGGCGGCAACGCCACTCACCTCAGGAAGGCGCTTGAGCGTTTCCACGGCCCGGACTTGTGCCTGACGGTCTCCGTCGAACAGGTCGAAGTAGTACAGGTTCTTGTAGTCATAACCGGTATCGGCATTGGACACCTTCTGGTACTGCCGGCCTATGATGAGCATCATCACCACCAGGAACACGTTGATAAGCACCTGCACGCCCAACAGAACGAGCTTCCAGTGACGGGAATTCTCCGTATAGTTCTTCAGGGCAGCGTAAACCGGAATCCGCTGATACAACTCTGCCGGTACAACGATGGAAATGACGAGCACGAATAGCAGGACTGCTGCAATGGCCATAATACTCCGGGGCACCAGCAGCGTCTGGAACGGAACACCCAGCAGGTTCTCCACGATGCTTCGACCTGCGAAGATAATAACGGCTGCAAGGGCCAGCGAGAGGATGATATGCAGCAGAGCTTCCTTTGTCAGCATTCCATAGATATGCTTCCCTTCCGCGCCATAGCACTTCCGGACGCCCACTTCCTTGGAACGCTTCACCATGGAGGAGATCACGATGAGGATATAGTTCAGCAAGCTGATGATTATCAGCAGCGCAGCTACAATCGACAGCAGAATCACCTGCGTCTTTACCTCCGGGGAGGAAGTATGCATGTTGCTGAAGGGCTTCAGGAAATACTTGAGGCTTGTTCCCTGCGCCTCGATTTGTTCAAGCGGCTGGTGCGCCTCCTGCATCTTGCGGATGGCCTCGGTAAGGGTATTCGGATCAACTCCGGACATCAACTTCACATAGCCCTTATAGCGGTCATTACCCAGCCAGTTGTCGGTGCTCTGCTTGCCGTAGGTCTCCATCGAAAGCAGGATGTCGTAATCCAGGCTGCCGTTTTTCGGGAAGTCCTCAAAGACGCCCTCGATGGTCAGCTTCAGACCATCCATATCAGCATTTGCAATCTGCTTGCCGATGACGCTGCTTACGTCATGCCCGGCCTGACCGGGCATCTCGTCCACCAACTTCTCGGCGAAGCTGCGGCTCACCATCACACAGCCCCATTTGCTCAATGCCTGCTCCGGATTACCGGCCAGAATCGGCCTGTCGAAGACCTTGAAGAAGCAGGTATCGGCACAGACAAGAGTGGCCTTCAGCTTATTTCCATTCTCATCCAGGTAAGTATCCCCGTTGAAAACATATGTCGTGCGAGTACCTGCCTCGACTCCAGGGACTTCTTCCATAAAGCCCACAGATACGGCCCCGCTCACTTGCCCATAATCGAGTTCGTCCCCGTGCTGCGAGTACCAGGTGCGAATCGTGTACACCCGATCGATGTCCTTGTAGAAGCTGTCGTAACTCAGCTCGAAGAACACCTTGGCAATGAGCACGATGCCCACAGCCAACCCGATGCCCAGGGAGAGGACTTTGATTAGAATATCTGAATTTTTCTTCATATCTTACAGTTCATTCTTGACGTCCGAGACAATCTGACCGTCGAAGAGGTCGATGGTGCGTTGAGCTTGGGAGGCATCCTTCTGGCTGTGGGTCACCATGACGATGGTGGTGCCTTCCTGGTTGAGTTCCTTCAGCAGGTCCATGACTTCCTTGCCATTCTTGGAATCCAGGTTTCCGGTAGGCTCGTCGGCGAGGATGAGTTTGGGATTGGAAACCACTGCCCTGGCGATTGCGACCCTCTGCTGCTGACCGCCGGAGAGCTGCTGAGGGAAGTGCTGGGCGCGGTGGCTGATGTTCATGCGCTTCATCATCTCTGTTACGCGAGCCTTGCGCTCAGATGCAGGAATGTTGAGATAACGCAGCGGCAGCTCGATGTTCTCATACACATTGAGTTCGTCAATGAGGTTGAAGCTCTGGAACACAAAACCGATGTTGCCCTTGCGGAACTTGGTGCGGTCCTTCTCCTTGAGCTTTGCCACCTCGGTGTCGCCGAACTTGTATGATCCTTCGGTAGGATTGTCAAGAAGGCCGAGGATGTTCAGGAGGGTTGACTTGCCGCATCCTGAAGGACCCATGATGGCCACGAACTCGCCGTCCTTGATTTCGAATGATACACCATTGAGAGCAGTGGTCTCGATTTCTTCTGTGCGGAACACCTTGCACAGGTCTGTTACTTTGATCATGATAGTATAGTTATCTGTTTAATTGTTACTCTGTCTTTATGCCTTCTGACGGGTTGCGGCGCACTGCGCCCACGGTCTGCCAAAGCACGGACATCAGGGCAATCATCAGGGAGGCCACACAGCTTGAGATGAAAATCCATATTCCCGGCGAAATGCGGTAGCTGAAACTCTGGAGCCACCTGTCAGAGATATAATATGCCACCGGCACGGCTACCACGCAGGATATCAGCAGCGGAGCGCAGAACCTGACGAGCATAAACAGGATGACATCCTTTACGCTGCCGCCCATTATCCTTCTGACTGCAATTTCGCTTCTGCGCTGGCGTATGAAGAAAAGCGACAAGCCTATGAATCCGAAGATTGAAATCAGGAGGGCTATTCCGGTAAACATCATCACTATACGCAGGACATTCCTCTCTTCTTCAAACTGAGATGCCACACCTTCTTTGAGATTCTGCACCACCCAGTCCACATTACTGCTGTTGGTCATCACCTCGGCAACTGCAGACTTGATCGTCTTGTATGCCTCTGGGGAGCCGTCTGTCTTTACTACATAGTCGGGGTTCTGTATCTTTCCTGACTCTCGGTAAAAAATAGCAAATTCAAAGACGTCATTGAGTATGTTGCCCTTGTGAAAATTATTGATTACCCCGGCAAGGCTCCATATCGAGCCGTCCTGCCACTGAATCTCTCGGTCGGAATCTGACAGGCCAAGGTCCTCCTTCATCTTCTCATTGATATAAACCGCACCGTCGGAAGCTCCGTAATCATTAAGGATTTCCAGTCCATAAATCTCGAAGGCCACCTTGTCAAGACTCGCCAGCATTATCAGGTGTGTGTCGTCATTATTGTCCCTCATCATTCTCACGGATGTGGATCCTACCGACAGGCAACTGCCGCTGCTCAGACCAATCTTCTGCACACAAGGAAGTTGCTCAAGAGCCGAGAGTATTGCGTCGGAGTCGCCAGGCTCGTCAGTCGTGATGTAAACGACATCCTTGACATCAATTCCCAGAGGAGCCTTTACGAGTCCGTTGATCTGAAGCGCGACCACCAGCGACAGGGCGAGCATCACGACGGTGATGAGATTCTGGATCATTATGAACACGCGGCTGAATACCATTTTCGACTTGAAACGGAAGCTGCCCTTGACCACATCTATAGGTTTGAAGGCAGAAATCTGAAGTCCGGGTATGATTCCGGCGAGAAGGCCGGTCAGCACGACAAAGCCTATGCAGACGCTGACGGTTCCCGGGGTGAAGTCGTTTTCCAGCATTATCCTGCCACGGAACATCGAGGCCATCTCGTCCTGGAAAAGGAAGGCAAGCCCAAGGCCCAGAAGGAAGGATATCAGCACCATAAGGGTGGATTCTCCCACGAGTTTGCCTATTATCTCCCGGGAAGAACCGCCCAAGAGCCTTCTCGTGGCCATTTCCCTGGCTCTCATTCCGGTATTTGCCACCGTCAGGTTGATATAGTTGGTGACGGCAAAGAGAAGTATGGCAATTACGGCACTCAGAAGGATTACCAGAAGTACCTTGTTGCCTTTCTCCAGGCCCATTCCGTCGTTCTGCGGATCAAACATCAGTTTTCTCAGCGGAGTGATACGTGCAGACAATATGCCGCTTTCCGCAAAATCAAGCTCCAGCATAGGGATATCAGCCTTGAGCATAGACCATATTTCTTCTCTCTTCGAGTCCAGGCTTGCTCCCTTGGCAAGGAGATAGAAGGTCTTGAAACAACCGTGTCCGGTGCTCACAAATACATCGGAAGTCATATTATAGCCCAGAATCTGCGGATGTCTGTCAATTGAAGCTATAATCTTAGTGTCATTCGGAAATACGGTCTTGTCGAAATCCCTGACCACTCCGCTGACGGTATATACCAGGGTGCTGTCGTAAGGATCACGACCACTGATGGTCACCGACCTTTGGCCTACTATCCTCAGAGCTTCTCCCATAGGGTCCACGTCCGGGAACAGCACATCTGCGAGGCTTTCGGTAATGACGCATTTGTCCGGGGAAGACAGAGCGTTCCCGGGATCACCCTCAACGAAATCGTATGAGAACATACTGAAGAAGGTCGAGTCCACAAGAAGCACAGGGTTCCCTTCCATATCCTTGAAACTTTCCTCGTCCGTCCTGATTGTGCCTCCCTGGCTCACCACGCAACAGGTATTCTCGATTTCGGGATACATCCTGCCGATTTTCCAGGACTCCTCCGGCCATGACATATAGCCGCTCGAGCGGCCCAGAAGTACTATCCTGTCCTTGTTCGGCTGGGAATGGTCCACACTGAACTGCCTCCAGGTATAGTCTCCGATAAGGATTACGAACATAAGAGCAACGGCCAATCCCAAGATGTTGATCACCGTATAAAATGGGTTGCGTTTCAAGAATCTGAAAAATGATTTCATTCCATTACAATTTTAAGTTTCGCAAGTAGGTAAAAAACGAAAACAGCCAACCCGATGCCCAGGGAGAGGACTTTGATCAGAATATCTGAGTTTTTCTTCATGTCTTAAAGCTCATTCTTGACGTCTGAGACAATCTGACCGTCAAACAGGTCAATTGTCCTTTGAGCCTGAGCTGCATCTTTCTGGGAGTGCGTTACCATCACAATAGTAGTGCCTTCGGCATTGAGCTCTTTCAGCAGGTCCATAACCTCCTTGCCATTCTTGGAGTCGAGGTTACCGGTAGGCTCATCCGCGAGGATCAGCTTCGGTCCAGCCACCACGGCACGGGCGATGGCCACGCGCTGCTGCTGACCGCCGGAGAGCTGCTGCGGGAAGTGCTTTGCACGGTGGCTGATGTTCATGCGCTTCATCATCTCGGTCACGCGAGCCTTGCGCTCAGATGCAGGGATGTCGAGGTAGCGCAGAGGCAGCTCGATGTTCTCGTAGACGTTGAGCTCGTCGATGAGGTTGAAGCTCTGGAACACGAATCCGATATTTCCTTTGCGGAACTTGGTGCGCTCCTTCTCCTTCAGGCCGCCCACCTCGGTGCCGAGGAGTTCATACGAGCCGCTTGTCGGATTGTCCAGCAGGCCGAGGATATTCAGCAACGTGGATTTTCCGCAGCCCGACGGGCCCATGATGGCGACGAACTCGCCGTCCTTGATTTCGAATGATACACCATTGAGAGCAGTTGTCTCGATTTCTTCTGTGCGGAAGACTTTGCAAAGATTGGAAACTTTAATCATAATGAATTGTTATTTAATTATTTATTCATTCTTTAACGATTCTACAGGATTCGCACTCGCCGCTCTCCAGCTTTGGAGCGTAACCACGGCCAAGGTGATGGCGGCAACGGCGAGCAGCGCAACGAGGAATATCCACACCGGCACGGGCGCCTGGTAGGCAAAACCCTTGCGCCAGGCGGTCATCAGCCAATAAGCAACGGGCGCTGCAATCACGAAGCTTGCTCCTGCCATTATCAAGTACTTCTTGTTTATCATCTTCAAGATGCTGCCCACAGTGGCGCCATTCACACGCCTTACGGCAATCTCCTTGCGGATGAACTGAGTCTCAAAGAACACCAGGCCGATGATGCCGATGATGGCAATGAGCAGGGCCACAAGGGAGGCGATGGTAATGAGTTTTCCAAGCGACTGCTCGCTCTGGTACATGTTCTCAATCCATTCGTCCAGATGATGTACTGCTACCTGGTCAGGCTCCCTTGTCGGATCGAAATGACATACTGCCTCTTTGATATAGTCCGACACTTCCTTGAAGTTTGCACCGGGAGCCGTCTTGACGTACATCACGCTGAAATTTCTCCATTGAGTCTTGCCCCAGATCAAAAGTACAAGAGGTCCCATTGCATGCTGCAAGGACTTGAAATTGAAGTCCTTCATGATGCCCACTATCGGCGTATTATCTACATGTCCGCCCACCTGGCTGCCGACATGGTATTGCGGGAACATATTGATGAAAGTCTCATTGGCAATAAAAGCACCTGTCTCGCTCTGGTTGTCAGACTCTCGGAAATCCCGTCCTTCAATAATCTGAAGGTTGAAGAAGCGCACAAAGTCATCAGTTACCGGCAGCACCTCCATATAAATCTGCTTCCCGTCGTCTCCTGTACGTCCCCAGCCCATCTTCTGGTCTGAAACGATGAGATTGTCAGAGAAGGTCACATCCGTAATGGACGGGTTCTGCAGCAACTTGTCTTTCAGCGGCTCATGCGCGGCACCGGCATAATAGCCACACCATACCTGCAGGATATTCTCCTGTGGGAAGCCCATGTCCTTGTTCATCATGAACTTGGTCTGCACACTCACGTACAGCGCCATCAGGATAAAGAGGAACGACAGCACGAATTGAAGACCTACCAGGATATTGCGCAGCGCCTTTCCCTTCACACTCATCGCGTAAGAACCCTTCAGTACAAGTGCGGCGGGCTGGGCCGTGGAATAGAGCGCAGGGGCGATACCGGCGACCACGGCAGAGAGCAGTGCAATGCCAAGCATAAGGATCAAGATGCCAACATTATCCTTAAGCGCAATGCTGTCTGAAACATAGGATGCCCATGACGTTCCGGCGATGACATGCATGATGAGAGTCGCAATGGCGAAGGCCACCAAAGCAATCAATCCGGCATGCAGAAGCTGGCGTCCGATCAAAGAGCCGCGCCCTTCTCCCAGCACCTTGCGGGTGTTGATGCTCTTGATGCGGAAAGGAATCTCCGCGAAAGCGAAGTTGATGAAATTGATGATGGCGATGAGAATCAGCAGGATAGAGATAATGGCCAGCGTGACCATGACAGCCTTGTTCGCCGCTGCTTCAGAAGCCCGTACATCCCTCTCGAAATGTGCATCATGCAAATTGCTCAGGCGGAATCCCTTGCGGACACTGTCAACTTCGTCCGCATCCATATTATCGCCAAAAAACGCTATTAATTCATCCAGCATAGCCGATGCAGTCTCTTTTGCCTGAGACGGGTCCTTCAGCTTCACGAACGAAGGGAAAGACCATTCATCGGTTTTGTCCATCCATTTGTCGCCAAGATTTACGAGGATGCCGTAGTGCATGCTGTAGTTGCGCGGAGAATTCTTGAAAACACCCACGATACGGGCCGTGGTTCCGTCCCCAGTCTGAAGAATCTTACCGATGGCGCTTTCATCACCGAAGAACATTTCGGCAAAGGCCTCGTTTATGACCGCAGTGCCTGCAGCCGTGAATTCCCTGGCCGAACCCTCCACCCACTCGAAAGGAAAGACTGAGAACATGGTACTGTCCACCAGAATGGCTGGAACGGTGACTGCTGATTCCTTGTCTCCCTCCCGATAGAAAACCTCATTTCCCAATCCCATCATCGTGCCAACTGCCTCAATGTTGGGGCTGGACAACCTGATTCTTTCAATCATCGGCCGGCAAAAATGGGAAGAGAACAGTCCGTCATCAATCCAATTGTTTTCCATCCGGAACACCTGCTCGTGCCCCTCGAAGTTCTTATCATAAGTGGAATCCCACTTCACCTGCACCATCAGGATCATCGCCGCCGCAAAAGCGACGCTCATACCCAGGATATTGATCAGCGTCGAAACGCCTGTTTTTCTGAATACTTTCATCGCTTAAAAAACTAATACATCACTATCACCATAAGTATCATACCCGGAGGTAATCACCCTTTCACCGGGCTCCAGGCCATCAATGACTTCGTAGTACTGAGGATTCTGGCGGCCGATGCGGATCTCTCTTTTGACGGCTTTGGTGCCTTCTTTGTTGACGACATAGATCCATTTTCCGCCGGTTTTCTGGTAGAAGGTGCCGCGGGGGATAATCACGGCCTCTTCCGGCTGGCCCAGTTGGAGGTTAAGATAATAGGTCTGGCCGGCGCGGATGTTGTCCGGCTGCTCGCCGTCGAATTTGAAATCGGCCTTGAATTTGCCGTCACGGACTTCGGGATAGACTTTGCGGATGACGGTGGAGTAGGTTTCTCCCTGGCGCTCGAAGGTGGCTTCCAGGCCAGCGATGACACGGTCGATATAATGCTCATCTATCTGAGCCTCTACTTTATAGGTTCCCACGGAATTGATCTGGCCGATCTTGGTGCCGGCGGCGATGCTCTGCCCCAGCACCACGTCCAGCAGGCCCAGTTCGCCATCGATTGGGGCTTTCACGATGAGGTTGCTTTTGCGCCTGCGAATCATCGACATATTCAGCTGCATATTCTCCAGACTTTCCTCCATCCGGTCAATCTGGGTGCCGCGGTAGAGGCTGTCCTGCTTGGAGCGTTCGGCCATTAAATCATACTTTTGCTTGGCCAGCCGATAGTCTTCTTCGGCCTTCAAGTATTCCTCTTTGGCGATGAGCTTATCTTCGTAGAGGGCCTTCTGCTGCTCATACGCGCGCCTCAGGCGGTCCACCTGCATACCGTACTCCAGCACATTCTGGCGTACGTCCAGCTTTTGCTGTTCCATCTGGATCTGGGTGTTGCGCAGGATGTTCTCCTTCTCGGCCAACTCGGCCTCGGAGTTCAGGATCTGCAGGTCCAGATTGTCGTTATTCAGGATGAGAATAGCGTCGCCGGCCTTCACCGGTGAGCCTTCCTCGATGAGGATCTTCTCCACGATACCGCCTTCCTGCGGGCTCAGCTGGATGGTCGTCATCGGCTGCACCCGGCCGCTGATGCGGATATAGTCGTTGAATTCGCCCTTGACTGCACTGGAGATGGTTACAGTGTCCTTATCAACGCGCAGGGTCTTGTTATTCGGCCTTGCTATCAGGTAAATCACAAACACCAGCAGCAGCGCTCCCAGCCACCAAGGCAGGGCCTTTTTGGTGAACGCTACGCGCCAGCCTGTTTTCTTCTCGATGATCTTATCCATAGTTTTACTGATTTACGTATTCGACTCCATTATAGTATCTGACAACCGCGTGCTTGATCAGGTATTTGAACAGGCTGTTCATCTCGTCGGCCTGGGCCTTCAGGTAATTGTTATTCGCGGTCTGGAACTCCAGCGGGGAAATAAGCCCCTGTTCCAGTTTCTTGAGGT
>OBLI01002530.1_pt1 | contig 15361 bp, 10 predicted proteins | sample 1519701 | NCBI WGS metagenome assembly OBLI01 (sample SAMEA3663005, study PRJEB22513) | pig gut metagenome | biome: pig gut; feature: pig-associated habitat; material: faeces | place: France | collected 2012 | reverse complement strand
AATTAATGTCGTTTTTGAAACAAAGTTTAGATAATATTAAGGTTTGGATAAATGAAAAAATTGCCTTAGAGAAAAGCAAAAATGAGGTTGACATTGGCTGATTCTCATGTTAGATTATAGGTAATGAAAAGCTTAAGTGCTTTTGCGGCGATAGAGAGGAGCTACCCGTCCCGGCTTTGCGGGCGATACAAATACAAAGTTAGCCTCTGCCTATGGAATTATCATAGGACTGCTCCCAGAATTGCAATTCAAAAAAGAAAAGTTAAGCCTGAGCCTAACAGCCCAGGCATTTTTCTTTTATGGAAACTGGACGATTCCATTTCCAACGATGAGGATAAGGATGGTTTTATGAAAGATACCCGCTTGTTGAAAATATTTAATGATACCAAAGATGTACTGTGCAAATATGATTATTATATTCATACTGCAAAACGAATACTGCATCTGACAAATACGGAACTGAAAATACCGCATTTGATGGGGCTTCAATATGTTGGCAGACCGAATCAGTATGCCGGGGATTTTGGTGTATATGCAGTAAAGAAGGGCAGAATTACACTGGAGTCATTAGAAAAGCTCGTTAAGAAGTATTATAAAACAAAAGAAAAGCAGGATAGAATGTTAAAGCTGATACATTTGAAACTGGATTATCTTTACCTTTTACCGGAAATGTTCTGCTCTTATTCAAAGTTGTATCTTTTTGATATTAACCATAATCCTGATTCGGAATTTGACAGCGACTATCTTTTAATTCACAGAATGGAAGATAAGGTACTACATCTGGGGATAGTCAAAGCACAGGGGAAAGAAAAGGGATTGTGCCATTGTAATTCTTTTATTACAACGTATGTTGCAGAAAGAGATTATGATATTCTGTATCGTGATCTGTCACATTCCTATGAAATTACTAAAATTGTCCGTGAGGATAAGATAACAAAACAGGCAGAGGTTATTTACCAGAGTGAACAGGCATCTCTTAGAGAAAAATCAGGTATCGAAAAAATGCTGTATGCAGTTGGAATAGAACCGGAAGAAAAGTTGGTAAGATATATTATGAAGCTGAATGTAAAATTTGGAGAATATCATACGCTGGATATGCTTTCGGATACAGAACAGCTTATGAAGAAATGCCGTGACAAACGGGATGAGGCTCTGGTAAAGGATTTTATCAGTTTGTGGAGGAAATGTACAGATGGCATATAAACAGGAGCTTTGGGATGAGGCAAAAAGGAAATGCCGGCTCGGAGAAGAAGAAATCCGCATGGCAAAGGAAATGGGGCTTAACCCCCAAAGCCTGATAAGGAATATCCCAAATAAAAAGGAAATGTGGAAGGCTCCGGTAAAAGACTGGATTCATGATATGTACGAAAAAAGGCAGAGAAAATCGGAGCAGAAAGCAAAGCGGAAAAGAGAGAATAAACAGTAAATCACAGCATCTAAGCCATTGGTTTAGGTGCTATTTTTTTGCTCTTTTTCAGGAAGAAGGTGAGGAAAATTGAACATCAAAAAGGTGGATGACAAGCCGATGGTCATTCATACCAAAGAAAAGACAAAGCTTCATGTAAAGACTGCCCCGGAGACAAAAATCAAGGCGGGAAATGTCCTGACCGTAGAGAGGACTCCGAAGTTTGCCGGGGCAGAGAGGGAAGCAAAGGCAGACAACATGGATAAAAGAATGTCTGCATTAAAGGTAAAGTCTGCCACAAAGGACAGTAAGGGAAAAGCGGATGCAGAAAAGCGTCTTTCCGATAAAAGCGGTCAGTCGGCTCAATCTTCCAGTGGAAAAAGTAAGTCCGTAAAAGAGGACATCAAAAAATCCATGCAGAAGGAAAACAGCAAATATGCACAGTTTGAGAAATCAAAGCAGGATAGGGAAAAAGCCATTGGAAAGAAAAATGGCAGTACAGTAAGCACGCTTGCTTCGGTAGGTGCAAAGACTTCCTTAGACCAGATGGAGGGTGGCAGTGAGGTTTATGAGTCCTATATGGTTGCAAGAAACTTATCTCGTCCGGTGGATAGTGCCACGGATGCAGGCAGGAGACTTTACCGTACACAGGCGGCAAAGGCGAAAGAGAAGCGTATCAAGAAGGTGCAGGCTGGAAAGAAAATCAGTAAAAAGGCAGCAAAGGACAGTGCAGCAAAAGCGGCAAAGGAAACCTCAAAGGCAGCGGCAAAAGCAGTGGCAAAGGAAACCGCAAAGACTGTAGCAAAGGCGGCGGCAGCAACGGCAGGGACAGCCGCCGGAACTGCAACCACGGGAGTAGGAGGCGTGCTGATCGGTGCGGCAGCCGGAGAAGTTGTGGGCATTGCAATGGATAAAAAGGATGTAAAAAACTCTACCAGAAACCGCATGATACAGCTCTTTGTTGCAAAACTCAGGCAGGAGGAAAATCAGGACAGCATTGGAAGAGCCTTAAAGGATATAGCACTTATGCGTTTTTCCATGGCAGCAAAGTACATCATCCGGTATGTGGGGTTGTTTCTGCTTGCCCTGTTTGCTCTGGTGGCACTTGTGGCGCTTCCGATTATTGCTGTCATAGCGATTATCTATAATTCGCCCTTTGCCATTTTCTTTCCGTCCATATCATCGGGAGAAACCACGCAGGACGTATTATCAGCCTATGTCGCAGAGTTTAACAGGGAGGTAAATGATGAACTGACGAACTATTCCGGTTATGATACCAGCGAAAAGATTTATGTGGATTTTGAGGGAGCGGGAGAGCCGGATAATTACTGTGATATTCTGGCGGTCTATATGGTGAAGTATGGAAATGGTGATACTGCTACGGATATGACGGATAAGGCAAAGGAAAACTTAAAATCCGTTTTTGATGATATGTGCAGCTACACCATTACAAGCCGGACAGATACCTCGACAGATGAGGAAGGAAATACCACATCCACTACCGTCAAGGAAGTTAATGTAAAGCTAAAGACCTACCATGACATGATTTCGGAGTATGGCTTTGATGAAGAAGAACAGGAAATGATTGCAGAACTGATGAAACCGGAAAATCTGGCGATGATGGGTTATACAGGCGGTGGCGGAGATCCCGGCGAGACATTAAGCCCGGAACAGTATCAGGCGATTGTGGATGCAGTTTCCGATGCAAACGGAAAAAAGGTCGTGGAATATGCCTTGTCAAAGGTAGGATACCCGTACAGTCAGGATTTGAGGGACAGCGGTACACACTTTGATTGCAGCTCCCTTGCCTATTACGCATGGCAGAATGCCGGGGTAAACATTATGTATGAAGGTGCAAATACCGCAGCGGCAGAGGGCAAGTTCTGCTATGACCATAATTATCTGGTGAATTACGAAGAAATGCAGCCGGGGGATTTAATCTTTTACAGTTACAGTAAGAATGGAAGATTTTTCAACATTACCCATGTGGCAATCTATGTGGGTAACGGTATGGTGGTGGAAGCCGCCAATGAGCGGATCGGTGTTGTGTACCGACCTGTGCAGAGCAGATCTTCGATTGTATTTATCGGCAGACCGAGATAGGCGGTGGAAAGAATGACAAAAAAAGAAACACCGGATTATGAAGCAGAGCTTATCCGGGAGTACGAACATTGGGAATATATGAAAGAGTATGGCGGAAGCGATCCTTTTTATGATGATGCAGGGAACATGAACCTGACTCGCAACCACATCATTCATGCAAAGAAGCAGTTAGAGAAGTTGTATGGAGGGGACATGAGTAAATACCCGGAGATATATTTCAGGGAGCTTCCTCCGGTTACGGAAAATGGGTATATGGCACAAGCCGCCCAAATCCGTGACCGGGCGGCGGAAGTGCTTGACACCTATCTTTCGGACGCAAATTTCCAGTTCCTTTTATGCAACAGGGAAATGCTTGGAAAGAAGGAAGCAGAGCAAATCAGCATTGACAACGTACTCGGATATGCCAGCGGGCTTGCAGGAGCTTTAAAAGAAGATGACCTGATTACCATGCGCAGGCACACGAAAAACCCGGATGGATACCGGGAGTCCTTCGCCCAGTGTGCAGAGCGTGTAAAACAGATATTAACTGAAAAGAGAAAAGATGCGTCCGGGCAGATACAAAACGGTCAGATGACATTATTCCAGATAGGACTAGAGACAGGGCAGTGCCGATAGGTGCTGCCCTTTTTGGAGGTAGAAATGAAAGTTACAGAGATTATTTTAGTATCGGAAAACTGGAAAGGGACAGAAACCAATTTCCTTATGACGGTAGATGACTATCTGAAGTATGTGGATATGGATACTTTTGACAGCCGGAAAGATGTTGCAGATTCCATGATAGAACTTGGAAGGACTTTGGGAAAGGAAAATGACTGGAGCGAACTGTATTTTGCAGGCAATAAATCGGTTGCTGCAAGATTCTGTGTGGATGACAGACAGCTTATGAAGTTTTTGAAGGGCTTTTATAACAGTACGGATCAGGAGGCTGTATTTGATGAAAAACGATGCTCCGGGGAATGTTTGAATAAGCTGGCAGAGCTTGGTATGGATACCAGAGGAAAAGCTAGCATTGACAGTCTTTCTTATACAAGGCTGGATACGGTCTTTGAACAGGGGCAGACGCTCCGTAATTTCAACGGTCACGATTATCGTGTCATGGAAAAGCTGTCAGAAAAGAACCTGCTGTTAATGGACACCATGACAGGCAGCTTTGTGGTGGCACAGGGAAGCGATTTATTTGCAAGGCATCCCCGTGGAGCAGAACCCACAGAGGAAAACAGCCTGATTGCGATTGAATGGGGGCATGGACTGTATTTAAGCAGTACACCTTCTGCCATTGATTTTCACCATATCAGGCAACAGTACGGGACAGAAAGGAAGATAGAGGACATCTATCAGTACCGGGAGATGCTTCAGGACAGATTCTGTCTGTATTCCAACTTGGAAATGGATGAGCGTATGAGTAGTAAAGCAAGAGAAGCAATCATGATGGCAAACTTTGAAGAATTTGGTACAAGCGATTTGGAACATTTCAGAAAAGGACTGAACGCAGGTCTTTATGATAAAGGCTTTGCAGAAATCGGAGAAATAAAACCGGAAAAATCAAGATAAGACAGGGAGGAAAAAAGATTGGAAAAACAGATAACAGGAAAAGAAATCAGAAAAGATATGGAGTATCTGGTTAAGCTGCTTCATAAGGAGTGGGAACGCAGCGGAAAGACAAAGGCACAGGTAACAGTCAGCCTTTCTGATGCGGTGGAAATAGAAAAGCGCATGGCAGGTGTAATTCAGGATAAGCAGAAACAGCTTGAAAATGAGGAACTGACCTTTCAGCAGAGCATGGAACTTTCAAAGCAGAACTTTGTGCTGCTTCGTCTGGTAAAAAAGGTGAAAAAGGCGGAGGAGAAAACCGTAAAGAAAGCGGTTGATACGGAGTTTTTCGTGGAGCTTGACAAGGAAGAATACAAGCTCTTTGCAAAAATCGTAGGAACACAGGAGGGATAGGATTGGGGAAAAAGTACAATGTGATTTATGCTGATCCGCCCTGGCACTATAAGGTCTATTCCAAAAAGGGCGAGGGCAGAAGTGCAGAGAACCATTATCATACAATGGAAATCGAAGATATACGGTCATTACCGGTAGGAAACATTGCCGCTGATGACTGTATTCTTTTTTTGTGGGTAACGTTTCCCTGCCTGTTAGAAGGGATTTCCGTCATGGAAAGCTGGGGCTTTACCTATAAGACCTGTGGTTTTAACTGGGTGAAACGAAACAAAAAGTCGGACAGCTTCTTTCTTGGACTTGGTTTCTGGACACGTTCCAACTCGGAAATCTGTATCCTCGGCACAAAAGGCAGACCAAAGCGTGTGTCAAAGGCGGTGCCGCAGGTATGCGATGCAAGGATTATGGAACACAGCAAGAAACCGGATGAAATCAGGGACAGGATAGTGGAGCTGTGTGGCGATGTCCCTCGGATTGAATTATTCGCAAGAGAGCGATATGAAGGCTGGGACTGTCTTGGAGATGCCATTGACGGAAAAGACATTAGAGAAGCAATACTGGAGGTGTAGAACATGGGAGTAGATTATAAGGTCAGCCAGATATACGATGCCGGAATGAAGCAGGTGGTTTCCAGCGAAAAGGACTGGAAAAGCGTTTGCAGGCTGACAGGCAGACTCTACCGATATGAGTTTGACAATATCCTGATGATTTATATGCAGCGTCCGAATGCAACCTTAGTGGCAGACTATGACACATGGAAAGATCCCCGTGTGGGAAGGTATGTCAAGAGAGGAAGCAGAGGAATCGCCATTTTTCCGTCAAGGGCATTAAAGCCCCACATGAGATATGTGTTCGATATAAGCGATACCGGGGGCAGGGAAACCCGCCTGACATGGGAGCTTGACGAGGAAAAGAGACAAGCCTATGCAGCATATCTTGGCTGTGAAAATGCAGGCGAAAAAGAAGCAGCATTAAATTTCTTAAAGGACTTTACAGAAAACCGAATCGGAGTCATAATGGACTCAGAGTTCGGGGAGAGAATTACCGAGCTTGTCCATTTGGCAGGAACGAAACGAATATTGGTAGATGATGAAACGCAAGAGATTACGGCAGAGGAAGCGTTAAAAAGAAGTGTGGTGTATGCGGTATTTACACGATGCGGCTTTGACCTTTCCCCTGAAAAACAAGATTTTTCTTTCATTACCGCAATTACATCGGAAGAAGAAGTCTACCGTTTAGGATCACTTGTAAGCGATATATCCTGTGAAGTGCTAAGAAGTATTGCAAAGGAACTGACACAGACGGAAAGGAGTATTGCTTATGGCAGAGATGTTAACGTATCACGAGGGAGCGGACGGGATGCTTTATCCCAACCTGACATTACCGGAGGAGAAAGTGACCTTAACGAACCTCGGCAGGTTCGCAGTGAGGGCGGCACAGTATCTGGAGGAGAACCACAGGGAGAGATACCTGACGTTGGTGAGATTCGGGAAGCTGGCAGAGAAGATGCAGGAAGTGGAGGAGGAAGCCTATCAGATGATGGAAGTTCTGGAGAACGATTATCTGAAAAAGAACCCACCGAAGAATCCGGAGTCCACGATGGAGATGTGGCAGCTCAGAGAACAGGCGAAGATGCAGGCGGAGGAAATCGTGATGAAGGAAATCGTTCTGAAATTCCATTAGAGGAAAAAGAACGTAAAGAACAGTTAAACAGTGAAATCAGCCGGGAGCTTGAGGAATTGGAAGCACTCGGAAGTAAGGAAAAAGGAAGCTACGAACAGGCTTCCTTTTCTTTTGCCTCAAATGGCGAGGTTTCGATACCGGAAAAGTACACTTATACAAAGCCTAAAACAGAGCTTGTTGTTCCCCACGATTATATCCGGCAGGTGCTTTTAAAAGGCAGCGGTTTTTCCCATGGAAAACGCAGGATTTATCATATCTTTGAAACGGTGTCCGATCCGGGAGAGCGTGTAAAACGGATCAAAAAGGAATATGGTCAGGGCGGTGCAGGCTGGCCCGTAGACGGGTACGGACTGCATGGCTATGACACCTATCACGGAAAAGGGATTCGTTTCCAGTGGAGAGATGAGGAAGGCGAAAAAGACGGATATTTGAACTGGAACGCTGTGGAGCGGGAGTTAAGTGTCCTGATTATGACAGGGGAATACTACCAGCCGCCGAAAGACTATGTGACGGTAAAGCAGACCGAAGATGAAGCGGCAAAGCAGGAGGAGTCACTGTGGCAGGAAGCATTAAAAGCATACTTTAATGAGGAAATACAGTACATTTCCGTGAAAACCCTTTTGTATGACATTTTTACCACCAACCTTTCCATAGAAGAAAAGGCAGAGTTTCTGGCTACGGTTTATGGGGAGGAAAGAGAAGATTTTTCCATGTCCGATACGGTTGGTGGTCCTTACGGGGAGAGCCGCATCACAAGGGATAAAGAGGGCGTTACCGTTTCTTTCGCAAAGCCGGATGGTACAAGGGGAGAACACCGGGAAGATTACCATTACTGTGCGTCATTGATCCTTCACATGATAGAGGAGGACGATTATCTGTCGGCAGAGGTGTTTGACAAGTTCAGTCAGAGTCCCCAGTCCTTTGCTGCAATGCCTTGGTTCATGGATATATACCATGAATACAAGGAGCGTATGCGGCAGGAGCCGAACTTTGAAGCGATTGAGATTGAGGAGCCAAAGCAGAGTGAAGCAGAGCCGCAGGAACAGCAGACAGAACCCATAGAGAAGGTAGAGGGGGAAGTCATAGACCAGAGCGGAAATATCATAAAGCCTGCAATTTTTAACGCTTCATATCCCAAAGCCTTAGAGCAGGTGGAGGCAATGGAGGAGGAGCTTAGGGAAGCAGTCGAGATTTATGTGCAGGACTGTTCTTCCATGAAACCGTTTCAGCCATTTTTACAGATGGTGCATGAAAGCGGTCTGCCAAAGTCGGATAAGCTCTATTTTCTAAACCGTATCGTCAACCATTATGCGGGCGAAGGGGAGGACAGGACTGCCTATCACAACAATGCCTATGGGCTGATTGAGTATATCTCAAACCCGGATAGCTTTCTGGTGGATTACAAGAACCAAAACGGGGAACGTAAGCGGACAAACGTCACCTACGAACAGCTTTACAGCGTGATGGAATATCTTGTGAGGGCAGGACTGTTTACGGATAAGGCTCGCATGGAAAAGTATGAAAAAGACTTTGCCGGAATGCCCTATGAAAAGAAGTCTGCTCTGGAAAAGCAGTTTGAGGATAAACTGCAAATCCAAAACAGCAGGAAGAAAGCTGAAAACTTCCGCTTTGAAGCAGCGGAGCTTCCAAAAGCCGGGCAGAAAACAAGGTATCAGTGGAATGTGGAAGCCATCCGCCTGATGAAGCAGATTGAAATGGAGGGGCGGGCAGCCACCACTGAGGAACAGAAAATACTTGCAAGGTATGTGGGCTGGGGCGGTATTCCGCAAGCCTTTGATGAAAGGAATGAGAACTGGAAAAAGGAATATGAGGAACTAAAGAGCCTTTTGACAGACAGCGAATATACAGATGCAAGGGAGTCTGTTACTACAGCCTTTTACACTTCGTCGGAAATCATTGAGGCAATCTATCAGGGCTTATTACAGTTTGGTTTCAAGCAGGGAACCGTCCTTGAGCCTTCCGCTGGTGTCGGTCACTTCTTTGGGGCAATGCCGGAGGAAATGAGAGGAAGCAGGCTCTACGGAGTGGAGAAGGATTCCGTTTCCGGAAGAATAGCGAAGCTTTTATATCCGGATGCCAAAATCAAGGTCAGCGGCTTTGAGGAAACACAGTTCCCGGATAACTTCTTTGATGTGGCGGTGGGTAATATCCCCTTTGGGGACTTCAAGCTCTATGATAAGAAGTACGCAAAGCACAACTTCCGTATCCATGATTATTTCTTTGCAAAGGCTCTGGATAAGGTCAGACCGGGCGGTATTGTTGCCTTTGTCACTAGCAAGGGAACACTGGATAAAGCCAATCCGGGTGTCCGCAAATATCTGGCAGAGCGGGCAGAGCTTATCGGAGCGGTAAGACTTCCTAACACAGCCTTTAAAGACAGCGCCGGAACAGATGTAACCAGTGACATTATCTTCTTACAAAAGAGGGAGAACAAAATCGTTACAGAGCCGGACTGGGTGCATCTTGGCAGGACTGAGGACGGTATCGCAGTCAACTCCTACTTTGTGGAACACCCGGAAATGATGCTTGGCAGGATGGAATATGACTCCAGAATGTTCGGCAACGAAAGCAAATATACAAGCTGTATCAACCATGAGGAAAACTTTGATTTAAAGTCGGCACTTTCGCAGGCAGTAGGAAGCCTGAAAGGACAGATCACCGATGTCATGGAGCTTGTGGATGCAGAGGAACCTGTCCGGGATATGATTGATGCCGATCTGGATGTGAAAAACTACACCTATACCTTTGTTGACGGAAAACTCTATTACCGGGAAAACTCCAAAATGTATTTAAAGGAGGTGTCCGCAGCTATGGAGGAGCGTATCCGATTGATGGATGAAATCCGTACCGTCACAAGGCAGCTCATTTTTATTCAGACGGAAGGGTGCAGCGATGAGGAACTTAGGTTCCAGCAGAAGCTCTTAAATGAAAAGTATGATGCCTATGTAAAGAAGTTCGGATTTATCACAGGCAGGGGAAGCCGGCAGGCATTTCAGGACGATGCGGATTATCCGCTTTTATGTTCCTTAGAGGTGGTGGACGAGGACGGAAATGTAAGAAAAGCAGATATGTTCCACAAGCAGACCATCCGGGCGAAAAATCAGGTAGACCGGGTGGAAACAGCATCGGAAGCATTAAATGTCTCCGTCAGCGAGTTCGGTACAGTCAATATTCCGTTTATGCTCAGTATCTATGAGCCGGATGTGGAAAAAGCCTTAAAGGAGCTGTCGGAGGGAAGCACTCTTTCTTCGGATGCAGAGGCAGAGCTAAAGAGAGGACTTCTTATAGAAGAACTGGCGGGGTTAATTTATCTTGATCCAACCGAGTACAATGAGAACAACCTAAATGCAGGGTGGAAAACAGCAGATGAGTACCTGTCCGGCAATGTCCGTGACAAGCTGCGTATTGCGAAAGCCTATGCAGAGGAAAACGGGGAGCTGTTTGCTGCCAATGTGCAGGCACTTACACAGGTACAGCCCAAAGACCTTGACGCTTCGGAAATCGAGGTGCGTATCGGAACAACGTGGATAGAGCCGGAGGACTACGAGCAGTTTATCTATGAACTGCTTGGCACGCCACGAAGGGCGCAGGCAGTTAAAGCTGCGTATTACAATTCCGGGATTCAGATCAAGTACAATACTTACGGGCAGAACTGGTTTATTGAAAACAAGGCTCTGGATAAAAGGTCGATTGCGGCAACCAAAACCTACGGTACAAGCCGCATAGATGCCTATTCCATCATGGAGGAAACCTTAAACCTAAGAACCGTTACCATCCGTGACAGGATTGATGACGGGGACGGGAAGTACCACTATGAAGTGAACAAAAAGGAAACCATGCTGGCGAGGGAGAAGCAGAACCAGATAAAAGAAGCATTCAAGGCGTGGATATTCAAGGATCAGGAACGCAGACAGAAGTATGTGGACTATTATAACAATACCTTCAACTGTATCCGACTCAGAAGCTATGACGGTTCCTTTTTACAGTTTCCCGGCATGAACCCGGAAATTAAGCTGAGAGAGCATCAGAAAAATGCGGTTGCCCGTATCCTGCTTGGCGGAAACACACTACTTGCCCATGTGGTAGGTGCAGGAAAGACCTATACTATGATGGCAGCCTGCATGGAGCAGAAAAGACTTGGACTTTCCAACAAAAATGTCATTGTGGTGCCGAAATCCTTAATCGGTCAGACCGCAGGGGAGTTTATGAGACTGTATCCCTCTGCCAATATCCTTGTGGCAACGGAGCGTGACTTTGAAAAGAGCAGAAGAAAGCAGTTCGTGTCAAGAATTGCAACAGGAGATTACGACTGTATCATCATGTCGCATTCCCAGTTTGAGAAAATCCCGATCTCCAAAGAACGCAAGGAGCGGATGTTAAACGACCAGATACAGGAAATCTCCTATGCCATTGAGGAAATCAAGGCAGAAAAGGGAGAACAGTGGACGGTCAAGCAGATGGAGGGAGAAAAGAAGAAGTTAGAGCAGCAGCTAAAGGCACTGTCGGATGAAACAAGGAAAGATGACCTGATCTGTTTCGAGGAGCTGGGTATTGACTCCATTATGGTAGACGAAGCGCACCATTTTAAGAACCTTGCCATATTTTCAAAGATGAACAATGTGTCCGGTATCTCAAGCTCCGGTTCACAGAAGGCAATGGATATGTATTTAAAATGCCAGTACCTTTCCGAGATAAACGATGGCAGGGGTATCGTCTTTGCAACGGGAACGCCTGTCAGTAATACCATGTGCGAGCTGTATGTCATGCAGCTATATCTTCAGAAGCAGGCGTTGGAGCGTATGAACATCCACCATTTCGACTCATGGGCAACCAACTTCGGAGAAGTGACAACAGCCTTAGAGCTTACGGTGGAGGGAAGCGGTTTCCGTTTCAAGAGCCGCTTTAACAAGTTTACGAACCTGCCGGAGCTTATGACCATTTTCCGGGAGGTTGCGGATGTGCAGACCTCCGATATGTTAAAGCTTCCTGTGCCGGGGCTTCGCACCGGAAACTATATCATCGTGGACAGTGAGCCGGACTGGTATATCAAGCAGGTCATGGAGGAATTTGTAAAACGTGCCGAGGCAATCCGGGCAGGCGGTGTCGATCCGTCTGTGGATAACTTCCTAAAAATCACAAACGAGGCAAGGTTACTTGGAACCGATGCAAGGTTATTACAGCCGGACGCACCAAACAACCCGGAGAGCAAACTGAATAAGGTGGTCGAGAACGTGGCAGCCGAATATTTCCAGAACAATCAGAATGGAAAAATCGGCTGCCAGCTTGTTTTTTCGGACATCGGAACACCAAAAGCTACTTGGAGCGAGGACTGGGAGGAACTCTTTAAGCAGGGAGCAAGAACTTTTGATGTGTATAACTACATCAAGACGGAGCTTGTGAAAAAGGGGATTCCGGCAGAGGAGATTGACTTTATCCATGACGCAAAGACGGACGCACAGAGAGATACACTATTTAAGGAAATGCGGACGGGTAAGAAGAAAATCATGATTGGCTCCACTGACCAGTGCGGAACCGGTGTCAACGTGCAAAAGCATCTGGTGGCAATGCACCATATCGACTGTCCGTGGAAACCGTCCTGCATCGAACAGCGTGAGGGGCGTGGTATCCGACAGGGTAACGAGAATGATGAGATTGCCGTTTACCGCTATGTTACCAAAGGAACCTTTGATGCGTACTCCTGGAGTCTGGTGGAAAACAAGCAGCGTTTCATCAGTCAGGTCATGACAAGCAAATCCGTATCCCGTACCTGCGAGGACATTGACGAGGCAACCCTGTCCTATGCGGAGATTAAGGCGGTTGCCACCGGAAACCCACTTATTAAGGAAAAGATGCAGCTTGAAAATGACGTGCAGCGGTTAAAGCTGTTAAAGAGTACCTATGACAGCCAGCGGTACACCTTAGAGGACAACATCACCATCCGTTTTCCCAAGCTCATAAAAGCGGCACAGGAAAAGGCAGAGTGTGTCCGGCAGGATATGAAAAAGGTGGAGGAAGGCTTGCTTGCCGCACAGGAAACACAGGAATTTGCCATTACCATAGGGAATGCGAAATATACCGAGCGTGTGGACGGTGGAACGGTCATGCTGGAAGCAGTCAGCAGGTGCAAGAACGGGGAAACCTCACATCTGGGAGAGTTTAAGGGCTTTGAGCTTTTAGTGGAAAAGAACTTTATCGGTGTGAATTACCTTGTGCTGCGAGGAAAGACCGATTACAAGACCGAGCTTTCCACAAGTCCAGTGGGGAATATGGTAAAGCTTGAAAATCTGCTTGGCGGGATGTCGGAGAACCTTGATTTCCTGACAGAAAAAATCCGCCAGTATGAAAGGGATTTGGAGCAGTCCAGACTGGATTATGAGAAACCTTTTGCACAGGAGGCAGAACTTACAGAGAAAATCGCAAGACTGAATGAGCTGAACGTGCAGTTGGATCTTGAGAACGGAAAGACAGAGGACATTGATCTTGCAGGACAGGAAAAAGAAGAAGCAAGCAGGGTGGCAGAAGGTGATACCTACCATGTAAGACCGCCCGGAAAAGAGGGAAGATGAAAAGAAAAATCATTGCAGGGATATTGATTATTATGGGGCTGGCAATCATGTCAGCCCCGCTTTACTGGAGATGGAGCGGCAACCGGAGAAATGAACAGATGGTACAGGAAATTGAACAGATCATAGAGCAGGAGACAGAGAATGAAGAAAAAGAAAATTATGGGCAGACGGTACCCGAAGCCGCCGGTCGTTCCGAGGATGCTGCCACACTTGCCAAAGCGGAAGTGATCGGACTTATTGAGATTGAGGCACTTGACATCAAGTATGCAGTGATGGAGGGTGCCGGAAGCTATGAGCTGTCCTGCGGTATCGGGCATATCCCGGATACGGCAGGCATTGGCGAAATGGGAAACTGTGTTCTTGCAGGTCATAACGGGAGCAGACACGGAACCTATTTCACGAACCTGAAAACACTGAAAGAAGGGGATGTTATCAAACTTACGGATAAAAAGGGGAGTCGGTATTTCTATGAAGTAGAGAGCATGAAGGTAGTCGATCCCTATGACAATTCCGTCAAGGATCAGGGAGAGGGAAAGGTGCTGACACTTCTGACCTGTGAAAACAGCGGAACCATGCGGCTGACAGTAAGATGCAGCTTAAAGGAGGCGGTGGAATGACAATACCATGCAGACTGCGCGAGGCAGAGGAAATCATAAGTGAGATGGATTTATGCCATGTGCCGGATGACATCATGGAGAGCGAGGAGGATTACCGGATTGTCATAAGCGGCTTTCGGGTGTATATCCTGGAGCTTGGCGTCTGCATCCGTGAAGGTGTGTTCTGTAACTATGATGAGGAGGAAAAGGAATATCTTCCCGACTTTTCCATAACCGTCATCATGGACGCAGACACAGAAATGAAGGAGGGCGAATGGCTCTACTACGAGCAGGACGGTTTTTTGATAACCTTAGCCAACTATTACAGTGGAAAATATACACTGTCGGTGTTATCAGAGCTGTCCTGCGTTATTTGTATTCCGGATGATGTGCCGGAAGAAGAATGAATATGTCTATGGCAGAGCCACAGACATTTCAGATAGGTAACCAATAAATCATGTAACAGTCTGCAATGGCAGACAGAAAGAGAGGAATCTATGCAGTATTCAATCAAGTTAAACGCAGTAAACAACCCGGAGAAAAGTGTCAAGGCATTTGCTACTGTGACCTTTGGTGACTGTTTCAAGGTCACTAATATCGCTGTGGTGGAAGGAAAGGAAAACCAGCCTTTTGTCTCCATGCCTTCTTTTAAGTCAAAGGAGAGAACGGAGCATAACGAGCCTGTTTATAAGGATGTGTGCAATCCGATTACAAGCGAGTTCCGCAAGGAATTGTACGATGACATTCTTTCCCTTTATGGGGAAATGGAGCAGTCCGGCAAGACAGAAGTCAGCAGGGTGGCAGAGAATGCCGGGGAGCCGGAGTTTCGTGTGGCGGTTACACCATTTGAGAGGGAAGGCAGCAACATTCGTGGGCTTGCCCGCATCTACTTTGAGGACAGCTTCGTGGTAAGCAATGTCAGTATCATTCAGGGCAAAGAAAAGGAATTTGTGGCGATGCCTTCCTACATGGTAAAGCAGAACGGAAAAGAAGGAAAGAGCCAGTATCAGGATGTATGCTTTCCTGTCACAAAGGAATTTCGTGAG
>OBLI01002525.1_pt1 | contig 15388 bp, 12 predicted proteins | sample 1519701 | NCBI WGS metagenome assembly OBLI01 (sample SAMEA3663005, study PRJEB22513) | pig gut metagenome | biome: pig gut; feature: pig-associated habitat; material: faeces | place: France | collected 2012 | reverse complement strand
AAGGGCAGTTACCAGAGTGGCCAAATGGGGCTGACTGTAACTCAGCTGGCTTACGCCTTCGGTGGTTCGAATCCATCACTGCCCACGCAAAAAAGACATTCCTACAGCTATTGAGGGATGTCTTTTTTGTTTTCCCCCCACAAAACAAATCCAAATAAGAAAGAATGCTTACCTTTATGGCCGCATTCCAAAGTGCGATTGCGAGCAAAGTTTATACATAACAAATTGTAAATAGAGGTATTTAAGCATGAACAGAAGAGTATTTTTGGTAAGTATCGCCTGCTTGGCGATGGCGTCTTGGGTAGCCGCTAAAAGCCCAACGAAGGTAATCGCCCACAGAGGTTACTGGAAAACGGAAGGATCCGCACAAAACTCCTTACGTTCCCTGGAGAAAGCCGCAGAAGTAAAGGTGTATGGCTCGGAGTTCGACGTGCATCTGACTGCCGACAATGTATTGATTGTCAATCACGACAATGACATTCAGGGAAAACCTATCCAAACATCCACCTATGCGGAGTTGAAAGATCTGAAGCTGCCCAACGGGGAGAATGTTCCTACGTTGGAGCAATATTTGCTGAAAGCCAAAGAGAAGGCTAATCGCAACGTTCGTTTGATTTTCGAACTGAAACCGCATAAGACACCCGAGCGCAACCGAGAAGCGGCTCGCCTCTGTGTGGAAATGATCAACCGGATGAAATTAGCGAAACGCACCGAATACATCTCTTTCAACCTCGACGCGTGCAAAGAGTTGATTCGTTTAGCTCCTAAAGCAGATGTATATTACCTCAATGGCGAGTTAAGCCCGAAAGAGCTGAAAGAGATGGGCTTTGCCGGATTAGACTATCATTATAAGGTATTGCAAAAGCATCCGGAATGGGTTCAACAATGTAAGGTTCTGAAACTGAAGAGTAATGTGTGGACCGTAGATGATCCGGCCGTGATGCGTGAGATGCGCGACAAGGGTGTGGACTTCCTGACAACCAATCAACCGGAAGAGGCACTTCAAATCGTCAGCGAGTAAGCATGAGAAGGGCTTGTTTATTGGTGCTGATCGGGTGGCTATGCGGGTGGACGCTTTGGGCCGTTGTTCCACCTAAAAAGGAGATTCGAGCGGTTTGGTTGACTACGGTCTATGGCCTTGATTGGCCCCATCAACCTGCCACTGATGCACGCAGCCGCATCGCGCAACAACAAGCCCTGATAGAGATGCTCGACCGTCTGCAAGCGGCCAATTTCAATATGGTCTTTTTGCAGACGCGTCTTCGAGGAGACGTGATTTATCGTTCGAAAATTGAGCCTGCCAGCAAAACGTTCAGTGGACGTTGGGGCGAGCTACCCGGTTATGATCCCTTAGCCTTCGCCATTGAGGAATGCCACAAACGGGGCATGGAATGTCATGCTTGGTTTGTCACTTTCCCGCTCGGCACAGACAAGAGCATCAAGGAGATGGGCAAACAATCGGTAGTGCGTAAACACCCGAAACTGTGCAAGCGTCACAATGGAGAATGGTATCTTGATCCGGGCGTACCGGGCACTGCCGACTACCTGCTCTCACTGGTGAAAGAGATTGTGGAGGGTTATGACATTGATGGCATTCATTTCGACTATATTCGCTATCCCGAGGAGGCCAAGAAATTCCCGGATAGCAAGTTATACAACCAATCCGGCAAACGACGCAATGTTGCGGATTGGCGCAGAGAGAACATCAACCGGATTGTCTATCGGTTGTACGACTATGTGAAGCAAGTGAAACCTTGGGTACAGGTGAGTAGCTCTCCATTAGGCAAATACAACCGTATTGAGCAGGTTCCAAATGCTGGATGGACCGCTTATGAGAGTGTCTATCAAGATCCTAAGCGCTGGATGGAAGAGGGCAAGCAAGACATGATTGTCCCCATGATGTATTACCTGCATAAAAACTTTTTCCCTTTTGTGGATAACTGGGTATCGCTCAGCAACGGACGTTTGATCGTCCCCGGCTTGGGAGCTTACCGAATGGATAAGAGCGAAGCGGACTGGACTGTCAACGACATTACCGACCAAATCGACTACAGCCGTTATTTTGGAGGTGCCGGATGTGCTTTCTTCCGCTGTGGCAACGTGTTATACAACGAGAAAGGATTGTACCAGGAGTTGCGGGATCACTATTACCCCTATCCGGCTCAGTTGCCACCGCTCACCTGGTTGAACGATCGAGTGCCTACCGCTCCCAAAGAGATTCGAGTGAATCGGGAAGGCGACGAGTTACATCTGACATGGGATAAACCGGCAGAGGAACAAGAGACCTTGACTTACACGGTTTATTATGCCTTAAACGACTCCATAGACAGCAACTCCGCACGCCATGTTTTGGCAACGCTGATCCATGGAGAAACGCTTTATCTACCGGTAGATACGCTGAGAGAGCAGGGTTATACCTTCTCCGTCTCTGCTTCCACCCGTTACCATGTGGAGAGTGCCCCCTCTCCGAGTACCTATTATTACCTCTCCAAATACGTGAAATAACCAAGTCGATCGCTTTATAGTTTATAGTTCATAATTCATAATTAGATTGTATCTTTGCTCCGCAAAAGAATCGCAGGGAAAGCACATTTTTCTCATGCGATTTGCAGCGTTTTGGCTACAGGTTGCATCCTGTGAATAGAAGAGCTTCCTCCGAAGGAGGGTTCAATGGCACATTGAATGGACGAACTACAACTGATAGAGGGTTGTCGGAAAGGCGATAGACGTGCGCAGAAAGCACTTTATGAGACCTATTCCCGCAAGATGATGAGTGTTTGCCTTCGCTACGTGAGCGATTGGGAGACGGCTCGTGATCTTTTGCAAGATGGTTTCGTGAAGGTATTCACACACATCGACAGCTATGCCGGGAACGGATCCTTCGAGGGGTGGTTACGAAAAATCTTTGTCAACAGCGCCTTGGAATATTTAAGACATGCGGATGTACTGCGAGAATCGACCGAATTAGACCAAACGGCAGAACTGACACAAACAGACAGCTCACCACTATCGGACATTTCAGCCGCGGAACTGATGCAGTTGATCCAAAGCTTGCCAACTGGTTTCCGAACGATTTTCAATCTCTTCGCTATCGAAGGGTATTCGCACAAGGAGATCAGCGAGCAATTAAATATCACGGAGAGTACCTCCCGTTCGCAATACACGCGGGCAAAGCAGCTGTTGCAGCGAAAGGTCAACGCTTTATATGGAGAAGTAAGAAGATGAACGAGAAACGAGATAAATGGGATGAAGCCATCCAAGCCAAACTGTTCGACCATGAGGTTGAGCACATGCCGGAAGATTGGGAAGCGATAGCAAGCCGTCTGCCCGAGGAGCGACCTGTAACATGGCCTTTCGCTTTTCGTTACTGGTCTGCGGCTGCGGCCGCAGTCTTGGCGCTTGTCTTAGGCGGTCTTTATCTGTTTGATCAGGATCCGGAAACGGTTCGTTTGGCTGAAGAGATGAGCCAAATAGAGACAGACAGATCAATCATTCCCACTCCTGCTACACCGGCACCGTCGATCGCCGCACCTGCAACACGTACCGTCAACGCATGGGTAGCCCAGGCAACTCCCACCCGATCGTTTAGGGCTCATGCGCAACAGCCTATCGAGCGCATCACAGAAAAGGAATCCGCAGCAAAAATAGCCGCTGTGGAACCCTCTCATCGGGAGGATGCCCAACGGGAGGAGGAGGTTATTACGGAATCAGTTGTAAGTCAACAACCACGCACCAAAGCGACTGACACCACACAACCTACTCACCAGCCGGCTAAACAACGGAAATGGAGTTTTGGCATGGGGGCAGGTAACCTTTCGGTCGGGACATCGCAACTCGTGCCACATTATGTGACCAACAGTGCGGCTTTGCGTAGCGAAAGCTTGATGAGTATGAACACATGGGGTGCGACCCAAGAAGCCTCTCCCAAGACAGACATTCAGCATCATACGCCTATCAACTTTGGGATTTCGGTAAGCCGACAGCTTTCTAACCGATTCTATTTACAGACGGGTTTGAATTATAGCTATCTGCGTTCGGAATGGGCCACCAATGGCACCTATCACATCGAGACCGATCAACGTTTGCATTTTTTGGGTCTGCCCCTTTCGATTGCTTATCGCATTGCTGAATGGAACAGATTCCTGTTTTATGCTTCCGCTGGAGGTATGGCAGAGGTAAACGTAGCCGGCAAGCGGCAATCACAACTTTTCAGCGATGAGATCTCTATCGTTAAGCAAACGGAACATATCCGCATGAAAGAGTGGCTGTGGTCGGTGAATGGCAAAGTAGGTGTCAGTTATCCCATTGTTCGCTTTGTGAGCGCATTTGGTGAAGTCAGCGCCAATTATTATTTTGACAATGGGAGTACGATTGAAACCATCCATTCAGAGAAGCCGTTTACTATCGGGTTCAATATGGGATTTCGATTGGGATTTTAGCAACTGTAGAAATGAATAAATATAAATCATATCATTATTAAACAACAAGAGAAAATGAAAGTATTTAAGTGGATGGGCACACTCGCAGCAGCTGTGTCATTATTAACCTCCTGTTTAGGAGAGTCTGACAATCGCTTCACTCGTCAAGGATTTGCGGTAGCCGGCGTATCTGAGAAGAGTTATAAAACGGTGTTATACACCTCTTATGGCCCGATGTATTCAGCCAACCTGATGACTCAGGTGGTAGATGGAGCTTGTTATACGGTACAGTATGAGGTGGATTTAAATGCTCCGGAAAACAAGACGCAGACAATGGATTATTATACAGCCACAATAACAGTCTTCGACGAAGTAAGCAAGGGCAACACAGTCTTCTATAATGTTCCCGATACAACAATGATGTTGGACGAAGAGCAGGTAGTGACCAATGTAGCCGGCTTCACCGGCGAGGTGGGTGGCTATCTGAATGGCTACCTCTTCCTGAATGCGACCTTAAACGAGCTGAAAGAGCAGAAAAATAACTTCACGCTCTATTGGGATCGCAGCAAGGACGCAGAGGATATTGATGGCGTTCCTACCTACACCCTGTTCTTACGTGTGGTGAAGATTGCTGATGGCTCCGGATCCGCAGCTACCTCCACCAATGAGATCCGCGCCTATCGCCTGAAAGAGGTAATCGACGCAGTCAACAAGACCGAGGCCGGTAAAGGATCTGATCGTTTCAACCTCCGGATTCACTATATCAAAGAGGCCTCCGAAGAGGGTAAACCGAACTGGGGCAAGTACGATTACCAATTCGCTGTTTACAAGGAATCATAAAAAAAACGAGAGGGTGTATCTTCATTTTGACACACCCTCTTTTTTTACTATAAACATCCCAACGTCAAACTACTCACCCATGGCTCCGCCTAATTTCTGATTAAGATAATCTATCTTTTTGGCCGACTTCTCTTTCAAGACCTCCATGTTATGAATATCACTCAAGACCGTGGCTAAATTAAAGGTCTTCACAATGGCTTGCTTATCCGCATCCGCCATATAAATCGTATAGGGCTTTCCGCCTTTATACTCCACCTTGATCCGCTCTTTCTCGTTCGCATAAATCAATTTCACAGCAGACTCGCAATGTTCACCTTTATAAGTCACAACCTCCGTCGTCTGGCCTAAATCTGTAAAACGGTAATTCAATCCCCCATCGAATGGAATCATAGCCGTCTCAGCCTCTTGCCCATCCTTCGTAGAGAGCCGAATGCCCGTATGCTCAATTGGCTTGCTCCCATAAAAGACACTCGCCAAGTACATCTCGCCCTCCTCGTTCACGCCACAACGCACATAGCAACGCTGCACATTGCGCTCGATGGTCTGCCGTTTCCAGATGTAATTGCCGATCTCCTCATAAGCAGAGTCTTTCTCAAACACGAAGCCCTCTTTTAATTCGGCCACCTCCTCCCTCTTGATTGGCAGCAAACTATCACAGAAAGCCATATTACGCTCCGCCTCTTTCAACTCTACTTGACGCATCAAAGTCAACGCCCGGCGCAGCACATTCACCTCTTTCGGATAGAGCGTTTTCAAACTGTCAATCTCATTCTTCGCACCAAAAAACTCATTGCGTTCATAGAGTGCTTGTGCCCGAGCCAATCGCTCCTCCGCAGCTTTCCGATCGCCACCACAAGCGATCAACAAAGCAGCAACCAGCGGAATACAAATCGCTATCTTTTTCATGCTTGATCTTTCTCATTTACTGTTCATCCGCAAAAGTACATGAAAATTTGCGTATCTTTGCCGCAATTAGGGTTCATTTTATAAGCGAACAATATTTTAAACTATGTATATTAGCGAAGAAGAGATATTGGATCACCTCAACGCCAAGCCTTTCCGGCTGATTTCCGAGGCGGCAGACGAATTGGGAGTGGAAGCCTATGTGATTGGTGGTTATGTGAGAGACCTCTTTCTGAATCGTCATTCAAAAGATATTGACATTGTAGCTGTTGGAAGCGGCATCGAGCTGGCCAAGAAGGTAGCTCAAAAACTGGGACGCAAAGCATCGCTCTCTGTATTTAAGAATTTCGGAACGGCACAAGTAAAGTGTGGAGACTTAGAATTGGAGTTTGTGGGTGCCCGTAAGGAATCATATAGTCATGACAGCCGGAAACCTGTCGTGGAGAATGGCACCTTGGAAGATGACCAGAACCGCAGGGACTTCACGATTAACGCCATGGCTTTATGCTTAAATGCCGACCGTTATGGGGAATTAGTGGATCCATTTGGCGGCATTGATGATCTGGAGGACTTGACGATCCGTACTCCGCTGGATCCGGATATCACCTTTAGTGATGATCCCCTGCGCATGATGCGGGCCATTCGTTTCGCTACGCAGTTGGGCTTTTTCATCGAGCCCGACACCTTCGAAGCCATCGAACGCAATAAGACACGGATCGAAATTATTTCCCGTGAGCGAATCGTAGATGAGTTGAACAAGATCGTGCTCTCCCCCAAACCCTCCTACGGCTTTGAGCTATTAGATCAATGTGGTTTGTTAGATTATATCTTTCCGGAATTAGCCGCCTTGAAAGGAGTAGAGACAAAAGAGGGCATTGGCCACAAAGATAACTTCGCCCACACACTAATGGTTCTGGATCGCCTGAGCCGCACGACAGACAAGCTCTGGCTACGCTGGAGCGCACTGTTCCATGATATTGCCAAACCCGCTACGAAACGATTCGACAACCGATTGGGATGGACATTCCACAACCATAATTTCATTGGCGAGAAAATGATTCCCAGCATCTTCCGGAAGATGAAGCTACCGATGAACGAGAAGATGAAGTATGTGCAAAAGATGGTGAGCCTCCACATGCGGCCGATTGCCCTGTCCGACAATGAGGTAACCGACTCTGCCATTCGCCGTTTACTCTTTGATGCCGGAAATGACATCGACGATCTCATGTTGCTTTGCGAAGCGGATATCACCAGCAAGAATCCGGAGAAGGTGCGCCGCTTCTTAGAGAATTTCCGAGAGGTTCGAGCCAAGTTAGCTGATATAGAGGAGAAAGACCGGGTTCGCAATTTCCAACCGCCTATCAGTGGCGAAGAGATCATGCAACTCTTTGGATTGGCTCCTTCCCGTCCGGTAGGAATCTTGAAAGAGGCGATTAAAAATGCCATTCTCGACGGCGAGATCTCCAACGAATATGAACCGGCAAAAGCCTTCCTTTTGGAGAAAGCGGCTGAGATGGGATTAGCGCCTATAGCCTAACCACCTCTACCTTACTGCTTGAGCTGTGTCCCTCTTGGATCACCTGGATCTGTACGGGGATACGCTCTCGCAACTCCTCCACATGGCTGATGATGCCCACCTGCCGATGGTTATGCTTATGCAACATTCGCAGGGTCTGCACCGCTTGTTGGAGATGCTCCTCACTGAGCGTGCCAAAGCCCTCGTCGATAAAAAGCGTATCCACCTTTAAGTCTGCTGAAATATCAGACAACGCCAATGCCAGAGAAAGCGATACCAAGAAGCTCTCTCCGCCAGACAGGGTGCTCGCCATTCGACGTGTATAACCTTGATAGGCATCTTCCAACGAAATGATAAAGGTGCCGGGAACTACCTGCAACTTATAGCGATTCGTCAGCATCTGCAGATAGTGATTGGCCGCATGGATCAAGTGTCCCAGCACATAGCTTTGGGCAATCTTCCGAAAACGTTGCCCATCCGCACTGCCCAATAATTCATTGAGCCTGCTCCACTGCGTATAAAGGAGCTTCCGTTTTTCCGCCTCCGCTATCAGTTGCAATTGGTTAGCCCGATTTTGCGCATCTTGATCCAACTGACTCTGAAGCGTTCCCTTCTGCACTAAACGCTCTTTCAAAGCCTGCTCTTGCTGAGCTAACAGCGATTCCAAAAAGACTAATTGCGTCTCCTCCTCCATCAGTGGCTTCTGTGCCTCCAGCGCGGTTTGATCCTGCTGAATCTGACGCAATGCCGATTCCCGTTCCACCCGTAATTGTCGAATGGCCTCATTCGCTCTGCTCCATTCCGTAATCAGCGAAGGAGCATATTGATCCAACGCCGCCAATCGGGTCCATGTATAATCTGGATGAGCTGCCACATAATGATCCAACTCCTCTTTCAGCTTCTCTTGTTGCTGTCGATTATAGATCGACTGATCCAAAGCTGAACGCAAGTCTGCGTAGAACTGATTCCACTCCGCCAAAAGTTGCTTGATGTTTTCTTCGCCGGTCACCGGCAAATGCGGCCAAACAGGTTGGCAACGCCAAACCTCCTGACGAATCACCTCAACCTGCTCCAACAGTTCCTGCAAACGGCTCTCGGCCTGTGCCGCCTGTTGCTCCTCTTGATGCCACTGCGCATAGCGTTCGGACGCCTGTCTCAACTGACGGAGGAACACCTCCGGATCCGTTGCCCAGCTCGCTTTCCAGACCGGGACAGCCTCTAACTGCTTCTCGATTGCCTGCGCCGTCTGTTGGGACTGGTTCTGATGGGCATCCAATTGACTGCGATGATTCTCCATGCTCTTGGCTACCAACGCCACTGAATGTTCGCACTTGGCCAACTTTTGTTGCATCGCCTCATGCGCCTGACGCGCCTTTTCTAAAGCAAGGCGTAACTGCTCCACTACCTCTTGCTCAAATCGTTCAGCTGCCTGTATCTGTTGATCGGTGGCCAACAGTTTGGAAGAGAGAATCCGTTCATAATCAGCTAAAGTCTGAGCCGTCTGTTCATTCACTTCCTCAATATGACACTGCTGGCAATCAGCCAGGCAACGCTGTGCCTTAGCCTGCACTGCTAAACGCTCCTTTTCCAGGGCCTGATAGGTCTGTTGCACCAGCTCCTGTTGCAAGCTATGCGCAGAGCTAACCTTTGCTAATCGCTCCTGTTGCCGCTCCATCTGCTTTTGAGCCGCTCGCAACTGCGCCTCCACCTCCCGATAGGCCTGATTCAATGCGGCCTCTTGCGGAAGCGTGTCTGGGATGACCTGCCCACAGACCGGGCAATGATCCCCCGCCTTCAGTTGTGCCCGCATCGCCTTCGCCCACTTGTCGATGGTTCGCTTCTGTGCCTCCCAATGCTGCTGACAAGTGCTGAAGAAAGCTTTATACTGCGCATCCAATTGCTGCTCTACAACCTGCTGACGCGCTAACTCAGCCTGTTTTTCTTGACAGGCAACCGCCTCTTGCTCATGTTGAGCCAAGCGTAGTTTAGCCTCCTCCCAACTTTGCAAACTATGTTTCGTGTTGTTCAGTAAAAGCCGCTTTTGGTTCAGCTGCTCTTTCGTCTGGCGCAATGCGGGCAGGCCCATCTGCGCAAACACCTGTTGTTGAGTCGTCAATTGGCGCTGTAAATCCTCAACCTGCTGTTGGGATTGCCCCGCCTGTAGCTGAACCTTCTCCCACTCCGTCTGTAGCGATTGGCACTGAGCCGTTTCCTTTACTATCTCATCGGTCAACCGCTGCGCAGCGGCTGTCAACTGCCTCCATTGGGAAACCTTTTCCGTTATGGCCTGACTCTGCGCATAAACCGGAGCTTTCACCGCCTCAGCCTGTAAAGCCACTTGCAACTGCTCCCGATGCGCTTTGCGCTCCATCCGCTGTCGCTGTAAACTACACAAGCCTCGGGATAGACGCAGATAAACAGCCTCCTTCTTTTGGAGTTCTTGCTGAAAAACCTCCGCTTGTGCCACACACTGCCTCCAATTACGTCCTAACGCACGTGCCTCAACCGTCTCTTTCCAAGCGCTTGTCTCTTGCTCCCGCCGACGGAAATCAACTGACTCCATCTGGTTGACTATCTCTGCTCGTTGCGCCTCCGCTACCTTTCGCTTCCGGCTCAATGCCTCATACTGCGTCAGCCAATCTCGTTGTCGCAGGGTTACGGCCTTTGCTGTTTGCAGCTGCTCGATAGATGCATCCAGTTGCCTCAACCGCTCCTGCCGCTCCGCGATCTCCTCATCAGAAAGCAATTGCACGGCTTCGATCTCTTGTCTTTTCAGCTGATAATCGACCTCTTTCTGACGGGTAATCTCATAAATCTTCCGGCCAATCCGCGCATAAGCCTCCATGCCGGTAATCTTCTCCAAGATAATCGCCTTCTCATTGTCGTTGCTATTCAGGAAGCGGGTGAACTCTCCCTGTGCCAACAGAGTCGTTCGGCAGAATTGGCCAAAGTCTAAACCGACTGCGCTTTGAATAGCCGCTTTTACCTCCTGCACCTTGCTCAGCAACTGCCCCGTCCGTACATTCAGCAGGCTCCATTGCCGATCTTGCAGCTTGCCGTTCTCCCGTTTACGGGCACGGGCCACGCTCCATTGCGCCTCATACGCTAACCCATCATTTCCCTCAAAGCTAAGCCTCACATAAGCCTCTCCGGTATGCTGGCGCATCAACTGTCGAGGGTCTTTGATGGAAAGTGAATCCCTCACCTCATCAAACTTTCCCTCCATCTTCAGGTTGCGCATCCGAGGAGTATCGTCATACAAAGCCAAGCAAATCGCATCGAGCAACGTTGATTTGCCCGACCCGGTCTTCCCCGAGATCAAAAACACCTCGCTATTCACCAATGGATCCGCCTCGAAATCGATCGTGGCATCCTCAATCGAGGCCATGTTATGCAGTATGAGCTGTTTTAGTTTCATCCTATCTTATTCCTCTCGTTCTTCCGCTTGCAGTAGGGTCAAGGTTTCCTTGAACAGCGAGACCAGTTCCTCCTCAAAACCGATCCTTTTATCCTTCGCATACATGGAGGCAATGTCTAACGGACTGAGTCGCTGAATTTCGGCAGTCGTGAACATCCGTCCTCCCTCCTCGTTCGCCGCTCGTTCCTTACGTTGTACCTGGATCAGGCAGAAGCGGCAAGCCTTCCCCTCGGCGATTGCGGCGGCCTCCATCTGGGCACCGGGAGGCAAGAAGTCCTCCACCTCCACACGCAGTCGGATATAACCCGGCTGCTCATCCGGGAATGCTTGAAAAAGAGACTTGACGCTGTCCCAATCAGCGGCTTCCGAAACAGGCAAGGTAATCAGCGGACGAGGGTTCGCAAGCTCAATCTCCTCCACACGAGGCACATCTCCTTGGCGATCCAGCTCCACCCACGAGACGGAATGCGGATAACATTCATCAAAATGGACAGGCAACGGCGATCCACAATAGCGTGCCCTGCCCTCACTGCCACGAACCCACTGCGCATGATGAATATGCCCCAAGGCCAAATAGTCATATCCGGAACCAAAAAGGGAGAGATTCCATCCCTCAATGCCTCCCACTGTTTCACCCTCCGCATCGGCATGACCCGTAGCGTCGCTGCCCGACACGTAGGTGTGGGCGGTCAAGATCACAGGCAGTTGCTCCAAGTTCCGTTCAGCCACCCGATCCAACAGTTGCTGGAAAAAGCCTTCCGGCAGGTTTCGCTCATGCACATAAGGCACGCCCACGACAAACCCCTTGCCTGGAAGTTCCATTATATAATGATCAGGTGGTGCCTCTTGATTGAGCAAGCCGATGGCCGTTACACCCAATGCCTCCCAAGCGGTACGGAAAATTTCATGGCGAGTAGCACTGTCGTGATTGCCCGCTAACAGCAGAATCCTCATGGCCGGGGCAGCCTCTCGGATCCGCATCAAGGCATTGATAAACAGTTGCTGAGTGGCGGCTGTCGGTTGTGTTGTGTGATATACGTCACCGCAGAGCAAGAACAGATCCGGCTGTCGCTCTGCCACGATGCGGGCTATCTGATCGAGCATCGCCTGCTGCTCCTCGCTTCGATCGTAATTATAGAGCGTATGCCCCAAATGCCAATCGCTCGTATGCAAGACCTTCATGCCGCCATGCTCTCCTTATTGCAACGCTCGGATACGCAGCTCAACGCCACTTCCTTCCAGCAAAGCAGGCAACGTCTCAGCCACAGGGGTCTGACTATAATGATAGGGATAAAAAATCTTCGGTTTGATCACACGAGCCGCACGAGCCGCTTGCTCCGGAGTCATCGTATAAGGTTGGTTCACGGGCAAGAAAGCCACGTCGATCGCTTTCAGGTTGCTCAGCTCGGGAATGTCCTCCGTATCGCCCGCCACATAGACCCGGAAGCCATCGAAATCAAGCACGTAGCCATTGTCCCGTCCCTTCGGGTGGTATTTGTCTCTACCTTCGGTTGTGTTATAAGCCGGTACGGCCGCTATCTTGATGCCCTGCCACGTCATCGTGTCGCCATTACGCATCTCCTGCGCCTTAGGCTGCTTCACCTGCTCGGCGGCGGCCGGATTAGCGATCACGGTCGTTCCCTCCTTCTTCAACGCCTCGATCGCCTTCAAATCCAGGTGATCGCCATGCGCATGGCACACCAAGATCAGGTCAGCCTTCGGGAAGGCACTATAATCGGCATATTCCGACACCGGGTCGATCTGGATCTGCTTGCCCGCATAGCTCATAGCCAAACTGCCATGACGCACAAACGTAACGATCAACTCCTTGCCCGCAGGTGTAAGGAAACGATCCGAAGCGAAATCGGCCGCCATCACACCAACAGTCATACACAATCCTAACAACACACTTGCTACTTTATTCCAACGCATCTTATTCTATTGTTTTAAAAGTTACTCTGATAAATAGCGCACCTCTTGTCCACGCACGGCCTCATTCACCTGCCCATCGCTATAGGCCAACTGCCCATTGACGAAGGTTTTCCAAACCGCATGGTGGAACGTATAGCCCTCGAAAGGCGACCACCCACATTTATAAAGAATGTTCTCCGGAGCGACTGTCCACGTAGCCTGCGGATCGATCAGCACCAAGTCGGCATAATAACCGGGACGGATATAGCCTCGACGATCGATACGGAACAGGTCTGCCGGACGGTGTGTCATCTTCTCCACCACCTTCTCGTAGGTGAAGCGACCCTCCATCGCCAACTCCAACATCACGATCAAGGAATGCTGGATCAGCGGACCGCCAGAAGCCGCTTTCAGGCAAGAGCCCTCCTTCTCGCTGAGCAGATGAGGCGCATGATCAGTAGCGACGATGTCAATCGTGTCATCGTTGACCGCCGCTCGCAAGGCTGTCCGATCCGCCAACGTCTTGATGGCCGGATTCCACTTGATGCGGTTGCCAAACTGGGCATAGTCGCCATCGTGAAACCATAGATGATGCACACAGACCTCACCCGTGATCTTCTTCTCCCTCAGTGGCAGGCTGTTGCTCAGCAACGACAACTCACGCTGCGTAGAGAGATGCAGGATGTGCAGACGGGCGTTCAAGCGAGTAGCCAACTCCACCGCCTCAGCGGAGCAACGATAGCACGCCTCCTCATCGCGGATCTTGCTGTGGAATGAGATGTCCAAGTCCTCGCCATATTGACGTTTATACGCCTCTATATGCTGTTTGATAATGGATTCCTTCTCGGCATGAATAGCGATCAACATACCGCTCTCGCCAAAAATACGCGCCAATGCCTCCGGCTGATCCACCAGCATATTGCCGGTCGAAGAGCCCAAGAAGAGTTTCAATCCAGGCACACGGCTCCGATCTAACCGCTGGATCTCCGCATAGTTGTCGTTCGTCCCCCCGAAGAAGAAAGAGTAATTGGCCCGTGAAACAGCCGCCGCCCGATCCCACTTGCCCTGCAGGGCCTCAATCGTAGTGGTTTGTGGCTTCGTGTTAGGCATGTCCATATAGGTCGTGACACCACCTGCCACAGCTGCCCGGCTCTCGCTCTCGATGTCGCCCTTATGGGTCAATCCCGGATCCCGGAAATGAACCTGATCGTCGATCACACCCGGCATCAGCCATTTCCCGGTTGCGTCGATCACCTCATCCGCCCCGTTCAGCACCCCTTCAGGCACGGCACCCTCCAGCACCTCAGCGATGCGCTCACCCTCTACCAAGACACTGCCCATGAACGAGCGCCCTTCGTTGATTATCTTTGCGTTAGCAATCAGTCTCTTCATCTTATCAAATTTCAATCCTCACTCCTAATTCCTCAATTCTCAATCCTCACTCCTAATTCCTCACTCCTTATGCTTCTGTGGATACTTGCGGAACAGGCTCCACCATTTCAGCTGCAATACGCCAAACAATGCCTCTCCGAAAATCGAGCTGTTCATCTTGGAAACGCCCAATACACGGTTAACGAAGATGATCGGCACCTCCACCAGCTTGAAGCCGCACTTATAGGCCGTGAACTTCATCTCCACCTGGAACGCATAGCCCTTGAAATGAATCTTATCTAAGCCGATCGTCTCCAACACCACACGCCGATAGCACTTGAAGCCTGCCGTCGTGTCGCGAATAGCCATACCGGTCACGATCCGCACATAGACAGAGGCGAAGTATGACATCAACACCCGTCCTAACGGCCAGTTCACCACGTTCACGCCATTGCAATAGCGAGAGCCGATCGCCACGTCAGCCCCCTGCTCCGTGCAAGCCGCATACAGCCGAGGCAGGTCGTTCGGGTTGTGACTGAAATCAGCATCCATCTCAAACACAAAGTCATACTTATGCTCAATAGCCCACTTGAAGCCACAGATATAGGCAGTGCCAAGCCCTAACTTGCCGGAACGCTCCACCAAGAAGAGCCGATCGGGGAACTCCTGCTGCATACGCTTCACAATGGCGGCGGTACCGTCAGGCGAACCATCGTCAATAATCAGAATATGAAATTTCTTCTCCAAGCCAAAGACTGCCCGGATAATCGCCTCGATATTTTCCTTCTCGTTGTAGGTAGGAATAATGACTATACTATCAGACATGTTCGTTGTATTACGTGATTTTATAACCATGCCAAAGGTACGCTTTTTTTCAAATATGCAAAGCGCGGGAAGTCACTTTCTCTTCCCGCTTCCACTTTAAATTTAATGGCATTAAATTAATGACGATTAAATCATTCACGTATAAAATTCTACGACCATGAGGATGAGCTAAATACGCTCAACAAG
>OBLI01002523.1_pt1 | contig 15405 bp, 10 predicted proteins | sample 1519701 | NCBI WGS metagenome assembly OBLI01 (sample SAMEA3663005, study PRJEB22513) | pig gut metagenome | biome: pig gut; feature: pig-associated habitat; material: faeces | place: France | collected 2012 | reverse complement strand
CGAGAGTCAGAGTCGATGTTGATTTTGCAAACTGCGCTGGCAGAAGCCTTGCGGAGCTGCTCTTCGGGAATACCTACAGCATTGGGAAGCTTACCACCATACTTGTTGATGGTGTCAACTTCTTCCTGGGGCACACTGGAAGAACCGTGGAGCACGATGGGGAAACCGGGAAGTTGTTCCATCACAGCGTCGAGCACGTCGAATGCGAGGGGAGGAGGAACCAAGCGGCCCGTCTTCTCATCGCGAGTACACTGTTCCGGCGTAAACTTGTAAGCACCGTGGCTGGTACCGATAGAAATGGCCAAGCTGTCGCAACCTGTACGAGTAGCAAAATCTACAACTTCTTCGGGTTTGGTATAGTGGCTTTCTGCGTGGGAAACTTCGTCTTCTACACCGGCCAAAACACCGAGCTCACCTTCAACGGTTACGTCGAACTGATGTGCATAGTCAACCACCTTCTTCGTCAGAGCCACGTTCTCCTCATAGGGAAGTCCGGAACCATCAATCATCACTGAGCTAAAGCCCATGTCGATGCAGCTCTTGCAAGTTTCAAAAGAATCGCCATGGTCGAGGTGCAACACAATTTCAGGGTGTTTGCAGCCCAGTTCCTTAGCATATTCCACGGCACCTTCGGCCATATAGCGAAGCAGAGTCTGGTTGGCATAGGCACGGGCGCCCTTGGAAACCTGAAGAATTACAGGGCTCTTTTTCTCGGCGGCTGCCTGGATGATGGCCTGGAGCTGCTCCATGTTGTTGAAGTTGAAGGCGGGGATTGCATAGCCTCCGTCAATGGCACGCTTGAACATCTCGCGGGTGTTCACCAAACCTAAGTCTTTGTAGTTTATCATAATTGTTTGTTGTAAGAAAAAAGAATAATTGGGTTTGTGTGATGCAAAAGTACTGTATCTGTTTTTTTTGTGCAAGGAATAACCTTGATTTTTACAACTGAATTTCGGGGTGTTCTATAAATTAGGTTTTAAAAATATCCTATGCGTCTACTCACTTATTCCGGCAGCCTGCTATTTTACAGAACACCCCTTTATGAAGTGGCTGAAGATTTTTGGGGAGGCAATACCCAACTGACTTCGGACAGATGTAAGCTCATCTGCGGTATTTGATATGCTTCAATGTGCTTAGCATGACCATATAACACGACGATTCTGCGTCACAAGTGGCGAACTTTTTCTCCCGACTCGACGAGTAAGAAAAAATAGTGGCGGACTTGTTATACATCATGCGACAAACCGCGACAAACTCATCTCTTAAAAGACCGCACAGCACAAATCAAAAATAGTCTTAAATCCTTAACTTTCTCAACACCTATTTACCACAAACACTTCACCGCATCGCGCAGGTATATATACGTAATTTTGCCTTAATAAAATCATTCAATCTTTCAGCTCACCTCATAACCCATTGAAAACCAGCGGATTTAAAATGAAGATTATATCAGACAACTCTATTAAAGCCTCATCCCAAACCTTCATCTCGTGATTTTAATATTTTATACTATAACGATGTTTTTTTAATATACATGTCCCCTTTTTGTCACCCTGCTCATTGTTCATTTTTTGTAACCATGAAGCACTCTTCATCGTGAGAACTTTTTCAAGGTATTATCCCCCCAAGATTACATTTACAAGAAAGAGAGCAAGGGTTACCCATCAGACAACCTGTCATGCGCACCGGTATTCCACGTATCGCCTCTCTCTATATATAACGATAATAATCTGTTAAAAATCAAATATCAAGATATTATATATTAGAGTATTACTTTAATTAAAAGGCGGTTTCCAGCCGGGAAAGGACGGACTGTGGGAGCTTGTGACAGGACTTCTGAAGATGATGCAACATTGAAATAGCAGGACCTTCATTCTGAAACGTCTGAAAATCAGAACATTTCAACCAAACATGAAGGTTTGAACGATTTTTTCAAGGATAAAAAACACGTATATAAGAGAGGTACCTTACAGGGCAAAAAGGAGATTTTCACGAGACAGCACGAACTCTCTACCGACTGCGACGAAGTTGCCAAGTGTTATAAAGATTATGCCAGATGCTATAAAAACCTCCGGCAAGCGAGGTTACAGGATTGAGAAAAGTGTAGCCCATCCAAATGGCAAATACCGTATTTTTCTGCCCCAAAGCCTGTGCCGTACTGATGGGAAGTCCCACGCGACACCCTACCACGCGACCCAGCCAAAACTGCACCCCACAACATACAAGCGAGGCCAAAGCGATACCAAACAACTGAATCACCGGATGATGTGTGCAAACAATACTGTGGGTGGTAACGGCAATAGCCAGACAAAGAGCCACAGCCCACAGATAGAACGCTACATTGTGAAACTTTACCACCCAACGATGAAGCCTCGGCAAACAAAAACGCACCAGCTGTGCAACGATTAAAGGAAATATCAACAAAGGAAATACTTTGGAGATAATCAGCGAAAAAGCACTGTAAAAGCAGCCCGTTTGATGGGGATAGACCAGAGGAACACAGAGAGGCACAACCAAGGCTGTCGCCAGATTGATCAACAGTGTGTACATGGTTACGTCGGCTGCATCGCCATGGAGTTTCTGCGTAACCACGGCAGCCGCAGTAGCCGTAGGACAAATGAGGCACAGCATGGCGCCTTCTATCACCACAGCAACTCCCGCACTCAAAGAGCAAAAATGAAGCACCAGTGTGAGCATTACAAATAGGCCGCACTGGAACAGCAACAACCATCCATGCGACCGGCGCAGGCGCAACTGCCGTATGTCTATTTTACAAAAAGAAATAAACAACATACTGAAAATCAGCATGGGCTGAACCATCGCCACTGTGGGAGCCGCAAGCTGGCGGACTACAGCAGGCCAGGGAAGAAGGGCGTACAAGAAATAAGCTGCTACGCCACTGACTATCGCTATCGGCAATGTCCAGTTTTTGAGAAACGTAAACATAAGTTTTTGCTGAAATAAATAACATTCGGTATTCGGCTACAAGCACACAGCCTTTTTTGCATACATTCCTGACACGCAACAGCCACATCAGGAAATAGCAGAGAAATTGACTGTTTGCTTTTTCAAGAGTCTCAAATGGCTCCACACCATCTGGTTCTGCGGAAGATTTTCCTGTGCATCGGTTTGCAGCAGAAAGAGGGCGTCCTCACGGGCCACTTCCATCAATTCACGGTCCTTGGTGATGTGAGCAATATGCAGATTAAAAGGTATGCCGCTCTGAGCCGTACCTTCCAAGTCGCCCGGTCCGCGGAGTTTCAAATCCTCTTCTGCTATCACAAAACCATCGGCCGTATCGGTCATCACCTTCATGCGCCGGTGTGTGTTTTCAGACAACTGGTTGCCCGTCATCAAAATACAGAAAGACTGTGCAGAACCGCGCCCTACCCTGCCCCGCAACTGATGCAACTGCGCCAGCCCAAAGCGGTCGGCATTTTCTATGACCATCACGGAGGCATTGGGCACGTTTACTCCCACCTCAATCACGGTGGTTGATACGAGAATCTGCGTTTCTCCGGCTTTGAAAGCCTGCATGGCTGCCTCTTTTTCCGCCGGTTTCATACGTCCGTGGACCATGCCCACTTTAAAATCCGGGAAAGCCTCCACCAGTTGCGCGTAGCCGGTTTCCAAATCGCGAAGTTGCTGCTTTTCATTTTCCTTTATCAGTGGATAGACCACATAAACTTGTCGTCCCTGCTTGAGTTGTTGAAGCAGCCCCTGGTTGAGCATCGGACGGTCGGCCTGACGGTAATGTACCGTTTGCACCGGCTTGCGACCGGGCGGCAACTCGTCAATAATGCTCACATCCAAATCGCCATACACCGTCATGGCTAACGTGCGCGGGATGGGTGTGGCCGTCATCACCAGTACATGAGGCGGCGTAATGTTCTTTTGCCACAACCGGGCACGCTGTTTCACGCCAAAGCGGTGTTGTTCGTCAATCACGGCAAGGCCCAAATTGAGGAAGTTGACGGTGGGCTCAATCAAAGCATGGGTTCCCACCAGCAACTGAACGGAACCATCGGCCACCTCTCGGAGTATTTCTGTCCTTTCCTTCAGCTTTGTACTACCTGTGAGCAAGGCTATCTTCACAGGAAGGCCCTGAAGATAGGACTGCATGGAAAGAAAATGTTGTTGCGCCAGGATTTCCGTCGGAGCCATAACACAGGCTTGAAAATGGTTGTCTATGGCCAAAAGACAGCAAAGCAATGCCACCATGGTCTTGCCGCTGCCCACATCACCCTGCAACAACCGGTTCATCTGTTTGCCAAGGGACAAATCACGCCTAATCTCGCGCACCACACGCTTCTGCGCGTTGGTGAGTTGAAAAGGCAGGTGGTGGTGATAGAAATCCAAAAAGAGATTGCCCACCTTGGGAAAGACAAATCCCTTGCCCGCCAAACGACGATGGTGGGTGGTGCGCAAAATATCAAGTTGCAAATAGAAAAGCTCTTCAAACTTCAGTCGACGAGTGGCTTCCGGCAAGGTCTCCGCTCCTGACGGCCGGTGGATTTCATGCAGGGCTTCACTGAGCGGCATCAAATGATGGCGCGAAAGCAGAAAATCCGGCAACGTTTCGGCAATGGAAGTCTCACCAAGCAGGGAGAAAGCATGCTCTACAAGCCGGGCCATGACGTTCGACGTGAGTCCTTGACGCTTCATGCGGTCCGTTGTATGGTAATGGGGTTGCATGGTTCCGCGTAGTTCATCGGAAGAGCCCACATCCTCCATCTCCGGATGGGCAATGTTGATGCGACCGTTGAAATTGGCAGGTTTTCCAAGCAAGAGATAGGGATGGTTAAACTGCAACCGTTTGTCAGTTATCTTTATACCCCTAAACCACACCAGCTCTATCACGCCTGTCCCATCAGAGAAGAGTGCTGTCAGACGTTCCTTTCGTCCGACTCCCTCCACGTTCTTTGCCACAATCTGCCCCTTCAGTTGCACATAAGGCATACCGTCCACCAAATCGGCCACCCGGTGGATCACACTGCGATCAATGTATTTATAAGGAAAATGGTACAACAAATCGCGCAGGGTGAAGATTTGTAATTCCTCACCCAGCCACTTGGCTCTCATAGGGCCTACCCCCTTGAGATACTTGATGTCTGTCTGTAAAATATCCATGCTTTCTTACAGCCTTGCATTCGCATGGGCTTCCGAAAAGATATCTTCCGCCATAAAGGCCGTCAAAGCAACAAAAATCAGCACTTGATATGATCCGTAAAACCGGCAGGATGACCTATATAGCCCATTACTGTAGCCACTTCATCGACCAAAGAGGGATTTTTCACCAATCTGCGAGCTATGGCAAAGGCAAAATGATGCGCTGCAGCCGGACCACAAGCCGTGATAATATTATCTTGTTCAACCACATAGGCATCGTCATGATAAATAGCTCCTTCAATGTATTCCTGCATTCCCGGATATATCGTGGCATGCTTGCCTTTCAGTATACCGGCCGCTCCAAACACCATCGGAGCTGCACAAATAGCTGCTACAATAGAACCTTGCAGGAACTGTTGCTGAACAGCCAAACGAAGCACACTATTACCGGCCATCGTCTGCGCTCCCTTACCGCCTCCGGGAAGTACCAAGGCATCGCAATGTATCAAGTGGTTTTTACGAAACAGACTGTCGGCTTTCACCACCACGCCATGGGCACCGGTAACAACGCGCTTGCCTGTCACACTCAAGGTTTGTACCTGCAAGCCGCAGCGGCGCAGAATATCAATGGTTCCAATGGTTTCTATTTCTTCAAAACCGTCAGCCAAAAACAAATAAATCATTTGAAAAAAGAGATAAATAAATGTTATCCTAAAGCAGGTGTTAGAAATGGGTTCATCATTCAGTACCTACTTGTCAGGAATAAATTCACACAAAACGCACAACGCAGGAACTATGCCAAACACGCCCGATACAGACGGATGGTTTCCTTCAGCCCCAGGTAAAGTGCATCGCACACCAAAGCATGCCCGATACTGACTTCGTCCACCCAAGGTATACACTCATGAAAGTAAGCCAAATTTTCCAGGCTCAAATCGTGACCGGCATTCAGTCCCAGCCCTATCTCGCGACAATACGCCGCCGTCTCCACAAAGGGAGCTATGGCCTCAGAGCGGTTGTTGGCATAATGGGCTGCATAAGGTTCGGTGTACAACTCCACGCGATCAGCACCCACTCTTTGCGCACCGGCAGCCATCTGCTTGTCGGCAGCGATGAAGATGCTGGTACGAATGCCGGCAGCCTTGAACCGTTCCACTACTCCGGCCAGAAAACGTTCGTGCCGACACGTATCCCAACCGGCATTGGAGGTGATTTGATCAGGCGAATCGGGCACCAAAGTGACCTGTGCAGGACAAACCTCAAGCACCAAATCACAAAAAGCCTCTGAAGGATAGCCTTCTATGTTGAACTCGGTTGATAAAAGCGGGCGCAATGTTAACACATCGCTGCGACGAATATGACGCTCGTCGGGACGAGGATGAACTGTTATGCCCTGCGCACCAAACCGTTCACAATCAAGTGCAGTCTGAAGCACATCGGGATTATTGCCTCCCCGGGCATTGCGCAAGGTGGCCACTTTATTTATATTTACGCTTAATTTTGTCATAAATTCTACCGTTTGAGGGCATCGCTTATACAATTTATATGCAAGAATGCCTGTCATTATCCATGCGGTGGGCAAAAATACAATTATATATAATGTTTGCACTAAAAATTTTAGGATTTTAAAACTGTACACAAGAATTTTTTATATTTTTATCACTAACCAAAACATAACAACCCCCAAAAAACAATCAAAAAGCTCTCGTCCGATCGAAAAATAGGTCACATTAAACAATCAAATGGCATACAACACAAACATTCCATAGCCATACGGAAGATTTATACGGCACTTTGTCTTGATAAACGTCTTGCTGTTCCAGCAAAAACATGTACATTTGCAGCTACCGTTTAGGAATTTTTCTTAACCCACAATCATGGACTATTCTCAACTTCGCTTCGCCCTGTTCGGCAATATTTATCAAACAAAAAAGAACCAATACGTAGCGGCTATCCTGCAAAAACTTTGCTGTCTGCAAGTGCAAATTTGCATAGAAGCCAACTTTGCCGATTTTATCCGCCGCGAGTTGGGAGTGGACACGGAGCTGTTTGAAACTTGGCAACCCGGCTCACCCTTGCAGGCGGATGTGGCCATCTCCATTGGCGGCGACGGTACTTTTTTGGGTACAGCAGCAAAAGTAGGCACGGCGGGCATCCCCATTCTGGGCATCAACACAGGGCGACTGGGCTTTTTGGCCGACGTTTCGCCCGAAGCCATCGCGCCATCGCTCGAAGCGTTTTGCAAAGGATGCTATGTAGTGGAAAAACGAAAAGTGCTCAGCGTGGAAACGAGCATGGAGTTGCCGGCCGACTTTTATCCCCACGCCCTGAACGAAGTGGCGGTGTTGAAACACGACAACTCATCGCTCATAGAAATAGCCACTTATATTAACAACGACTATTTGGCCACCTACCTGGCAGACGGTTTGATTGTTTCTACACCCACCGGGTCGACAGGCTACTCGCTCAGTGTGGGAGGCCCCATCTTGGCTCCTCAGTCGGGCACGTTCTGCCTTGCACCCGTGGCACCCCACAGTCTGTCGGTCAGGCCGGTAGTGGTGAAGGACGACGTGGAAATACGCTTGCACATCCGCAGCCGCAGCAACAACTTCTTGCTGGCCGCCGACGGACGCAGCATTTCCCTGCCCCACTCCACAGTCGTAACCTTGCGCCGTGCCGCTCACACGGTGAAGGTGGTAAAGATTGAACACACGCATTTCTTCGACACCCTGCGCGACAAACTGATGTGGGGGCTGGACCAAAGGAAGTAAGGTGTAATTCAACTTTGCAAAAGTTGAAAAGTTTATAGTTTAGGGTTTACCATACGTTTGGGGCGGCTTGCCCTGACATAGAATAAACTTTAATCTCTTCAACTTAAAACATCAAACCATACCCCCGCAACTCCTAATGACTCGTTCTATACCCCACATACTCCGTTTTCTGCTGGGCCATTTGAAAGGGCACCGTCTTCAGGCCACGCTCAACACGCTGGTAGGCAGCTGTATCGTTGCCGCCGACCTGGGCTTTGTTTGGGCCACAAAGCTGGCCGTCGACATTGCTACGGGCCACCGCACCTCGCCGGGACTGGGCTGGGCGTTTTGCATCATTGCCGCCATGATGGCCGCCCGCATTTTCTTTGTGGTGGCTTCGCGGTGGATTCAGGCTTTGCTGGGCGTAAAGGCGCAGAATAATATGCGCAAGTACATTTTCGGTCATCTGCTGCAATGTAGCTGGAGCGACTTGCGCAGTTACCATACGGGTAACCTGACCAATCGATTGGAGCGCGATGTAACAGACGTAGTCAACTTTTCCACCGAAACTGTACCCTCCTTCATCACCACCACGCTGCAATTCGTCGGGGCTTTCCTTTTTCTTTTCCTGATGGACAGCACACTGGCTCTCATCATCGTGTGCATCATCCCGTTCTTTGTCATCACAGGCAAACTCTATGTGAAACGGATGCGCGAGCTCTCGCGCCAAACCCGCGACCACGAAAGTCGCATCCAAGCTATCTTACAGGAAACACTGCAACACGCATTGGTGGTGAAAACGCTGCAACGCACCGATTATTTCACCCACATTTTGCATAACCGCCAGGAACAACTGCATCGTTGTGTACTCACCCGTACACGTTATGCCACACTTTCGGCAACGCTCTTAAATCTGGGATTTGCTACGGGTTATTTCGTAACCTTTGCCTGGGGAGCAACCAGTTTGGCTGCAGGACAAATATCCTACGGAGCTATGTTGGCTTTCGTCCAACTGGTGGGACAAATTCAGGGTCCCGTGCGCAATTTAACCAAATTCATCCCCATTTTCATCAGTTCGTTTACGGCAGCAGAACGGCTCATGGAGCTGGAAGCACTGCAGAACGAAAAAGAAGAACCTATCCCCCAACCGCTACACGATCCGTTGGGCATTGAATTACATCATGTGTCGTTCAGCTACACACCCGCTTCTCGCACCATTATACAGCAACTTTCATATTCATTTCCACCGGGAACGACCACTGCTATCGTGGGAGAAACGGGTGCAGGAAAGACCACGCTCATCCGATTGCTGCTGGCTTTAGTCTACCCTACGGAAGGACATATTTGCATCACCGACTCATCAGGGCAAAGCATACCTATTTCGGCCGCCTCACGCCGACTGTTCTCTTACGTTCCTCAGGGAAACACCTTATTCTCTGGCACAGTACGTTCCAATCTGCAGCAAGCGAAACCGGATGCCACGGAAGAGGAAATGTTCTACGCGCTGCACACGGCAGCGGCGGACTTTGTCAACTCTAAACCGCTGGGGCTCGACACGCCTTGCGGAGAAGCAGGCGGTGGTTTATCGGAAGGACAAGCACAACGCATTGCTATCGCACGGGCTTTACTCGCAGGTGGCCGTATCCTGATATTGGATGAAGCGACTTCAGCTTTGGATCCTGCTACTGAACAACGTGTTTTACAGCAGATAGCCGGCAGCTATCCGCATCACACCACCATCATCATCACCCACCGGCCAGAGGCACTCAAATATGCCGACCAATGCCTCAGGCTATAATTATTGTTATCAACTCCAAGCTCTCATGCGCACACTCCGCAAAATATTTCGCTTCATTGTCTGCTTCATTTTGAGCGGCTATATCCTCTTGTTAGCCGTACTCAACTATTCGCCTCTACAGCAGGCCATGACGCAATATTTGGCTGAAACACTGGCCAAAGAACTTCATTCAGGGGTACACATCGGCTCGGTACAGGTGGGACTGTTCAACAGGGTAATGCTTCAAGACGTGCGCATCAATGATCTCAAAGGTACCCCTATTTTACAAGCCAGAAGCATGTCGGCCAAGATTGAGTTGCGTACCCTGTTCAAAAAGCAGATTTCGCTACGCACCGTTTCCTTGCTCGATGCTACGGTCAATTTATATAGAGAAGCGAAAGACGAACCTGCCAATTACCAGTTTATCATCGACACGTTTTCTTCTAAAAATCAAGAAGAAGATTCTACGCCATTAAACTTACGCATCAACTCTCTTATCCTGCGCCGCGTCAATCTGCGCTACCACGAGTTATACGAGCTCTCCACACCCGGCAAGGTCAACCTGCACCATCTTGACATTCAGCAGCTCAATGCGAACATCAGCCTGAAGAGCCTCCGTCCAGAGTTGCTGCAGCTACGTGTGCGTTCGCTCTCCTTCTCGGAACAAAGCGGTTTTTCTCTGAACAATTTGAGCCTCAAGCTCTCAGCCGAGCCAGGCAAGGCCATTTTGCAGGACTTGGAAATCGGGATGCCCCATTCTTCCTTACAAATGCCCCTCCTCACGGCTACTTGGCAGCCTCAGCAAGACGGAAGCATCGATGGGAAAACACTCCGCGTAGAAGGCGGTTTCAACAATGCCACGATTTCCACGGCTGATCTGCAATGCCTGCCGTTGCCTGAACATCTTTTGACAACTAAACGCTTTGACGTGCAATGCACCACGGCATTTCGCATCACTCCCGGACAAGTGGAAGTTACGAAACTGAACCTCCAAGAAACGAACGGCTTGTTTGCCTTGGCAATGAGCGGGAACACCTCACGTAAAAGCAACCAATGGGAACGACTACAGCTGGACTTGAACAGTCTGCAACTGGCTCCGCAGTTCACCCTCTGGCTCGCTGCTTCTTGTTTCCCCAACAATGCTGTTTATACCCAAGTTGCCACACAAATAGGAAAGCTACAGGCCAAGGGAAAATTGACTTTTTCTTTGCAAAATAGGATGCAGGGAGAACTACAGCTGCAAACGGATGCCGGAATGGCTACGGCCACAGCCCGGCTTGAAGGCCATGAAGCTGAAGTGGAAATGGACCTGACGCAACTGGCTGTCAGCCAATTGCTTTCCCGCCCGGAACTACCAGACTTGCTCTCGTTGCAAGCCCGAATGCAGGCCCGGGGTATCTCACTTGCTTCTCTTTCTCAATGGCAACAAACGCTGAGAAACGCCCGGATAGAGATAAAAGTGCCGCACGTCGCTCATCAAGGCCGCCACTACGGCAACATCGAGGTGCAGAGCCTCTTCACCCCGGGGCAGTTGCAAGTCCATTTCCACTCCGCCGACCCCTCACTGCAAATGCTGGCCTCCGCCCAAATGTTTCTGAAAGGGTGGAAAATTGACGGAGGAAGCATTGACCTGCAAGTACCTCATGTCTCTCCGGGATTGTGGGGGATGCAAGGCGATTACGGGAAAGCACATTATTCAGGCAACCTCCGGGCTTCGTTACAGAACATCTGTTCGGGGCATTGGAATGGCGATTTAAGGCTCACCGACTTCTCTATGACGGGTTCGCAGAAAGGCGATTACAGGCTGAACTCATTGCAGGCAAAGCTCTCCTCTCTCCCCGACGGAAGATCCTGCGTAGAACTGCAAAGCGATCTTCTCGATGCCACGCTCACCGGTTCTCCCGACATTGCACAAGCGGTACGAGGGTTGCAGACACTTTTGTATCAAAATCTGCCGGGACTGCGCTCTCCGGGTTCACCCTCCGGACAAACCGGCGCAGCCACAGCCGCCAAAAAGGAAACACCGAGCGGCTGGCAAATCCGGGCAACGCTTCGCCCCACGGACATGTGGCAAAACGTGGCAAACATCCCCTTAGTCATTCAGTCGCCCATACAGGTGGAAGGCACGTTATCAGGCTTCGAGGGACGCACCTCGCTGTCGGTAGACACGGACAGCCTGACTGTTGGCAACCAATTTTTTGGACGCACGAGTATTTATTTGTCCGGCCACCACGATGGACTGACGGGCTTGGTGAAGACGCAAAAATCCTTCGGCGGCCACATCTTTAATTGGGCTTTGCGACTGCAGGCCGCCAACGACACTCTGCACAGCCTTCTTTCGTGGCAGGCACAGCAACAACCTCAAAGCTATAACGGCACTTTCCGCGCCAGTACACAGTTCAGCCGGCAGACCAACGGCCACTTGACTTGGCAAACGGACATCCACCCCACCCATTTCCTGCTTTCCGACACCATCTGGAACATCGCTTCGGGCCATTTGGCCATCGGCGACGGTGCATTGTCGTTCCAAGGTGTCAGTCTGAGCCATCATCCGCAGTCGCTCACCGTCGACGGTCGTTTGATGCAGGGCAGCCGCGACTCCATCGTGGCCCATTTGCACGAAATGGACGTTGACTACATCCTCAACCTCATCGACTTCGATGCCGTGGAGTTTGGTGGAAGAGCCACGGGACAGGCCATCTTCAACAAGTCAGGTGGCGAAACGCAGCTGCACGCCAACCTGCACATACCTGAGTTCCGATTCAATAAAGGTCTGATGGGAGATGCCCAAATCAAAGGCAACTGGAATCCTACGGAAAACCGCATCAATCTGGAGGCGGACATGAAGCTGCCGGGTGGACAAGGCTACGGCACCAAGGTCAACGGTTTCGTTTCACTCGCCGAAAAGGGGCTCGACCTGCACATGCAGACCAACCACACCCGATTGGCATTTCTCCGCCGATACACAGACGGCATTTTCTCTCACCTCGACGGTGACGCTACAGGCAACCTCCGGCTCTTCGGCCCGTTCAAGAAACTTGACTTTGAAGGAAAACTCACAGCCAACGCACAAGCCCTTATCCCTTCTACCGGAGTAACCTACCGCATCAGCGAGGGCACTGTGGAATGCACGCCGGGACAGTTTGCATTCCATGATTTCCGAGTAAGCGACCTGACACACGGCTCAGGCACAGCATCTGGTTACCTGCGCCACACGCATCTCAAGAACCTGACCTACGACTTTACCGTCAACGCGGAGAACATGCTGTGCTACGACCAGCCCTCTTCACCCCTGATGCCGTTCTACAGCACCACCACGGGCACAGGGCAAATTCACTTGCAGGGACAGCCCGGCATTTTTGCAGCTGACATTCGCATTCGTCCGCTCTCTCCCACCACTTTTGTCTACACCCAAGGAACGGCTTCGTCGCTTGACCCCGCCGACCGCATGATTCGTTTCCACGATGCCACGGAGCGCGACCTTTCATCTGGCTGGCAGCAAACTGACTCTGCCAACGCTTCGGCCACCACCGGGCAACCGCTTCATACCGCCGAAGAAGACATTCCCCAAGAGGCTGAAAGCGACATCTACCTCAATTTCCTCATCGAAGCCACGCCGGGAGCCGAACTGAAAGTCATCACTGATCCGCGCTCGGGCGACGCCATTACGGCTTACGGCTCAGGCACGCTGCGTGCCACTTATCACAACAAGGGCAACTTCGAAATGTACGGCACCTATACCCTCCAGCGTGGCACCTATAATATGTCTATTCAGGACCTGATACGCAAGGGTATGGCTTTGCAGCAGGGCAGCACCATCACCTTCGCCGGTAATCCTGCCCAAGCCGACCTCGCGCTCAAAGCGGTCTACAGTCTTAGCGGCGTACCCCTGAGCGACCTCAACTATGCCGCCGGTTTCGGACAACGCACGGCGCGTGTGGACTGCATCCTCAACATTGGCGGACAAGCCAATGCTCCGCAGGTGAGCTTCGACATCGACCTGCAGGGCATTTCGGACGATGAGAAACGCATGGTGCGCCAGCTCATCGCCACCGACGAGGACATGAACCGCCAAGCCATCAGTCTGTTGGGCATAGGCCGCTTCTACGCCGCTGGCTCCACCGAGACAGAAGGTGCCACAAGCGGACAGAGCACAGCAGCCATGCGTTCACTGCTCTCCACCACGCTCACAGGACAGCTCAACAGCGTTATCTCCTCCGCGCTCGGCAGCCGTTCCCACTGGAGCTTCGGCACCAACCTCACGCCGGGCACCATGGGGTGGAACGACCTTGAGGTGGACGGACAGCTGCAGGGCCGCCTCTTGGGCGACCGCCTGCTCATCAACGGCAACTTCGGTTACCGCGACCGCCCCACATACACCTCGAACTTTGTGGGCGACTTCGATATCCGCTACATCCTCACGCCTCACGGTGGGGTCAGCCTCCGCGCTTACAGCGAAACGTCCGACCGTTACTTCACGCCTTCTTCTCTCACCACCCAGGGCGTGGGCATCACGCTGCAACGCGACTTCACGCGTTTCAGCCAACTCTTCCGGCGCATCCGGAAAGAGAAGAAAAAGCCCTGACGACCGATGACCCTGCCTTCCCCCCTTAGCTCCATCTTTTGTGGAGGGAGCATAGCGGGCAATGAGACAGAAATAACAGGTTATCTGTCTCCCGGAAACAGGTTTACTACCCAACATTCACGCTTCCTTTATTGTATTCGTCACTCCATTTCATTTGGAGTTGGGGGTGACATTTTGAAATTGTCTCCCTTATAATTTAACCTCAATCGGTCATTAGGATTATTCTTTGCCGTACAACACTGAGAAATCCTAATGACCGATTGGGGTTAAAAGAAAGTAGTCTTACAACAAGTATTAGTCTACTTGTCTTTTTCAGAATGATATTTTAAAAAACAAACCCCCAATGTTTTCCTTTTGTGGATAGTAATCATTGAATTTTATATTTTCGTATTGCATATTTCTTCGCATTTTATAAATGTCCATGTTTGAAAAAACATATCCTAAAGATACACTTATGTTGTCGAATGACGCATATATGCCAACACGAAAGTTAAAGGCGAGCCATTTTCCCTTGTTACAGCTAATATTCGTATCTGAGACAGGAATTCCTACAGCATTTGTATTTTCGATATAAACTTTATCATATGGAACATTTAGCATCATGCCTGGTTCTGTTATGAATCCAAACTTTATATCTTCTGTTTTTATAATGGCTGGTGTCCTGAGAATTAAAGAAGGCATTAAAAATCCATTCATTGCGTTTTTGCTCTTTTCTTTTATTCTCCAGTCATCTGTTGCAGGAATATTATCTCCTTCTATTTGTCTCCAAAGACCAACAGATGCTCCGACTCCAACATATTGGATTGGAAACCAATGATAGGAAATCTCCAATTGCCAAGTCGAATTTGATGCGATTTCTCCTATCACTCCAATGTTATAATTCCTATACTGCTCATCATATTTGGTGGATGCAATTATTCTATTTGGCATTGTTAATACAAGAGCAGTAATACATAAAAGTTTCATTTGTCCAACCATTTCTTGAATTGCGAAGTTTTTTCTTTACTTATTACCTTGTTTCGGCTTTGCGTTGCCCTCGTCCAATCTGCGGAACACTTCTTCTATACGCCTGTCGGATTCTTGCAAGTGTTGTTGCATTTCCAGTTGATGGTACTCCATTGTTGAAAGACGCTGAAACACTTCGGCATTGTTCTGTAGAAAGTGACGCATTGAAGTGAAAGCTC
>OBLI01002522.1_pt1 | contig 15416 bp, 10 predicted proteins | sample 1519701 | NCBI WGS metagenome assembly OBLI01 (sample SAMEA3663005, study PRJEB22513) | pig gut metagenome | biome: pig gut; feature: pig-associated habitat; material: faeces | place: France | collected 2012 | reverse complement strand
TACGCACAGGATATGTTCCATCAAATCTGATGCTGACAATTTGAATTGAATACTCACACATCAAGGCAATCCACGCTCACGAAAGTAAGAAGGCTGCCCGTGAAAAAGCGAAAGCTGTGGTAGTCCAGCTGAGGGAAATGAAGCTGAAGGAGGCTGCTAAAATCCGCGCCCTGCCCTGTTTGCTGGCCTTCATGCTCTGCATGACGGTTTTTTCACCACCGCCTTTGCTGACAGCGGCGACTACTACGACTATGGGCTGCCCCTCGATACTGCTAAGAGCGGCCAACCGTTCAGCGAGGAATCGGAGATTTACACCCGTGACCTGCTCTATGACCAGGACGCCCACAAGCAGTTTATCACCATTCAGGACCGGGACGGCAACACCTGCGGCGTGTGTAATGTAAACGGTATAACCGCCAAATCTCCCGGTGTATAATCAGGTCGCCATCTCGGTGCTTTTGCACTGAGATGGCGACCTGTCAATTTTGAGGCACGCGGCACTTTGCGGATTAGTTTAAGTGGCAACAGGGCAGCAAAACTCACATGTAGATGATGACCAGTCCTGTCAACATACCGACGATGATGGCGGCAGCAGGCAGCTTGGAACGCCACATCAGGATGGACTCCGGCAGTAACTCGCCGAATACCACATACAGCATGGCACCGGATGCAAAGCTCAGTGACAGCGCTAAGGCGATTGGCCCCATAGCCCCCACGGTAAAGCCTAAAAGGGCTCCCAGAATGGTAGGAAAGCCGGTCAGGGCCGTGACGATGACAGAGCGGGATTTCGGCATTCCGCCGGAAATCAGCGGCACGGCAACGGCCATGCCCTCCGGAATATTGTGCAGACCGATTACGATGGCCATAGTCAACCCTCCGCGGTTCAAAAGCGTTTGCTGTGCAGTTCGGGCGAATGACGCACCGATGACCATGCCCTCCGGTACATTGTGCAGAGCAATGGCTGCCGCCATCACCAGTCCTGCCAGAAACAATCCGCTGCGGGGCTGACGGCCCTCGCGGTGCTCCTGCAAATGGTTGGCATGGGTCAACTCTTCCAGAGAGTCGGCGGTACGGGGATGGTTTTCATCAATATGGGCTACCTCGTGGTTCGTGTTGCGGTCTATCCATGCATTGAGCAGGGCGATGACAATATAGCCCACCAGTACGCCTATCACGACCAACCACAAATCGTTGTTCATTTCACTGGGGTGCAGTGCTTCCGTCAGCAGATCAAAGCACACCACAGAGGTCATCACCCCTGCGGCAAACGACAGCAGTAAGCTTACGGTCTTGCTGGAATCCTTGCGGAACAGGCAGGAAATCAGCCCTCCCATGCCTGTGCCGCCCATGCCGGCCAGAGCCGTAATGGCGATCACGCTCCAGATCATCTTCGTTGCAGCCTCCTTATGTTAGAGCAGACTAACTTTTTCGGCTTATCCTATCACACAGCCCTATGACTGTCAATTTGCGTTTTGCTGTTTTTTCCCTGATATTTCCCAGCGGTTCGCACTTTTATTTGTGCGTTTTTCTTGAATATTGCAATGTACCGCCTTACCCTGCTGGTATATCTGAATATGATAGATTTTCAGGTAGGTGCCTCCAAGCGCTTCATATTCATGTACTTCTTGCAGTGCCGGCAGGTACCGGCCATATGGCACAGCTGTGAATAGGCCAGCATCAGAGCGGAGTTGCCATCGGAAAACGTGCCTACCGCATGGGCACGGCAGATCTCCCGGTTCAGCCGCTCAATTACATTATCGGTGCGGATCCGGAACTAGCGTGCATACTTTTATAAGAAAAGTGCCTGATTCAATGGGAATTAGGCGCTTTTTGGAAAAATTATTCCTGATGCATCGGAAAAGCGCATTGACTTTGCCAAAATGGAAGGATATACTGCATACAGATACATGTAATGCACAAAAATGGCGATTATTTCTGATTTTGTTTCCAAACATTCTGCGTGAAAAGAGGCCTATGCCATGACTGACAAGCCCAGGCTTTTCCCGGCTATTGAAAGAGTCCTGATCCTCGCAGTGCTGGTCGCCGTTTTTCTCTCTTTGGGGAACTTGCGGCTTCAGCGCCCTTCCACACCGGACGGCGTGGAACAGCTGAACGGCTGGTATTACCTGCAGGATGGACAGAGGGTGGATGTCAATCTGCCGTGTTCCCTCACGTTGGACAGCGGAGCGGACCTGGTGCTGTACAATGACAGTATCTCCTCCGCTGACGCCAGTACTTTGACCACCCGGGGCGCCGTCTACCGTCTCCAGATCCTGTTGGGAGATCAGGTTCTCTACGCCTATGAGGATTCGGATTTCCCCCGAAATGAACAGATGCGTTCCAAGCTGTACTGCACTGCCTCCCTTCAGGGGGACCTGGAGAACCAGCAGCTGGCTCTGTTTTATCAGAACCCGGGGGACGGTCACTTTCAACTCTCCGCCGTCTATCTGGGTAGTAGCAGCGCGGTTTTTCGCTGGCAGGCAGCAAGTGATATCTTCACCTTTGTCATGGTCTTCACCATGCTGCTCATCGGGATCATCGCCCTGGGGATTCACATCTACCTGTCGGCTATCCATATGCCGGATCCCCGTTTTGCCAATGTGGCCTGTTTCCTGTTCATCTGCGCCATCTGGTGCGCTCTGGACTCATCTCTGATCCAGCAGCTCACCAATATGTCTCCCTCGGTGTGCTACATATCCTTTTACGCCTTTATGACCCTGGCTGTCCCCATGATCCACTTTGTCCGCAACACTGGGGAGATGGGCCGGTTCCGCAGCCTCAACGTGTGCCTGCTCCTTTTCTACCTGAACGTTGCGGTACAGAGCCTGCTGGATTACTTCGGCCTCTGTTCCTTTATCGATATGCTGCTGGTCACCCACCTGCTGCTGGCCGCAGGTATCGGATTGATCACCATATTGATGCTGCGGGAGTATGCCAGGACGCATCATCGAGAGATCAAGGTCACTTTGATTGCCTTTGCCATTCTGGCCGCCGGCGGACTGCTGGCCATCGTCCTGTACTGGCTGTTGGAGATCTCTTACTATGGTGCAATTTTTGAGATCGGCATCCTGATCTATATCATTTGCCTGCTGTGCTCTTTGGTCATCACAATGGCAGCCAACCTGCGGTTTAAGGCAGAGGCTATCGTTTACCAGCGGCTGTCCCAGGAAGACCGTCTCACCGGTCTCGCTAACCGGCGCGGTTTTGAAAAATGCCTGACGGATTTGGAAACGGGCTCTGACAACTGCGGAAACATGGCGCTGATCTTTATGGACCTGAATGGGCTGAAATATGTCAACGACCAATTCGGGCACAATGTGGGCGACGAGCTGATCATCGCAGCGGCCCGGTGCGTTGAAGCTGCTTTTTCCGAAATAGGCACTTGCTACCGCATTGGCGGTGATGAATTTGCTGCTATTCTGCCAGACCCGGAGGGGAATGAAGAAGACTGGCGGAAACGGTTGGAGGATTCCGTTCGCCTGTATAATCAGGATGCCCGGCACCGGCTCTCCATTGCCTGCGGTGCAAGTCTGCTTCGAGACGAAGCAGGCCGGAGCAAACGTCTGAGCGACTGGAAATTTGAGGCCGACCAGGCTATGTACGCCTGCAAGCGGCAGCAAAAGGACCAGCAATCCACGGAGTTCTTCTCCGCAGGTCGGGGACGGGAGGGAAAGCCTTATGGCATATAATGTGGATTTCCTGCTGTCAGCATTGATCTTTCTGCTGATCATCCTGAACCACTTTATGGAGCAGCGCGCACTGAATACCAAGAGTACAAAGGCATTTCTTACTTTTCTGCTGCTTGGCATCGCAAACATCGTATTTGACCTGCTTTGCACCTTTCTCATCACTTTGGCGCGGCCGGACCTGGCCTGGATGACCGAATGCTGCCTGACAATACTGTATCTTCTTCAGATACTGGTGCCCGTTTCTCTGCTGGGCTATATCCGGACCTACTACGAGTCCGACCAGAGCTGGCCCCGTTGGAGACGCGTCTGCTGTGTCATTCCCCCACTTCTGATGAGCCTGTTTATCCTGCTTAACCACAGGAATGGACTGTTCTTCCGAATCGATAACTCCGGCAACTATGTCCGTGGCCCCTACTACCTTTGTATGTACCTGTTTGCCGGCGCTTATATTCTGGTGATTGCCGTCAGCAGCCATGTCTATGCTTCCCAACTGGGCCGGCAGAAGGTCCGCGCCATCCGTGAGCTGCTGTTGTTGGTGGGTATATGCGTGGTGATCCAGTCCATTTACCACGATATCCTGCTGACCGGCTTTGGAATCGCCATGTGCATCGCCATCCTGTTTTTTACGATCAACAACCCCTACCAGCACATGGACAGTCTCACTGGGCTGTTCGATCTGAATTATTTTCGGGAGCAGTGCAACCACTTCATCCTGCGCAGAAAGAGCTTTCATGTGCTGTCTGTGGATCTTTGTCAGTTAAAGCGAATCAACCGCATCCTGGGCACGGATATCGGAAATCAGGCGTTGATTCAAACGGCACAAATGCTGCGGCTCGTCGGTAAGGACACACGGGTATTCCGCAGCAGCGGCAAACGCTTTCTGCTGATCTGCCCTACCATCTCCGAATACGAGGCCGCACAGCAGAAGATTCAGGAAATGTTTTCCCAGCCAATGGAGATCGGCGGAAGCAGTATCTCCTCTCCCGTAGCGATCTGCGGCATTATTCACGCGGAACAGCTGGATAGCTGTGAATTTCTGCTGGGCTATCTGGATTATCTCTCCTCTCTGATTGCGTCTACAAACCGAACCGTTCTGATCCAGGGGAACCAAGAAACACGGAGAGGTTTCCGCTATACGCAGGAGATCGAGCATTTCCTTCAGACCGCTCTGGAAGAGGACCTTTTTGAGGTCTATTTCCAGCCGGTCTATTCCACCAGCCAGAAGCGGTATGTTACCATGGAGGCACTCAGCCGCCTGCGCCACCCCACCCTGGGCCCTGTTTCCCCCGAGGTGTTTATCAGCATTGCGGAAAAGAGTGACCAGATTGCCCAGCTGGGTCTGCTGCAAATGCGCCGGATCTGCGTGTTCCTGAAGGCTCACCCCGAATTGATGGAGCAGATCCAGGGCGTCAAGATCAATCTCTCCCCCATGGAGCTTCTGAAAAAGGGGCACATCCAGCAGCTTGTCGACACAATTCGCGAAAGCGGCCTTCCCGCGTCCTGTTTCTCCTTCGAGATCACTGAGACGGTGGCAACCGATTACAGCGAAAATCTGTGGAATGCCATAGACCTGTTCACAAGCGCCGGCATCGGCCTTTGCCTGGATGACTTTGGATCCGGCTACGCAAACCTGAACTCTGTGCTGAAGCTGCCTTTTTCCGTCATCAAAATGGATCGGTCCCTGCTGTCTGACATCTGCACCGACGAAAAAGCCGCCGCGCTCTACCGCAACACCGTATCCGTTCTGCGAAACATGGGCTACACCGTTGTTGCTGAGGGAGTGGAGACTCTGGCGGAACTGGAATTACTCTCCAGCTGGGGAGTAGACATGATCCAGGGCTTCTACTTTTCCCCTCCCGTCAGCCGCAGCAAGCTGTTGGAGCTGCTGCTTCCAAAGACGGATGCAGCAAAGAACTGTCTTGCATAAAAGCGGCGTGAAAATCGTGGGATGTGCAGAAAAATTCCTGAAATTACAAAATTTCAGGAATTTTTCTGCTTTCTTTTAACGGAAAGGCTGAAGGAAACCTGGGCCAAAGGACTGGTCAAAACCTTGCCCCATACAGGGACAGGTCCGAAAAACAAAAATAGTACAGAAGATATGCTGAAGAAACGATAAGGGTGCTAAGACTATAAAATTCCAAAAAATATCCCCCATCATGTGAAAAACAAATGTTTCGAAATTGCAATGAGTTCGATAAAATATAACAGAATAATGTATGAAGGGGGGAGACTGCGTGGAATATGTGCTGGAAATGAAAGATATCAGCAAAACCTTTCCGGGTGTTGTTGCGCTGGATCATGTGCAGCTGCAGGTAAGACCGGGAGAGGTCCATGCATTGATGGGAGAAAATGGCGCTGGAAAATCCACCCTGATGAAGATTCTAATGGGTATTTACACCAAAGATCCCGGCGGGGAGATCTTCTTTGACGGAAAACCCTATAGCGCATCCAATCCCAAAGAGGCCATGGATATGGGCGTGGCAATGATCCATCAGGAATTAAACCCGATCCTGGACATGGCTGTTTATGAGAACATTTTTGTGGGACGCGAGATTCGCAAAAATGGCCTGGTGGACAAAAAGACGGAAATCGAAGAAGCGCAAAAGCTGATTGAGGAGTGCGGCCTGCACGTATCGCCCAAGGAGACGCTGCGAAATCTCACGGTGGCGCAGTGCCAGCTTATCGAGATCATCAAGGCCATCTCTGTTAACGCAAAGGTCATCGTTATGGATGAGCCCACTGCTGCCATTACCGAGCGCGAGGTGGAACTGCTGTTTGAGCATATTCGCAGGCTCAAGGAAAAAGGCGTTGCCATCATCTATATTTCCCACCGCATGGCGGAGATTTTCGCTATCTGCGACCGGGTCAGCGTTTACCGTGACGGACAGTACATCGGCACGGATGATACGGCGAACCTGAGCGAGGCCCAGTTGATCAAGATGATGGTGGGCCGGGAGATCACAGATGTGTATCCGAAGCTGAACGCCGATATCGGCGAAGTGGTATTTGAAGCCAAAAATATCACCCGTGCGGACAACAAGGTCAAAGGTGTCAGTCTGGCCGTGCGCAGAGGCGAGATCTTAGGCATCGGCGGCCTGGTAGGCGCCGGCCGCAGTGAGCTGGTGGAGGGAATTTTCGGTATTCATCCGCTCTCCCAGGGCGAAATTTATGTGAAGGGCAAAAAGGTGAAGGTGTCCTCGCCCCAGGATATTATCAAGGAAGGCGTGGCGCTCATCACGGAGGATCGAAAGGTCACGGGCCTGAATCTGAGCGGAACGGTCAACGATAATATCGGCATGGTGGCGATCAAAAAGCTGCTGACCAACGGTCTTTACAACAAAGCCAAGGCACATAAGGCCTCTCAGGAGTACATCGAAAAACTGAACATCAAAACTCCTTCCGTCAACCAGATCGTCGGAAATCTGTCTGGTGGCAATCAACAGAAGGTCGTCATTGCCAAATGGCTGTTGAACGAGCCGGATATCATTATTTTGGATGAACCCACGCGAGGAATCGATGTGGGCGCCAAGCGGGACATCTACCTGCTGTTGGGAAATCTGGTGCAGCAGGGCAAGGCTGTTATCATGATTTCCTCGGAGATCCCGGAGTTAATGGGAATTTGTGACCGGATCCTTGTCATGTGCGAGGGCAATTATTCCGGCGAGGTCCAGCGCGAAGAATTCTCCCAGGAACGTATTATGACATTGGCCTCTGCCATCACGGTATAAAGGAAGGGGAAAGCATGAAAGAGAGAAAACGTATCAACACTCTCATCAGCGAATATTTCATTTTCGTAATTTTTATCGCGCTGGTGATTGTTTTGACCTGTCTGAAGCCCAGCTTCATCACGCCGAGCAACCTGGTCAATATCCTCAAGCAGGCATCCATCAACGGTATCCTGGCATTCGGCATGATGTTCGTCATCGTTGCCGGCGGATTTGATATGTCTGTCGGTTCCACGGTGGCATTTGCCGGCATTCTGGCCGCCATGCTGGGTCAGGGCAACTATCCGCTGATCGTGCCCCTGGTGGTTGCCATGCTGGCCGGTTTGGCTGTCGGCATTGCCAATGGCATCGGCGTTGCCGTGGGTAACCTTCCGCCCTTTATCATGACCCTCGGCACCATGACTGCCGTCCGCGGTCTGGCGCTGGTGGTCTCCGGGGGCAAGCCTGTCATCGGCATCAGCGCGCAGTACAAGGCTGTCGCCGCGTCCACCTTCTGCGGCATCCCCATGCTGGCCATCTACCTGGCCGTCATCATTGTCATCTGCTCGTTTGTCCTGGCGAAAACCGTATACGGCCGTCGGGTCTATGCCTGCGGCGGCAATCTGCTGGCAGCGCGGGTGTCCGGCATCAACACCACGATGATCCGCATTTCCACCTTTGCCATTGCCGGTCTGCTGGCCGGTCTGAGCGGTTTCCTGATGACTTCCCGCGTGACCATCGGACAGCCTACCGCTGCCGAGAGCTATGAGATGGACGCCATCACCGCCTGTGTGGTCGGCGGTGTGTCCATGTCCGGCGGTGTGGGTAAGCCCTGGGGTGTTGTGGTCGGCTGTCTGCTGATCACGGTTATTGCCAACGGCCTGGATATTATGGGCGTGTCTTCCCACTGGCAGCGGATCGTCAAGGGCGCCATCATCGTCCTGGCGGTGCTGATCGACATTAAGGGAAAGAGCAAGAAGAACTGATTTGGTGTCAAGAGCGGGGTTCGGTATCTTGTCTCTGCTCTTACATATACATTTTAAGGAGGAAAGAATATGAAGAAGAATAAGTTTCTGGCACTGCTGCTGACCTGCGCTATGGTCCTGACTGTCCTGGCAGGCTGCGGCAGCAAGGACACCCCCGCTCCCGCTGAGGAGAGCAAGCCCGCTGAGTCCGGCACCTACAAGATCGCTTTGATCCAGCAGCATCAGACCAACGCCTTTCAGATCGCCGTCACCGAGGGTGCTCAGGCCAAGGCTGCTGAGCTGGGCGTGGAGCTGACCATCCTGAGCGCTGACCAGGACGCCGCCACCCAGATCAGCCAGATCGAGCAGTGCGTGTCCGAGGGCTATAACGCTATCCTGTTTGAGCCCGTGGATCCCGATGGCCTGCGCGATGCTGCCAAGGCCGCTGCTGACGCGGGCGTTGTTGTGATCAACGTCGTCTCCTTCTGCACTGATTGGGAGAACGCCGGCATCGCCGCCGTTTCCTGCGGCAACAACATCAAGGCCGGTGAGAACGAGATGCAGCATGTGGCCGACCTGCTGGGCGGCAAGGGCAATGTTGCCATCCTGACCGGTCCTTCCGCTGTTACCGACGCACTGGACCGTCTGACCGGCTATGAGAATATCCTGGCCAACTATCCCGACATGAAGCAGGTGGTTGCTCCGGCCGATTGCCAGTGGGATACCGCCAAGGCTCAGGCCACCGTGGAGAGCTGGCTGTCCGCTTATGATCTGGACGCCATCGTGTGCCAGAACGACGGCATGGCCGTTGGCGCCGGCAACGCTGCCGGTGCTGACAGCGGCATCGTCATCACTGGTCTGGACGGCACCCCCGACGGCTATGAGGCCATCAAGGACGGCCGTATTACCGGTACTGTCGCTCAGGACGGCGGCGCCATGGCTGCCAACGCTGTGGAGGCTGCGGTCACTCTGCTGAACGGCGGCTCTCTGGAGAGCAACATCCTCATCACCGACAGCGTTTGGATCGACGCTTCCAACGTTGCTGACTACGAGTAAGCTATTTGCGCGAAATGCCTCTTGGCAAACCTGGGTAAAAGGATTATAATGCAAAGAAAGGGAAAACGGCCTCCGTTTTCCCTTTCTTTATACAAAAACCGGAGGAATGGGCCATGCTGAAGGTTGTTCTGGCGGACGATGAAAATAAGATCCTTTTGCTGCTGCAAAAGCTGATTGACTGGGAACGGCTGGGCTACGAGATCGTCGGCACGGCCAACGATGGCCTGCGGGCACTGGAATTGGTGCGGGAAAAACGACCGCACCTGCTGATCACGGACGTCCGGATGCCGGGATGCAGCGGGATTGAGCTGATCCAGCGGGCCAAAGAGCTGCAGCCGGATCTGCATTTTATCATCATCAGCGGGTATCGAAAATTTGAATATGCACAGAATGCGTTGAAATATGGTGTGGAGGATTATCTGCTGAAACCGCTTAAGCAGGAGGACCTCACCGGCATTTTGCTGCGGCTGAGCGATAAGTTGGGAAAAGAAGCCGCATTGGAGTTCCAGCTGAAGAAAAGCGGAGAGCGGCAGCAGGAGCTGCTGATGGATGCGCTGCGAAGCGCGGCAGAACGGCAACAGCATTTTCTGGACGCGGCGCAGGCATACGCGGGTTATGGTTTCCGGTTTACAGAGGGCGTCTGCTTTGCCGCGCTGATAAAAGTGGATGTCTTCCATGCTGCACAGTATCAGGACAGCTATCAGATGATGATTCGGCATGCGCTGGAGATCGTCCGGCGGGAGCTCGGCTCGCTGACAGATACCTATGCCGTCGCTGCTTGGAAAGAGGGCATTGCGGTACTTCTGCACATGAGAGAATATCAGACGGTAGAAGTGAAGCAGTGCTTCACGAAGGTCCGCAAGGAAATTGAACAGCAGAGGGATGTGTTCTGGGATATCCGTTGCACGATCTGTCTGGGCAGTCGAAAGTCTTGCCTGGAACAAGCGGGCAACTCCATGCGGGAGGCGCTCTGGTGCTGCCGTGACCGGCTGTGCCGGGTGCAGGCCTGGAGGGATGCGGAGACAGAACAGGTGACCTTTGACCGGCGGTATTGCATGGATACAGCCCAGAAAAAGAGATTTCAGGTGGCGGCGGAGTGCCTGGATGAGGAGCGTTTTCAGCAGGAATTGGAGGAGTGCTTCCGCACGGTGCTGTCCCGGGAGGACCTGAATGGGCAAATGCTTGAGGACTGGTTTTTCCAGGTGTTGGAGGCCTGCCTGTATGGAATGCAGCAAAACGGCCAGGCAGAGGAACGGTTCGAGGAGAACATGGAGGAGAAGTTCTGGCTCTGCACAGATGCCCAGAGTGTGCTTCAATTACTGCGGCAGGATATCAGCCGGGAACTGCGGCGGTTGGGGGACGAGAGATCCCTGCGGGAGATGCGCCCCATCACCGAGGCAAAGCACTATATGCAGCAACACTACCGGGAATCGCTGCGGCTGGAGGATGTCAGCAGCGCCGTGGGATTCAATGCTACCTATTTCTCTACCCTGTTCAAAAAAGAGACCGGGCAGAACTTTGTGGATTATCTGACGGAACTGCGGATTAGCAAGGCCAAGGAACTGCTGTGCGGCGACATGCTGTCTGTCCAGGATGTGGCAGAGATGGTAGGTTACAGCGACCTGAAATACTTTTCCAGGTTGTTCAAAAAGGCCACCGGCGTCAGCCCATCGGATTATAAGAAACTGTACAAGTAGGTGATACTATGTGGCTGTGGACTGGATGGAAATTGAGGAAAACGCTCCGGCGTTATCGAAATGACCGGGATCTGGAAGCTGTCCTGCAGACGGACTGGGGAAGCGATCAGCTGCTGAACACCTTTTTCTCCGATATCGGAGAACGCCTGCACGGCGAGGAAATCACCAAACTGCGGCAGAAGCAGGCGGAGTATCTGGCGCTGCAAAACCAGATCAATCCGCATTTCCTCTATAACGCGCTGGAGGCGATTCGGACGGATGCGCTGCTGGCGGATTGTGAAGACATTGCCGAGACCACGGAAGCACTGGCCACTTTTTTTCGCTATACCATCTCCAATGTGAAGGAATATGTGACGTTCTCGGACGAATTGGACAATGCGGAAAACTATTTCACGATCCAGAGGTGCCGCTTTGGGGACAAAGTCTCCATGGAGCTGGAACTGGAAAACGAGAAGCTGCTGGAAGCGCGGATGCCGAAGCTGATTTTGCAGCCCCTGGTGGAAAATGCGGTATCTCACGGCCTGGAGGGCAAGCTGGGCCCCGGCACCGTCCGCATTGCGGTGGAGAACAGCGACCGGACACTGTTTCTGCGGGTTCGGGATGACGGCATCGGTATGCCGGATGAGCGAGTGGAACAGTTGAACAAGCAATTTGCGGAGGATACCGGAGCGCCCACCGGCCAGCAGAAGGGCGGCATTGCCCTACGCAACGTCAACAGCCGGATCCGGCTGATGTTTGGCGAGAATTACGGCCTTCGTATCTTCAGTGCAGAGGGAATCGGCACGGAGTGCTGTGTAACGCTGCCGCTCCTTTTCCAGGAGGAGTAACTGCCCATGAAAGAAGAATTGATCCGCGTCGAACACGGCTGCTTTCAGAGCGAAGATTGCGAGTATCACTTTGAAATCTCTGTTTCCCGGGGGGAATGTATCGGCATCTATGTAGACGATCACCTGACCTCCGGAACGGCCTATCTCGACATTTTTAAGGGCTCTTCCCACATGAAGCGCGGAAAAGCCTTTTCCTGCGGCTGCCGGGTGGGAGGACAGACTTTGGAACGCTGGATCCTGCAAAACAGCATGATCGTGGACAAGTACCGGTTCGAATCCAGAGAATTGACCGTAAGGGATTTTTTAATGGCGCTGGGAAAACCCGTGGACCGAAGCCAGAGACGGAGTGTTGAGCAAAGACTGCGGGGGCCGGAGGCCATGGTCATGATGCAGCAGATGGAGCTGTGTATTTCCACGGATCAGAGCCTGGCGGAGCTTTCCCCGCTGGATTATTATCGGCTTTGCATTTTTCGGGTGTGGCTCTGGAAAAGTGAATTGTTGATCCTGGATCGGCTTACAGAGATTTTACGCCAAAAGGATCTGGAAAAGCTGATGCAGTGCGTCCGGCTGCTGCTGGAGCAGGGAACGGCGGTCATCCTGTTCGATTTGGATGAAACCTTTATGTACCGCTGCTCTGACCGGATCGATGTCATCAAAAACCGAAAGACCTGTTATCGACTGTATCCGGAAGAGTACGGGGAGAAACTGTACGAAATTCTTGGATGGAAATGCCGCAGCAGCGGGATGAAACAGACCGGACAGTACAACGGAGACAACATTGTATTGCGTGTGTCTGACCTGATGTTCCCTGGAATGCCGCCTCTGAATTTCCGGATTTGCAGCGGCGAGATCGCTTTTTTAAGAGATGAGAATTATAGTACGGCGGTACAGCTGCGGAACTGTTTTCTGGGCGGGCAGCGCTGGCTGGGCGGTACGTTTTGCCTGAAAGGAACCGTGTATGCCCATGGAGAACTGGCCAGATTGATCGGCACGGAAATCGGGATCCAGATCGAAAGACCGGATCGCTCCAATGGAGTTCTGTTTGACAATTTGACTGCACTGGATAATCTGAGCGCCTGCCTGCTTCCGAAGGCAGGCAAGCGAATCGCCACCAGGCAGGTCACGGAAAACATTTTGGATGAGGCGTCCCGGTGGTTTGGCAGAGAGGATCTGCAAAAGCCCCTGCGAGCATGGACGCTGCCGCAGCGCCTGCGTTTTTCTTATTACAAGTGGTATCTTCTGAATCCGAAGCTGCTGATCTGCTTTTTTCCGTTCACCGGCCAGGAGACAGCACATCACGAGATGATCATTGATATGCTGGTGACCTGTGCGGAAAGAGGAATGGCCATATGGGTAATCTCTTCCGGAATTGACGCCATCTGCGAAAAAACAGAGAATCAGGAGTTTCTCAGGCGTCTACGCTATCTCAACTAAATTCCATGAAAAACAACAGCGAAGTCTGAACGTAACTCAGACTTCGCTGTTGCTGCGAGTGACGACCCGCACCCATTTCCAGCTGTGGAGCCGGATCGCCACGGGGAAGATCTTATAGAGCTGGTCCCACTTCAGCAGGAAAAACACCACCACCGGCGCCAATTCCCAGCGGAAGGCCGCCAGAGCGGACAGAGGTACAATGATGAGCCACATGCTGATGAGATTCATCTTGGCGCTGAAGGCGGTGTCTCCACCGCCGCGGATGATGCCGTTGTCGCAGGCTACCTGATAGGATGTTCCCACGGTCGTAACGGCGATCACTGCCATAAACTGCATGGAAAGGAGATAGGCGCTCTCTGTCAGCGAACCGCCGAACACCGTCAAGATCGGTTTACGCAGCAGGAAGATGGCAAGGCCGGTCAAAATGCCGATGACTGAGAACAGCACCTCCAGCGTATGCACCAGCTTCTTCAGCTCCGATTGCTTTCCAGCGCCAATGGTCTTGCCAACCACAATACCGGATGCCGACGAAGCACCATACGCAACCACGGAGAGCACCTGATAGGTCTGCACAGCGATTGCGTTGGCCGCTGTTACGTCGCCGCCCAAGTGCCCCAGAATACCCGTCTGTACCATTTGTGCTGCGCCCCACTGTGTCTGATTGAGCAGAACGGGAAACGAAACCCGCATATAGTCCCGCATGTAACTGGTGTCAATGAAAATCAGCTTCTTCAGCGTGAGGCACAGCTGTTTTTCGCGGTACTTCAAATAATAGACGACGATCAGAAGCTCCACACAGCGGGAAACCAGCGTTGCAACAGCCGCACCCCGGACACCCAGTTCGGGAAATCCCCAATTGCCGAAAATCAGCAGATAATTCAGAGAAATATTGATACACAGCGTGGAAAAAGAGATCACATATCCAAGTTTTACAATCCCAATGGACCGCAGGGATGCCACCAAAATGTTGGTCACGGTAAAGATGATGTAAGAGAAGCAGATGATCTGGAAATAGCGGACTCCTTCTGCAATCACAAGCGGTTCGTTAGACAGAAGGCCCAGCAGCTGCTGCGGTGCAAGCAGCACCATCAGAAACATCAAAACTGCCATTCCGCCGCCGATGCGCAGTGCGGAACCAATAATATGGGGGATCGGTTCTAGCTTGTTTTTTCCCCAATACTGGGCTCCCAACACGACTGCGCCCTCTCCGGCGCCCTCCACCAGCATCTGAAGCATGAATTGGACCTGGTTGCACAGGCTGACTCCGCTCATAGCGTTCTGGCTGTATCGCCCGAGCATGACGGTATCCATCATATTGACGCTGTATGTCAGCAAATTTTGCAGTGCCAGAGACAGTGCCAGCACAAAAAAGGCCTTGTAAAAATGCTTTTCCCGCATCATAGAATCTATAAACTCCTTGCTTTTGCCTATTATTGGACGCCAATCCCGTCGTTTCGGATATCGGATATGAGAGGAATAGCTGTCTTCCCTTTCACTTCATTATACCTCAGTTCTTCTGAAATTCCAGTATAAGTATCATCTGTGCCGGGATTCGTACAGGTGCTCCTCAATGCCCTGGCAGGCAACCTGAACCTTCGGCTTAGTGGAGACCGCAGGGGGCCTCATACGCCATGGTGCTTCGCGGACCTTCCAATCCCTGTATTTTCCATGCCTTCTTGGGAAAGGGGATTGTCAACCCGGTATCTCCGGCGTATACTTTCCTCAATTGAATCAGGATCTTCAGGGCGGGGTGTGATTCCCCACCGGTGGTAAAGCCCACGAGCCGCAAGGCATGATTCGGTGAAATTCCGAGGCCGACAGTATAGTCTGGATGGAAGAAGATCGTGTGAACGCAGGGATGATTATACCTGCGCCCATGGTGTTGCTCTGGAATGTGTATCATTCCGGGGCTTTTTGTTTTTCCGTGGGCGCGGGACACTTTGCCGCATCACGGTGCCTTGAACGGTTTGTTCAAGGCACTTTTTTGTTGGAGGTGACCAACTATAAGAAGTCAAGGGGAAATTGAAAAATTTTCATCTGGTCA
>OBLI01002520.1_pt1 | contig 15427 bp, 22 predicted proteins | sample 1519701 | NCBI WGS metagenome assembly OBLI01 (sample SAMEA3663005, study PRJEB22513) | pig gut metagenome | biome: pig gut; feature: pig-associated habitat; material: faeces | place: France | collected 2012 | reverse complement strand
AAAACATGCCAAAATATACAAAATACTTAGAATTTTCGCAGAAAGAAAGAATTGCAATCCGCGAACGAGACAATTACATGTGTATATTTTGCCAGGTAGGCTACAGGATGCCACCGGCAAATGAGATGGGGAAAAACATGCAGGATATAATGCATTATATCCCGCGCTCATCATTGGGACTCGGCATCAGGCAGAACGGAGCAGTCGGATGCCGGTACCACCATCACATGATGGACAATGGCAGCAGTGAAAACAGAAAAGAGATGCTTGAGATGTTTAAGAGCTATTTGGACGAGTTTTATCCGGATTTCCCGGATAGTGAACGCAAATACGATAAGTGGAGCTTCCTGAAAGGAGACAAAAACCTATGATTAAAACAGAAGGCGGCAGAGTTGAGATTAAGGGAGACTATGTAGACCTGATATCCGACTTCGGATGCATAGCACGCACAATAGGAAAAAATCTGAAAAAAAGAGGATATTCACAGGAGCTGATAGAAGCAAAACTGCACCAGATGGTTGACATGACGTTTAAGAGTCTGGAAGAAATCAGAATGCAGACAGTTGTAGAAAGCATAATACTGGGAGCGTTAAAAAATGACTGATTTAGATTTATTTGTGTATGTGTCGCTTATTATATTCGCATCATTCGAGCTTACACTTGCGATTATAGGACACATACTTATAGCAATCGAGGACAAGGAGGAAAGACATGTTTGATAAGTTTGGAGAATTTGATTCATTTAATGAGATTAACGAGCTTGCAGAAAACCTGCTCAATGAGGGTGACATAGAATCCCTCAAGGTAGTGGCAAAAGAAAATGGAATACAGGCTGATTTCGTGGACCTGTACACCAACGGAGAAATCCCGGAGCTGTGCGATAAGCTCACGGCGGCACTCGGCAAGATTGATGTCGAGGCAGCAGAACTTAAGCCAAAGGAAATCATGGAGGACTGGGTGGAGTACTTAAGAGGACAGTGCATGGAGAATGAGCTCTTGGCTCACAATGTCAGAAAGAAAGGCAAGACATTGAAGGGCTGTATAGCCGCCATCCTGACATGGTCCTTCAAGAATCAGCAGACAGTTGACAAGGATATCATCAAGGCAGCAGGCGTATCAGCGAGCAAAGTCACGCTCGGCATACCGGGCATGGCAAGAGCCAAGAAGATAATCACAGACTACTACATGGGAAAGTAGGGCACTACAGATGAAAGAAAAGACAATAGAAAAAATACCATACATAGGACTCAAAAAAATAAGCAGAATAAAATCCGTGAAATACATTGGTGTTACTGCAGTCAAGATTATAGGACATAAAAAGCACCTGCTCCTTGAGGTGTACGAAAATAAAAAGGAGTCAAAAAAGATTCCTGTAGTGAGAATCGCACTCACCAAGAAGGATTTCGGCACATACTGGCCGGACCAACAGATATGGACACGCCAGCAGCTTTCAGCTTACAGCCCCATATGGACGAAAACACACACATACACCGAGAAAAGCCTGGCAGACGAGAATATCCTGCAGAGCCCGGAAGATCTTGCAAGAATAAAGAGCTTTTGTGGCACCAGGATATACAACGATACTCGTTGGTGGGGGCACATAGCTGAATATGAGGGCAACATCACATTAAAAGAAAGAACAAAAAGAGTAGAGCGCAAGTACAAGAGGCGCCAGGAAGCACTGGAGGACAGACAGGCAAACACCAAAGCACTACCTGAAGAAGCAATACTGTACAGAGCTGATCACGTATATTTCCATGATGAACACTTTTTGTATTACAAGAAGCATGGAAGCCGGGCTGACATAGCCTGCAGTAAGTGTGGCGGTGTGACTACTGCAAGATGGAAAAGCAGTGGAGCATACGAGGAGCAGTTTGAAAAGCATATAGCAGAGCCAAGAGAAGGAAGCTTCGGCACATGTCCTATATGTGGCGCACGCGGGCAGTACAAGTGCAAAGGAAAAGTAAAAAGCAGCATCAGAAAGACCCGGTATCTGTTTCTTGGCCAGAAATATAAAGATAATGGCTTTGTCATGAGGTACATACAGGTGAGAAAAGAGTGGAGTCTCGGCTTCATTGCAGGTGAAAACGGCAACGAAATGTACAACGCATATGAAAAGCTGTCAGGGGTTGAGCTGGCAAGGGCATATTTCGAACCCGGCAAAAAGGTACAGGTGGATTATAACAAGCATGATCCCTATGTAGGAAGAGACTTTTGGGATGACTGCAATTTGTATGGCTTGTCAAGCATCAGAATCAATTCCGGGCCAATACTTCCCGAGACATATGATGAGATGACAGGGACCATGTTTCAATACAGCGCCATGAAGGAATACACAGACAGCCTCATGAGCGCATGCAATCCGGTTGAGTACCTTGAGTGCTACATGCGTACACCACAGCTTGAGATGCTTGTGAAGATGCACCTGATAGGAGTAGCTGAGAAGCTTATCAAATGCCAATATGGAATCATTGAGGATGAAACAGCAACGAGACCGGATGAGTTCCTCGGCATCAGAAAGGAAAAGCTCAAGCTGCTCATTAAGGAAAAGGGAGACATAGGTCTGCTGAGGGTTCTACAGATGGAAAAGAGACTCATGGAGAACTGGACAGATGAACAGGTGCAGCAGCTGGCAGAGACCGGACTCACATACGCAGAGGTCGCGCTCGCAAAGAAATACATGACATTGCAGAAATTGTTAAACCGCATAAAGAAATATGCATGCTGTGATTACGGAGGCTGCAGTCAGTCGGCAAACAGGATCAGACACACAGCCTCTATATACTCTGACTACCTGAGCATGAGAGAGGACAGAGGCTACGACCTGACCAACACGGTATATCAGTTTCCACATAATCTAAACGAGGCTCACGAAAAGATGGTGGATGAGGTCAACAAGGAAGAGCTGGACAAGCATCTGAAGGATGTTGCGGCACGTTTCCCGAACATACGACACAGCTACAGGAAGCTTAGAAATAAATACTACTACGAGGATGATACATACATCATCAGACCGGCAAAGTCAGCAGAGGAAATAGTAACAGAGGGACGAGTGCTCCATCATTGCGTCGGCGGAGACAATTACTTGAGAAAACACGATCGAGGAGAGACATACATACTTTTCTTAAGATTCAAGGACACACCGGATATGCAGTACATCACTGTCGAGATTGAAGCAAAAACACCGAACATACTGCAGTGGTACGGAGCCCACGATAAGAAGCCTGATCAGAAGAACATACAAAAGTGGCTCAACGCTTACATACGAATGCTTGTGACAGGAACACTGAGGACGGCAGGCATGGTGGCAGCAACTACAGCAGATATGCCGGTAATGGCTACAGCATAGGAGGATATATGGAATACGTACAGATGACCCTAAACGACTGGGCGCAGATGAAACAGAAACTGAGACAGGAGCTTATAGGAGTGAAGCAGAGCTTCGTGAGAATAGGCTATGCACTCAGGCAGATTGACGACCAAAAGCTTTATGAGAATGACGGCTACAAGAGTATAGCAGAATTTGCCAAGGCTGAGTATGGACTTGAGGCATCCACCACAAGCCGATTTATGAGCATCAACCGCGAATACTCGATTGACGGATATTCAGAACACTTGAGACCAGAGTATACGGACCTTGGAAGGAGCCAGCTTGAGGAGATGCTCAAGCTCCCCGACTCTGACAGACAGATGATACAGCCCGAGGCTTCAAGAGAGGACATAAGAGAGCTCAAGAGATTTAATAAGACCGAGCCAACGGCAGGTGTGGCAGATGACATAAGTCAGCTGATAGAGAAATTCTTTGAGGACAACAAGGATATTCTCAATGAGGTGTACTCAAACGAGTTTGACGAGGAGTCAATGAGTCGCTTTGCGGAAATCGTAAATCCTGCAGGAAACCGCTCGTACAAAAAAGGCCTCTACTTCATGATGATGTATGAGAACCGCGTCACAATTAAAAAGTTCGGAGATACACCAAAAAATATGTCATGGTGGGAGTTCTATCAGCTTATGTGCTCTATCTTTGATGAGGATGCAGAGGGCGCCCGGACATGGCAGAACCATTTTGGAGGAGACGATGAAGCACAGGAAAATGAGCCGACAGGAGAGCATACTACAGCAGAAACTCCTGAGTCAGAGGATGACGATGCAGCAGTTGGAGAAGCTGGCACTGATGAGGTCGAAGAGACTGAATCGGGAAGCGTGGCAGATAATGAGCCGGCTCCTGGAGCAGGAGAAGATCAAAAGGATGATTCCACCGACGGAGATACAGACTGCAGAGAGGATAATAGAGAGCCTGCAGACAGGCCCGAGGAACAGACAGGAGAAAAGAGCCTTGGAGAGCAAATTGCGCCGGCGCAATTCTCCCCAGAAATCCCGGAAGAATCAGAGCCTGAGAGCATCGAAAGAGAAGAAAATGAAGCCCAAAACATAGAAGAAAATGAGCCGGAGATAGAGGACGAAAAGCCGGAGATAGAAGTCATAGAAGCATGCATGACAAGAAGAGAATATATGAACACTCTTACGGAGCAGGAAATGGCTGATTACATGACGGAAGAGCACCATAGTGGCCGCTTATTGGCATCAGATTTAATTTTCCCCGAGAAAATCAGACAATGGCTCAGCGACAAGGTTGACAGATATGGAAAGCCACAAAGTTAGGAGGCAGATGATGAGCAAAAGCAATGTATTCGCACAGGATCTCAACAGAGCAGCACGAGAACCGATAGGAGGGCTGTCTATTGAACAGATAAGGCAGCAGGTTATAGATTACCTACAGGACAAGAAAACTGTCTGTGTAGATTATCACAAAATACGAGCGGATCAGCGCGGGCGCGAGGACGATGAACCCACGGGCAAAGAAACACTTGAAATAGTCAATGTAATGAAAAACTTCACAGTAGTTAGGAGACACGGATTAAAGACATGTATCCTGCATCAGGACATGTTTTACATTGCCGGGATAGGAGAAGAGAAATGTTCATAGATTGTGCAAAACTGGAAAAAATCTTAAAAGCCGATTACAAATCGTGGGGCGTCAAGTTCGGCCTCACGGAGAAAGGCATGTACATCCTAAACGGTACCGGCTGGATGATAGAAGCTGACAAAGAAAAAATCACAAAGGAATTTTTAGGAACCATAATCAAGACATGCGGTCTTGCACCGGAAAAGGGCGAGTTCATGACGTATCAGAAAGGGCACGATCCACAGTTCGAAACGGAAAGAAAGCCGCTCCTGTGGGACATGGCAGGCGACACAAAGAAAGCCTTTATTTCGCAAATCAAAATCATGCAGCGTGACAACATGATGTCGGTCGTAAAGACACCGGGAGGTGCACGTCTCATAAATGATGCACGCCTGGCCATAGTCAACCCGGACAAGTGCCGAAAAGATGAAGATCCACCAAGTACCTTTGCCGTGCACGATGACTGGCTTATTTCACATAATGACGAAATGGCGGTCGGAATATGTTTTACGGAACCTCTCTATAAGCCGGAACTTGAAGTCTTAAGACTCCTCTCCGGAGTAGATTTCTACTGGATAGAGACACCACATTACGAGCTTTAGGTTGAAACACCTGCAGAAATGCGAAAGAAACCGGGCATGCGAATTAATTTATATCACGAAAACTGATTTGTAAGCCATTTAACACACAAGGGAGCCCTTACCCAGCTCCCTTTACCTCAGGAGGATACTATGACGTTACAGGAATATGAAGCGCAGGGCGGCTGTGAGGGATGCCTCTTTTACTGCACGATAGATGTGGATGGAAGAAAAGGCTGCACGTTTGAATGGCTTGATGGCGAGTCGGACGATTGGAACTGGGCAAAGAATTGCGATGAGATAAGCGAGTGAGGAGATAGAGAATGAGACTAATTGATGCAGATGCATTATTACTAGAACTAGAGCTGCTCTATGATGAGACAGATGCGAAGTATCACGAAACAGATTTTGATAGCTTCTATGGTGGTGGCTGTTCGATGGTACAAGAGGTTATTAAGGGAGTTGAAAAACAGCCAACTGCCTTTGATGTGAATAAGGTTGTAGAAGAGTTAGAGGCAGAACAACAGAAATACGCAGCACAAGCTCTTGAGACTGACAATATAGACACTGTGTTCCGGTGCGCTATAAATGAGGTTGCTATGCAGACGGCAATTGATATTGTAAAGAGAGGCAGAAAGGAGCAGTAATGGAGAGATTAACAAGCAACAAAAAAGTATCTGATATGTCAATGTTTGAACTTGCACATAATAGTTGCTATTGCAAAGATGGTGTTGCAAGATACAGAGATTTTGAAAACGATATAGATGCGAGAGATTTAGCAAGAGAACTTGCATGGTCATTAGCAGACATTGAATTGTCAAGAAATAATGAATGTTTTTATGAAGAAATTATTGAAAATATGCAGTATGACATAACGAAAGAGCCAATTGGGCTAATAGCATTATTTTATCGTAACTTATGGGCTATGGCTGATTTAAGAGAACGGTTAAAAGAGTATGAGGACTTAGAGGAACAGGGCAGACTTGTCAAATTGCCTTGCAAAATTGGAACAGAAATCTACGACATTACTTGGTGGGATGATGTTCAAGAAAAAGTAGTGGTAAAAGGAAAGGCATATTACCGAACAGTTCATAAGCACAAGGTAAAAAAATTACCTTTCACTTACTCTGATATAGATAATTTTGGCAAAACAGTATTCCTCACAAAATCCGAAGCAGAGCAGAAGTTAAAGGAAATGGAGAGTGATTGATATGACGATTGATGAAACAATAGCACACGCAAGAGAGGTTGCAAGTGAGCAAAAAAGAAGAAGCGGTATTTGTGTACAGAGCAATTCAGAATGTGATAAATTTTCAGCTTGTCTTAAATGTTCCAAAGAACACGAACAGCTTGCAGAGTGGCTGGAAGATTATAAGCGAATTAAAATGCTTATACCAATAGAGCAAGCATTAAAGAATGAATATAACAAGGCTATTGATGATTTATTGGAAGATGCCAATGAAATGGCTATAGAAGTTGATGTAGATACTTATACTATGAAAGCTATTGGAATAGGGCTGTTAGAGAATATAGCAGAACAGTTAAAGGCAGGTGGAAAGAATGTTTAATAAATTAATTAAATTTGATTCGATAGCATTCCCACTTGCGATTGAAAGAGTAGAGATGAGTGCCGGTGCCGGGATAATGAGAATCACATTTTTGTTTTTTCATATTGATTTTTGATATGGTGAGAATTGAGAGGCGGAGAAAATGAGTGATAAACAGAGCAATCTTACAGACAAAGAAATGGAAGAAATAAGAACAAATCTATCAAAAGAAGATGTTGTGCGCAATATGCTTGAAATAGCTTTTTATTTAGCTCAACGGGATAAAGATGCACATGAAATTGATGTAAAGGTAAAAAATCTGAATATGCGTTTTGAAGCGTGGATGGATTCAGAAAATGATATGTAAGTAGAAATAGAAGTTATCGGGAATATTTTTGACAATCCGGAATTATTAATGAGCAATTAAGGAGAAACGAAATGAGAATAAACAAGAATGATTGCATCTGGGACAGATGGTCGAGGATATGCGCAGAATTAAAGCCGTATGTCAAAAGTCTTGAAACAATAAGACTCACAGCAGACAAAGACAAATTATACAAGGCAGAAATGAGAAGGAGAACAAGAGAATGAAAGAAATATTCATGTTACTTTTAGAACTCGTGAAATTTTTACTCGGAGGCATAATCATATTGGTTATAGTGTTCGCAATAGCATTAACAATAGCTCTGGTAATCGCAATTGCAAGAGAAGTGGCATACACCCTAAGAGTGAATAATAACCGCAGGCTGGGAATATCCGGAGAGGATAAAGATGGAGAAAAGAAAAAATGAAAACGTCTGTAAAACATGCAAATATTACATAAAATGTGACAAACCGGAAAGACCAATAAAATGCATGGGATACGCAGAAAACGGAGGCAAAAGTGGACAGCATGGACAAAGAGACAGTAATTAAATTATTGGATTATTACGGAGACATCGATGATGAAATACGCTTTTTTCGTGGCAGAATCAAAAACATTGAGACCACGTACTACAACCCAATCGGAGCTATACAAAATGATGGTTTGCCTAAAGGAAAAAATAACATATCAAGGCCGGTGGAGGAAATGATACTCGCAATTCCTGATGATGCACGCATTCTTTTAAAATCTTACGAAAACCAGATTAAAAGGCTTCAGGCACTGAAATCGGAGATGCTTCGAGAAATCTCTCGTTTAGAACTTCGAGAAAAGAGTATCATCACGGATTACTATGTTCACAAGATGAAATGGGAACTGGTAGCGGTACGCAATCACTACAGCGTACGGCAGTGTAAGAACATCAGGAATGCAGCAGTTGAGAACCTTGTAAGACGGTTCAAAAGCAACGCAAATATTGCTGATTTCAAAACAGAATTGTAATCATGATTGCCCACAATTGCACGTCTTACCCTGTTATAATGATTATAGCAGGGCAAGACTTTTTGCGTTGTTTCAGAACGAAAAAATGCATTAAAGAAATGCGTTTCCAAAACATGCAACAAAACGAAAAAATAAAAACAATCGAAGGAAGGTGAAACAAATGGGCAGACCAAGGAACCCGGAGAGGGACAAAGCCCGTGATAGATATCTCGACTCGGATGGACAAATAACCACAGCCCAGCTCGCTAAAGAAGCAGGGGTACCCCCTGCAAGAATCCGTAAATGGAAATCGGAAGATGGGTGGGGGGACCTACTAAAAAATAAGCCCCGCAAGCGTGGCGGACAAAAGGGCAATCAGAATGCAAAAGGACGTACCCCATCAAAGGATGGCAACAAGAATGCCGTGACACATGGCGCATATGCCACAGTAAGCCTGGAAGAGCTGAAGCCGGAAGCAGCAGAAAAGGTAAGGCTTGCGATGGAAACACAGGGAGCGCTTGCACGCATGACCAATGAGCTTCAGGACCTGTATGTACGCAAGGTATATCTTGAGGGACAGCTTGCTATATACGAGAGCGCAGAGGCACAGGATAAGCTCTATGTTGATAAGGTAATGCACATGGTAGTACCAAAGAGCATAGAGCAGGAGCAGAAAGAGAAAGAGCTTGGCATCAGTTCAGGGTGTCCGGATCCGGAAGGTACGACAGGAGAACACTTCAAGACTGCCATGAAGAACGTCATCAAGTCGAGCGCCAGCGACAGAGCAATGAAGATAGAAGAACAGCTCAACAAGCTTCATGGACGCATCATCAAGCAGCTCGACAGCATCAAGGCCTATGAGCTTGAAGACAGACGATTGAGACTGGCAGAGAAAGAATATAGACTCAAGAAGCAGAGACTCACCGGAGCGTACGACATCGATCCTGAGACAGGCGAGGTCATCGACGAGGATGAGACGGCACCCGGGGGCATGGAATAGGTTCTTTCAGCCGGAGAGAGCGTATGCGGGTACGCGGAGGCCCAAAACCGCTCTAGCCACAAAAATGAAATTTTCGCTTCCGCTTCCGGCCGGAAAATAAAAAAGGGGGTATACCTTGAAACTGTACACATCAAAAGCAGTCGCATCCTGGCTGGACTTATCCGAAAGACGTATCAGACAGCTTAGAGACAGCAGAATAATAACTGAATATCAGCCCGGATTATATGATTTAAGGACAGTTACCCACCAATATATCAATTATCTGAGAAAAAATAATCCGGATAGCGAATCAACAGTCGATTACAATACAGAACGCGCTAAATTCATGAGGGCGAAGAGAGAAAGTCAGGAACTGGAGCTACAGCTTCGCAGAAATGACCTGCATAGCACAGAAGATGTTGAGCATGTCATGACAGATTGCCTGGTGAAGTTCAAAGCACGTCTCATGGCCATACCAGCTAAGCTGAGTCCTATAATTGCCAAAAAAAATGACAAGACTGAGATATTCAGGATCCAGAAGGAAGCTATTGACGAAGCATTGGTTGAGCTTGCAGACTTCCGGACCTTATTTGCAAACGAAATCAAAGGAGAAGGTGAAGAATGCAATGAAACAAGCAACAGTTGACCTCTTCGTACGAGTATTCAAGACACTGGAACCGCCACCAGATCTCACGCTATCGCAGTGGGCAGACAAGTACAGACAGCTATCATCAGAGGCATCGGCAGAACCGGGACGATGGAAGACGTCAAAAGCACCATATCAGCGAGAGATAATGGATGCAATCACGGATATAACGATCCGAAAAGTGGTGGTGATGTCCGCAGCACAGGTCGGCAAGACGGATGCAATGATACTGAACCCGATCGGCTACTATATGCATTATGAACCGTCTCCGATTATGGTACTACAGCCCACGATTCAGATGGCAGAAACATTCAGCAAGGACAGACTCACACCCATGCTCAGAGATACCACAGTTTTATCGGATAAGGTCAACGATAAAAGCCGTACGAGTGGAAACACAATCCTGCAGAAGATTTTCCCAGGAGGGCATGTAACAATGGTTGGAGCCAACAGCCCATCCAGCCTTGCATCACGTCCGATCAGAATACTTCTCGCGGATGAGATTGACAGATACCCTGTCACTGCAGGAAACGAGGGAGACCCGCTACTGCTAGCAGGAAAGCGTCTTACAACATTCTGGAACAGAAAAGAAGTAAATGTGTCAACTCCAACAATCAAAGGACTGTCAAGAATTGAAGTAGAGTTCGAACACAGCAGCAGGGGAGAGTGGAATGTACCGTGTCCATGCTGTGGAAAGCTGCAGCCGTTAGTATGGGCAAATGTCGTGTTTGACAAGAATGACCTGTCTGAGATTAGGTATGTCTGCAACGAGTGTGGAACAATCAGCAGTGAAGTGGAATGGAAAGAGCAGTTCAAGGATGGACATTTCGTACACGAAGACCCGGATAATCCTATAAAGGGCTTTCACCTCAACACTCTGGCCTCTACTCTCACTAACTGGCATGATGTCGTTGAGAAGTTCATAGTAGCGAACGAAGAAAAGAAAAAAGGCAATGTGGAGATGCTTAAGGCATGGACCAACACAGAGCTGGGCGAGACCTGGGAAGAGGACGGAGAGACGATAGAAGAGGATGAACTCATCAAGAGATGCGAAAAGTACGGATGTGAAGTGCCGGAGGAGGTACTTTACCTGACGGCCGGAATTGATACACAGGATGACCGTTTCGAGGTTGAAGTGGTAGGCTGGGGCGTTGAATATGAAAGCTGGGGTATCAAATACGCTGTATTTTATGGCGATACAGGAAATATCAATGACCCGGTATGGAATGAATTAGACCAATTTCTGATGCAGACATTTGAGAGAGAAGACGGCACACAAATGAAAATTGTATGCACCTGTATGGATAGTGGAGGACACAGGAGCAATCAGGTCTACAAATTCTGCAAGCAGAGATTCTCAAGAAAAGTATTCGCAATCAGGGGCTCGAATAACAGTGCAGCCGCATACATCCAGAAGCCGACTAAAAACAATCGTGAAAAAGCATACCTCTTCACACTTGGTGTAGACACCGGAAAAAGCTGGCTCATGGACAGACTAAAGCTCACAAATGAAGGACCGGGATACTGCCATTTCCCAAAAGATGAAAAGGGAATGAGCAGAGGCTATGACAGAAAGTATTTTATGGGTCTCACATCAGAGAAGAAAGTTCTCAGGTACAAAATGGGACGTCCGTACTTTACCTGGGAAATAAAAGACAAAGGAGAGCATAAGCGTAATGAGGCACTTGATTGCCGGAACTATGCCACGGCGGCTATTGAAATAACAAATGCACCACTCAAGAAGCAGGAAAAGAAAGAGACACCGGTCAAGAGAGTACGAAGAGGCAGAAGAACAAATGGAGGAATTTTATAATGTCAGCAATAAATTTAGAAACAGCACAGAAACATCTTGATGCATGGTTAGAGGCAGAGATGGCAGTAACCAACGCACAGTCTTACACTATCGGCAGCAGGACGATGACGAAAGCCAACCTGACGGAAATCAGGAATGCAATAACTTACTGGGAGAACAAAGTGAATACACTTGCCAATGCAGCCAAAAATGGCGGTAGAAACCGTGTGAAGAGATTTGTGCCGCGAGACCTGTAAAGATTGCCCACCATTGCCCGATTTTAATGCTATAATTGGTAATGTAAAAAACTGCAAAGAAGAAAAGCACCCGGACAAAAGGGTGCTTTTTTAGTACAAGAAAAGGGGTGAAATCGTGAAAATATCGGCAGGAATTGACAAAATGATTTCTGTTATTGCGCCACAGGCAGGACTAAAGCGTATGGCCGCGAGACAAAGAATGCAGATTTTGAACAGTGGCTATTCAAATTATGGTGCAAGCACGACAAGAAAGCCTCTTGTAGGTTGGCTTCATGCAGGCGGAAGCAGCAGAGAAGACATTGAAGACAACATCTCAATACTGAGACAGAGGTCGAGAGACCTATACATGGGCGCACCGATAGCGACAGGAGCAGTCAAGACGATGCGCACGAACGTGGTCGGCAGAGGCTTGCATCTCAAGCCGACAATCGACAGGGAATATCTTGGAATAAGCCCGGACGAAGCCACAAAGCTTGAAAAACACATACAGAGAGAGTGGCAGATATGGGCTGAGAGTAACGACTGTGACATCCAGAGACTTGATAATTTCTATGAACTGCAGCAGTTAGCTTTTCTCAACTGGCTCGTGTCGGGCGATTGCTTCGTTGTACTCCCAACAAAAAAGAGGGCGAATCAACCCTACGACCTGAGAATACAGCTTATAGAAGCAGACAGGGTGTGCAGTCCATATGAGACGGACACAATCGACAACAGAATCATTCAGGGAGTTGAAGTTGATAACGATGGAGAAGTGATAGCCTATCACATTGCAGACCATCATCCGCTGTCATATGTCATGTCTGACATGAAGTGGCAGAGGGTGGAGGCATATGGCAGCAGGACCGGCAGACGGAACGTCCTGGCAATTATGAACCGCGAGAGAATAGATCAGAGGCGAGGGGTACCGTTCCTGGCTCCTGTCATAGAAGACTTGAAACAGCTTGGAAGATACACCGATGCAGAGCTTGTAGCCGCAGTGATATCAGGAATGTTCACGGTGTTTATCGAAAAAGAGAATGCCAGTGAAGATGATGCCATAGGTTCAATGATTCCGGATGACATGCAGATAGACACAGAAGATGACACGAGCATAGAGCTGGCACCCGGAGCCGTGATTGACCTGAACAACGGTGAGAAGATACACGACTCAAACCCGGGCAGACCGAACACTAATTTTTCAGGGTTCGTTGAAGCTATATGTCAGCAGATAGGAGCTGCCCTCGAAATTCCCTATGAATTGCTCGTTAAGAGGTTCAATGCTTCATACAGCGCAAGCAGAGGAGCCCTCGAAGAGGCTTGGAAGATGTTCAAGATGTACAGAGAGTGGCTCGCTAATGACTTCTGTCAGCCTATCTACGAAGAATGGCTATCTGAAGCCGTGGCGAAAGGCAGAGTTAAAGCTCCGGGCTTTTTCGCGGATCCGGCAATAAAGAAAGCATACTGCAGAGCTAAATGGAACGGACCGGCAAGAGGCCTACTGAATCCGGTACAGGAAGTATCCGCAGCGGAAAAACGAGTGCAGAACGGCTTCTCAAGCAGAACAGATGAAACAATGGAAATCACTGGTGGTGATTTCTACAACAACTGCGAGCAATTACTGCAGGAAGAAAAGAAATTGAAAGAGGTGAAAGATATTGCCAGCAATAAACAAACCACAGAGTGAGAATAAGGACAAGTTCTGGAATTTCATTCCGGGAACAGAGAACACACCGCCCGAACTGCTTCTGTATGGAGCAATCAGCAGCCAGCAGTCATGGTGGGAGGATAGAGTAACACCGGCCACATTCAACAAGGAGCTTGCAGACCTTGGAGATGTACCGGAAATCGTAGTAAGAATCAACTCCGGAGGCGGTGATGTATTTGCCGCGAATGCAATTTTCACGCGTCTAAAGGATCATTCAGCCCACGTTACAGTGAAGATAGACGGCTGGGCGGCATCTGCAGCGACTATCATAGCCATGGCCGGAGATACAATCAAGATAGCCAGAAACGGCGTATTCATGATTCACGATCCATCAATGACGGTCTGGGACAACTTCACGGCAGACGACTTTAAAAAAATGGCCGAAGAGCTTGATGTAATCAAGCAGTCCATAGTCAACACGTATGCTATGAAGACAGGAAAAGAGACGTCAGAAATAGAAAATCTGATGTCAGATGAAACATGGTGGACAGGAGCCGATGCCGTAGCAAACGGCTTTTGCGACGCACTATTATTCGAGGATTCGAACACAATCATTGAGAACTCGAACCGTATAGTGGTCAATTCCATACCAATTGATGTATCAAGTTTCAAAACCTTACCAAAACAGTTATTAAACAGCCCGCACAATCCGGGTAATTTAATAAATAAAAATAAGCCAGACAAGGAGGAAAAAAACATGGCAGAAAACAACAATTCAACTATTCAGACGGTTGATGCGCTCAAAGCCGCTTATCCGGAATTGTGCGAGCAGATTGCACAGGCCTCAGCAGATAACGAGCGCGCAAGAATCAAAGCCATTGACGATATGGCAATAGACGGCTATGAGTCAATTGTGGAGGATGCAAAGTACACTGAGCCTATTTCAGCTGCTGAGACTGCAATGAAGATTCTGAACGAACAGAAGAAACAGGGCAAAAAGTTCCTTGATGAAAGAGAAGAGGACGTTAGAGATTCAGGAGCCAACGGAGTACCGGGAGTGGCAGATGAGCACACGGATGACGCAAACCCATTCGACAAAGCAATCGCTGGTCTCGACACCTTCTTTGGTAGAAACGTATAAAGGAGGAAAGCAGAATGAGTAATTACGGAATAGAAAAAAGAAGCACAGAGCCTAAGAATTTTTTTGCAGGCGAGTTTCCGATTGTTACAGAAACCGGCACAGCCGGAGCAGAAATCAAAGAATATGCTCCTGTAATGGTTGACACAGAAACTAAAAAAATCATCCCGGTTGCAAAAACAAAAGAAGCTAGTGCAATAGGAATTGCGGCCTCACAGGCATCGACAGACGAGCCGGTAGCTTATTACTTAACAGGCGAGTATTTTGCCGACGCACTGGCTCTTGAAGATGGAGCTGATTTAGAAGCAATTAAAGAAACATTCAGGAAAGAATCAATTTATTTGAGATAAGGAGGATATGATCAATGCCAAATGAAGTATCAATATACGAACCACGAACAATGGGACGAGTAATCGAAAAGCTTCCACCGGTCCGTACATTTTTCAGAAGCACATTCTTCAAAAATGTCGAGACTTTCAACACTAAAAATGTTGATGTGGATTTTAAGAAAGGTTCAAGGAAGGTGGCACCGTTCGTCAGCAGAATAGTTGGCGGTGA
>OBLI01002519.1_pt1 | contig 15429 bp, 10 predicted proteins | sample 1519701 | NCBI WGS metagenome assembly OBLI01 (sample SAMEA3663005, study PRJEB22513) | pig gut metagenome | biome: pig gut; feature: pig-associated habitat; material: faeces | place: France | collected 2012 | reverse complement strand
TTTTGGCTAAGATGAGAGCCTTTGGCAGTAAAGTGTAGTTGTGCTTAACTAATTGGAAATCAGTTGTTTATACACAATATTTAACGGTAAATATTTGCGTATCTCACACGGATCTTGTTCGCGGCGTTGCGCTCACTAGTTTTTGAACACGAATCGCACGAATTACACGAATATTTTATTGCACACGGATCTCACGGATCACACGGATCTTGTTCGCGGCGTTGCGCTCACTAGTTTTTGAACACGAGATTCGCCGTAGGCCCACTGACCGAAGGGAAGTAATTAAACGAATTACACGAATATTTTATTGCACACGGATCTCACGGATCTTTGCCTGCGGCAATTCTTGATTATGGGATTCTTAGATTTGTAATGAGGCACAAAAAATGACATCCGTGAGCCATGCGAAGCATTGGCAGATCCGTGAGATCTGTGAGATCCGTGTGCGTTAAAAAGAGGAAGATCCGCGTGAACAAAAATTATTCGGGTTATTCGGATTATTACTTCCTTTCGGTCAGTGGGCCTACGGCGAATCTCGTGTTCAAAAAAACTCAAATATGTGGTTTATTGGTTGAACACGAATAACTTGAATTAAACGAATATTTGTGTTAAAAAAAACTGCCCGCCTGCAATCTTTTATATTGCGGGCGGGCAGTGATGTTTTAACGGATAGACCTTGGCTTTGGAAATAAACCTTGGCTTTGAAATAAACCTTGGCTTTGAAATAACCCTTGGCTATGGAAATAACCCTTGGCTATGGAAATAACCCTTGGCTATGGAAATAACCCTTGGTTATGGAAATAACCCTTGGCTATGGAAATAACCCTTGGCTATGGAAATAACCCTTGTCTATAGGAATAGACCTTGGTTTCCTTACTCCTTGATGTTTGGCTCCTCAAGTCCGAGGCCTTTCTTCTTGTCTACAACCTTGAGGAAGAGGCCGATGACGAGGGCGGCAACGCCGAGGCAGGCAAGCATGACGAGGGGAGCGGTGTAGTTGAGCTGTGTGGGGTCGGTCACACCCTCGTTGGTGGCTGTGAGCACCTTGCCGATGAGCAGCGGGAAGAGCCAGAGGCCGATGTTCTGAATCCAGAAGATGAGAGCGTAGGCCGAGCCGATAACCTTTGCGTCAACGAGCTTAGGCACACTGGGCCAGAGCGATGCGGGCACGAGAGAGAACGAGGCACCGAGCACCAGGATGGTCATGTAAGCAATGACCACGCCGCCTACCTCGTTGCCCTTGAAGGCAGGAAGCACGAAGGCGAAGGTGAGGTGACAAGCGATGAGCAGGAGTGAGCCAAGCACGAGCATGGATGCTGCCTTACCCTTGTGGTCCACATAGTTGCCGAGCACAGGTGTGATGCCTACGGCGAGGAGCGGGAACACGGCAAAGATCGACTCTGCCGACTGACGCATGTAGCCCATGTAACAGTAGGCTACGAGAGCCACGATAGAAACAACGAGCATGGAGTGTTTGGCTGCCTTGTTGTTCATGAAGTTGAACATGAAGGCTGTAGCAGCCACAACGAGCATGATGACATACTGCACGATGGTCACCGATGGAGAAGCCCAGAACGAGTCGGCGGGCACCTCTGTGAACGTGAGGTTACACTGCAACATGTTTACGGCATACTTCTGGAAGGGGAAGATGGCAGAATAGTAGAGCACGCAGAGCAGAGACACGAGCCAGAAGCCGCTTGATGTGAGGATCTGTCCGAGGTCGCTGATCTTGAATGGGTCATCTTTCTCTTCAGCCTCACCTGTCTGCTCGTCCAGCTTCTTGTCCATGAAGAAGTAGACCACGAGCATGATGAGAGCGATGCAGAGGAGCACCACGCCGAAAGCCACTGAGCGTGACACGCTCACCTCTCCTCCGAGCTTGGCGAAGAAGGGTGAGAAGATCATACATGTGGCCACGCCAAGACGGGCGAGCGCCATCTCCGATCCCATGGCGAGCGCCATCTCGCGGCCTTTGAACCATTTCACGATGCCTCGCGACACGGTGATGCCGCCCATCTCAGCGCCACAGCCGAAGATCATGAAGCCCAGGGCTGCGAGCTTTGCCGATGCAGGCATGCCCTCATAGAAGGGCGACACGCCCAGCTGCTCGAACACGGGTATGTGGTTAAGGTTTTCTGTGAACCATGTCTGGGCGCTGCTGCCGATGAAGCTGTCGCTGATGGCGTACCATTTGATGCAGGCACCGACCAGCATAACGGCTCCTGAGAGCAGTGCAGTGAAACGCACTCCCATCTTGTCGAGAATGATTCCCGCAAAGATAAGGAAGAACACGAACACGTTAAGGAATGTCTCTGATCCCTGCATTGTGCCGAAGGCATCAGAGTCCCAGCCGCGCTGCGACTGCATAAGGTCTTTGATTGGCGACAGGATGTCCATGAAGATGTAGGCACAGAACATCGCGAGTGCCAGAAGTAGAAGTGCAGACCAACGAAGGGCTGCTGAGTCACGTAGAGTTTTCATAATTTAATTATAATCCCTATCCCTTGCCGTTGTGCGTATTGCAATTTTTAGTAGGGTGTAGTGGAGTCTTTTTTTAATTGTTTTTTATTGTTCTTTTTCTCTTTTTCTTATTTACTGAACTTTCACAAGTGCATAACAAACACATTTTTAGGCGCTTATTATCTCTTGATAGCGTCGCCGCGCTCTCTTTTGTCGCTTGCCAGAGCAAGAAGGCGGCGAATGTCCATAACCGATGGTTGAGCTACCGAAGGCGGCGAAGCCTGCGGTTCAAAGAATGATGGTATGATCGTCCTCGAAAAGGGCGAACATAGGAATTTATTGTACAGCATGCTTGTGTTCGCCATCTTCTTGCTCTGGCAAGCGACAAAGTCGAGCGCGGCGACGCTTGCTTGAGATAAATTCCATTTTTTAATGCGAAAGTTCAATAATTTACATTCTTTATATGTCAACGCCCCCATCTGTTTTCCTCAATTACCCCGTCACATCACTCCCCTCCATAAGGGGAGGGGAGAGCCGCGTAGCGGCGAGGGGGAGGGGCTTTGGTTTTTCCTATTTCAACCACTTGTTCAACCATCCAAAGAACGTGCGCTGCCAAAGAATGCCGTTCTGTGGTTTCAGTACCCAGTGGTTCTCATCGGGGAAGATGAGGAGCTCGGCGGGTATGCCACGCATGCGTGCGGCGTTGAATGCTCCGAAGCCCTGGTTGGCGTTTATGCGGTAGTCTTTCTCGCCGTGTATGCAGAGGATGGGCGTGTCCCACTTGTCGACGAAGCGGTGAGGCGAGTTCTCGTATGTGCGCTTAGCGTTGTTTGTCTGGTCGCGGTTCCAGTAGGCATCCTCATACTCCCAGTTAGAGAACCAAGCCTCCTCTGTGTCTGTGTACATCGACTCAAGGTTGAAGGCACCGTCGTGAGCGATGAACGCCTTGAAGCGCTTGTTGTGATGGCCGGCGAGATAGTAGACAGAGAAGCCTCCGAAACTTGCGCCCACACATCCCAGCTTGTCCTTGTCAACGAACGGCAGGTTGTTGGCGGCATCGTCGATGGCTGTGAGATAGTCGTCCATGCACTGTCCGGTCCAGTGGCCGCTGACCTGCTCGTTCCACTCTGAACCGAAGCCCGGCAGTCCGCGACGGTTAGGTGCGATCACCACATAGTCGTTTGCCGCCATGATCTGCATGTTCCAACGGTAGCTCCAGAACTGGCTCACGGGGCTTTGTGGGCCACCCTCGCAGAACAGCAGAGTGGGATATTTCTTGTTCTCGTCGAAGTGGGGCGGCAGGATCACCCAATACTGCATCTCCTTGCCGTCGGTTGTCTTCACCCAGCGCTCCTGCACCTTGCCGAAGGCGAGCTTGTCATAGAACAGTTTGTTCTCGAAGGTCAGCTGCTGCACCTTTGTCTTCTTTGCATCCTTGCCGGGAGTTACCACATACAGCTCGTCGCCTTGCTGGAAGCTATGGCGAGATGCCAGCAGCTTGTTGCCGTTGTTGAGGAGCTGCACAGAGCCGAAGTCGGCCCAGTCGTCGGTAAGCTGCTTCACCTCACCTCTCAGGTTTGTCTGGTAGAGGTTCTCGCAGGCGTGCCACACACCTATAAAATATAAGGTACGCGAGTCGTTGGCCCAGCAGAAATCGTCAACGTTTGAGTCGAACGTCTCGGTCACATAGTTTTTTGTGCCATCGGCGAGCGTATATACGCACAGGCGGTTACGGTCGCTCTCGTAGCCGTCGCGAGCCATGCTCTGCCATGCAATGTAGCGTCCGTCGGGCGAGAACTTCGGGTTCACATCGTAGCCCATGTTCAGGTCCTCCTTCTGGTGGTTTATAGCCTGTGTCTTCATTGTCTTTGTCGGGTCAAAGTCGACTGGCTTATAGTTGGCGGGCTTGCACAGGTTGCGTGTGTTGCCCGTGGCGATGTCGTAGAGGAAGATGTCAGAGTCGGTAGACACGGCATAGTTGACGCCTGTCTTTTTGCGGCAGGTGTAAGCGACAAATTTAGAGTCGGGGCTCCAGTTGAGCTGCTCCACTCCTCCGAACGGTGCCATGGGACACTCGTAAGGCTCATCTTTAAGCATGTCTACGCCTTCGTCAACACCCTGCTCTGTGACGTTTGCCACGAAGGGGTGGGGTATGCTCTCCACATAATGATCCCAGTGGCGGTAGTTGAGGTCGGTAACCAGACGCCCTGTTGCCAAAGGCAGGTCCTCGGGGTTCTTCTTTATGCTCTCGTGATAAGGCAACGACTTAATGAGGATGACCCTCTTGCCGTCGGGTGAGAACTTGAATCCCTCGATGTCGATGTCGCTCTTTGTGAGCTGTCGGCGGTCGGTGCCGTCGGGAGCCATAGACCAGAGCTGTCCGTCTGTGAGGAAGGCAATGCGCTTGCCGCCCTCAATCCACGCTGGGTCTGTCTCGCTCTTTGCCGATGTGGTGAGCACGGTCTGTTGCTTGCCGTCGGCAGTCTGCGTGTAGAGCATCTGGTGGCTCTTGTTCTGTTTCACACTGTAGTAGCCCACCTGGTATGCCACCGTCTTGCCATCGGGCGAAGCGGCGGCACCACCAATGCGTCCCATGGCCCAGAGCGCCTCTGGTGTCATGCGGTCGTTGGTAGTCAGAGAGGTGAGGTCTGTTGTCTTTCCAATCATTGTTTGTGCGTTAGCGCCGGCGCAGCCCATTATGGCTGCAGCGGCTAAAGATAGGGTCTTAAACATGATGTTGTTGTTTTTTTTTAGGTAGACAGGTGGATAGACAAAAGACGAGCAGACGAGGAGATATGCTCACGAGGTTTCCCGTTACATAAAGATACGCATATCTCCCTGTCTGCCCGTCAATGGTCTGCTTGCCTACTTGCCAAGCATATTCTTTTTACGTTGTAGCTCTTCACGCTGGCGCTGCAGCTCTTTCTGCTGCTCCTGCATGGCTTGCAGACGTGCTGCCAGGCCGCTGAGCTTCTGCGGTTTGTTCTTGTTCTCCTCGTAGCGTGCCTCAAGAATGGCGAGCAGCTTCTCATCGTTGGTTGTCTTGCGCAGCGCCCACATGATGGCGGCGCTGAAGAAGAGGCTGACGAAATAGTAGAAGTTAAGACCTGCCGAGTAGTCGTTGAACATGAAGAAGAACATGAGCGGCATGAGGAACATCATCCACTGCATCATCTTCATCTGCTCAGCCTGCTGTCCTACCATCTGGTCGCGCTGCTGACGCATGGTCATCCACGAGTAGAGGAGCTGCGACACGCAGAACAGCACGCAGGTGAGCGACAGGTGGTCGCCCAGCAGCCAGATGTTTTGGTTCCACTCGAAGATGGGGTCATAGGTCGAGAGGTCATGGATCCAGAGGAAGCTCTCGCCGCGCAGCTGTATGGCGTTAGGCACGAAGTTGAACATCGCGATCCAGATAGGCATCTGTATGAGCATGGGGAGACAGCCAGAGAGCGGGCTCACGCCATACTTTGCATATTCTGCCATCATGGCCTGCTGCTTCTGCATCTGGTCCTCAGGCTTGTTGAGATGCTTGGTGGCCTCCTCCAGTTTCGGTTTGAGCACACGCATCTTTGCCGAGCTCATGTAGCTCTTCTTTACCAACGGATAGGTGATGAGCTTCAGAAGCAAGGTGATGAGAATGAGCACGATGCCCATGTTGATGTTCAGACCTGTGAGGAAGTCGAACACATAGAGCGTGAACCAACGGTTGATGATGCGGAAGAGCGGCCAGCCGAGGTAGACGAGGCGCTGCATCTCCAGATCCTTTCCAAAGGCACACTCCTTCTCCACGCTCTGCAACAGACGGAAATCGTTGGGGCCGAAGTAGAAGTCAAACTCTGACGGTGTCTTGCCTGAAGGGTCGAAGAACGACTTCAGGTTTGCGTTATAATGCTTGAGGTAGCCGGAACCCTTCTCCTGAGGTTTGCTCTTAAGCTGTGCGTTAGCCTCAAAATCGTTCTTGGCAATCATCACAGCCGAGAAGAACTGGTTCTTGAAAGCCACCCAGTCGGTCTTCTCGTCGATGGTCTTGTCGTCCTCACCCGTCTCGCTCAGGTTCTTGGCACCGCCGTCGCTCAGGTGATAGGTGAGCGTTGTGTAACGGTTCTCGAAGGTGAAGCCCTTCTCCTGCTGACGGCAACGGTCCTCCCATGCTATGTCCATGGTGTTGGTGTTGGGAGCGAACAGACCCTGCAAGCCGTTGGCCTGCAGCTGCATGTGCAGCATATAGTCTTTGCCGAGCACATACTTGACGGTGAGGGTCTTGCCCTCTCCAGCCACAGCTGTGAAGGTGGCGGTAGAGTCGGTTGTCTCTGTAGCCTGGAAGTAGAGGTCGTCGCTATTGATGTTTGTCTCCTTTGCAGCGAGCATAAACTTAAGGCTCTGGTCCTTTTTGTCGAACAGCGTCACGTTGGCGTTGCCCTCGCGGTCGGTGAAGTTTTTGATGACAGCTTTCTCCACTGTCGCACCCTTCGTTCCGATGGTCAGCTCCACCTTACTGTTCTTCAGCACCACTGCCGAGTCGGTACCCTGCAGCGCTTTATGGAAGAGAGCTGTGGAGTCGGCCTCCACTGCAGCCTTGGCCTCTGCGGCCTTCTTCTCTGCGGCAACTTTCTGTGCCTCAATGGCTTTCTGTTGTGTCACGGCGGCAATAGAATCTTGTCTTGCCGCCTCTGCCTTCTGTTCAGCCGATGGCTGAGACCAGATGCTGAAGCCTATCAGCACGGCAGCGATGAGCACAAAGCCGATGATGTTGTTTTTGTCCACGGTTTTTCTTTTTCTTTCTTATTGTTGTTTGAGTTTTTATTTCTTCTTGTTCTCTATAGCCGTCTTCACGAAGTCGACAAACAGGGGGTGGGGGTGCAGCACGGTGCTCTGGTATTCGGGATGGAACTGTGTGCCTATGTACCACTTGAGTCCCGGAATCTCCACAATCTCCACGAGGTCGCTCTCGGGGTTGCGTCCCACGCACATCATGCCGGCCTTCTCAAACTCCTTCTGGAAGTCGTTGTTGAACTCATAGCGGTGGCGGTGACGCTCCTGTATGTGTTCCTTCTTATAGATGTTGAACACGCGCGAGCCCTGCTTCAGCACACACTCGTAGGCGCCGAGACGCATGGTGCCACCCATGTTGGTGATGTTCTTCTGCTCCTCCATGATGTCGATAACGTTGTGTGGCGTCTTCTCGTCCATCTCGCGGCTGTTGGCATCGGCGTATCCCAAGACGTTACGGGCAAACTCGATGACAATCATCTGCATGCCGAGACAGATGCCGAAGGTCGGGATGTCGTGTGTGCGGGTGTAGTGGGCAGCCACAATCTTACCCTCAATGCCTCGCTGTCCGAAGCCCGGGCAGATGACCACGCCGTCCTGTCCTGCCAGTTTCTCTGCCACGTTGTCGTCGGTGATATGCTCCGAGTTGACGAACGTGATGTTCACCTTATGGTCGTTGTAGGTGCCGGCATGTGACAAGCTCTCGCGAATAGACTTGTAGGCATCCTGAAGGTCATACTTGCCCACGAGCGCGATGTTGACCGTCTCCGTTGCCTTGTTTCGGCGGTCGAGAAACTCGCGCCACGGTCCGAGCGTAGGTGTCTCGCCGATGGGTTCGCCCATCTTGCGCAGGATGGCGGTGTCGAGGCCTTGCTTCTGCATGTTCACCGGCACCTCGTAGATGCTGGGCAGGTCCTCGCTCTGGATCACACAGTCGAGATCAACGTTACAGAAGCTTGCCACCTTCTTCAGGATGTCTTGCTCCAGGTGCTTCTCTGTGCGCAGGATGAGGACGTCGGGCTGTATGCCGACGCTCTGCAGCTCCTTCACCGAGTGTTGCGTGGGCTTGGTCTTAAGTTCACCCGCAGCGCGGAGGTAGGGCACATAGGTGAGGTGAACGTTGATGGCGTTCTTTCCCAGCTCCCATTTGAGCTGACGTATGGCCTCCATGAACGGTGCGCTCTCTATGTCGCCGATGGTTCCGCCAATCTCGGTGATGACGAAATCGTAATGATATTTCTTTCCAAGCAACTTGACGTTGCGCTTTATCTCGTCGGTGATGTGTGGCACCACCTGTATGGTCTTGCCCAAGTAGTCGCCGTGTCGCTCTTTGTCAATGACCGCCTTGTAGATGCGTCCTGTGGTGAGCGAGTTGGCCTTGGTCGTCTGTATGCCTGTGAAGCGTTCGTAGTGGCCGAGGTCGAGGTCGGTCTCCATACCGTCGACGGTGACATAGCACTCGCCGTGCTCGTATGGATTGAGTGTTCCCGGATCGATGTTAATGTACGGGTCAAACTTCTGGATGGTGATGTTGTAGCCTCTTGCTTGCAAGAGCTTACCGATAGACGACGAGATGATGCCTTTTCCTAATGAAGACACTACGCCGCCTGTGACGAAGATATATTTTGTTTCAGCCACGGTGATAAAAATTAATTAAAACCAATAATACAAGGTGCAAAGTTAGCATATTTTTGTCGAACAAACAAGCAACTTTCAGATTTTATTCTTACCTTTGCAGCTGTGTGCCTACAGATGTTGTCAAGGATGTGGGCGGATATGATAAATTGTAAGAGTTTTACCCGAAAAAGATTGCATTATGAAACATAGATACCTCCTTTTGTTTCTTCTTTTGACCCTCGTTGCGCTTTCTGCATCTGCGCAGAAACGCCGTGGGCGCAACGTGGCACACAGTCGCGACACCGTGCCTGCCCTCGTGCGCTCTTATGTCGACTCGCTTGATGTGTGCCGACAGCGCCTCGACTCTCTGCAGACGCTTGCCGACTCGTTGCGCATGGGGGTTAAACATGAGAACAAATATTATCGGTTGTTCGTGCCCATGACGTTCTATCATGATGTGTCGCGCGACCAGTTCTCGCTTTCTGCCGACACCATCGGCCGCGATGTTGACAATGTGTTGCTCAGCGTCTATATGCGACGCCCCGACCTTGTGCACAGCACGCAGACGCAGGTAGATGCCGCGGGACCAATACTCAACTCAAAGCCTTCGGAGGTGGGGCCTTCCACGGAGCTGGTGGACAACACGAAGCCTAAGGCAGAGGATATTGATATCGACATGACCGACATTGTGCTTCTAAAGCCCAACTTCTGGACCTTCAAAGGACAGTTTGCTGTGGACCTGGCGCAGAACTATTTCTCAGGCAACTGGCCCGGTCGTGGCGAGAACAACTATACCACGCGCGAGTATCTGAAGCTCTATGCCATGTATGACAACAAGAAGCGCATCTTCTTCGAGAACATGCTGGAGGCAACGTTAGGCTTTAACAGTTCGAAGACCGACACCGTGCACAGCGTGAGGACAAACACAAGCGACCTGCACTATAGGGGCAACCTCAACCTGAGAGCTGTCAAGTCGTGGTCTTACTCGCTACAGGTCGATGCCCGCACACAGCTCCTCCGTATCTTCAACAACAATTCATCGCATGTGAAGACCGACTTTGGTTCGCCGTTCATCCTCAACGTGTCGCTCGGTATGCGCTCCAACTTCAAGCTGTTTAAAAAGAAGGTGGTTGGAGACCTTAACATCGGTACGTTCGCCTACAACTATCGCTATTGCGACCGCGCTGATCTCGCAGGCGGTTATGGCATAAAGGCCGGCAAGCACTCGCTGCAAGACTACGGTTCGCGTGTGGACCTCAACTTCAACATCGCGTTCATCAAGAACCTCACATGGCGCGTGGAGTCGTATTTCTACACCACCTACAGCCGTGCTGAGGCGCAGATCCTCAATAAGTTCGACTTCCGTTTCAACAAGTATCTCGCCACCCATCTTGAGTTCTATTCACGCTTCGATGACTCGCGTGAGCGCGATGACCATCATGGCTATTGGATGTTCCGCGACTACCTTTCGTTCGGCTTGTCGATGAACTTCTAAAGGGTTGCTTGCGTTTTTTTTAAGACAATAGAGACAATAGAGACAATAGAGACAATTTTTGAACTTGTTGAGATTTTGAAAAATCAAACAAAAATTTCAAATTAAAAATTGTCCCTGTTGTCTCTATCTTTTTTTCTTTTTTCTTTAATCTTTGCAATAAACTTTTTATTCTCCGTTCATCATTGCCCAAAGCAAGAAGGCGAAGATGCAAACAGCCACGACACACATCAGCGTGAACACGATGTTGGCTATCAGTTTGCGACGGTGTCGTGCGCTCATGGCTGAGCGTTTGAATGCTTCGCCGTCGTCAAGATGTTCATGGCTGCGATGCAGGAAACGCTGAATTCTGTTACTGCTACGGTGATGATGGCTGTGGTTACTGGTATTGTTCGATTGTGAACTCTTGCTGTTTTCTGAATTTTCCATGTCCGTATTTTTTTGTTAATAAGTAATAAATAGGGCAGAGCCGCACGGTTCCATCCTATTGAGAGTGGGTTGCGTTTTTTTACGGATCACATGTTATGTTGCGCTTGTTTAGAAGCGCACGTCAACCTGGAAGTCGAGCATGTTGTAGTTCGATTTTGCCAGTTTGCGGTCGTTAACGAACACATACTCTGCGTTGAGCTTGATGTTCTTGCCAAGACAATAGTCGGCGCCAATCTCATACTGGGTCTTGGCGGTGCTCCACTCTGCCTTGGGGCGATACATGTCGTAACGTGCCTTGAGGTGAACTTTGTTCTTCTTCACAGGAGCGATGAGCAGAGCATAGAGACCGTCGGCCTTGTCGCCGGCGCCAGTGTTGATGGTGCAGTCTTTCTGCTGACCGTCTTTCTGGTATGTGGTGCTGAAGCCGTAGCCCTGGCTGTGGATATACTCGGAGCGGAAGGTCCAGTCGTCCTTTACATACTCGCCACTGATGGCGTAGCGGTTACGGCTCACGGTGCGTGTGCCGCTCACGGTCTCTCCGTTTTCTGTCCATGTGCCTGTGCGGGCATAAGAGCCTGTCCATCCGAATGCGCCGATGCGCATGCCGCTTACAGGCATGAGCCAGATGCCGCCGATGACATCCTTGCGGTTGTCCACATCTTTCATGTTGATGCCCTGGCCGTTGAACACGCCCACCTGATAGTGGAGCACACGACGGCCGTTGGCGTTAGGCAGAAGGTCACCCTGCAGCTGCACGCCTATGTCGCGTCCGTTGCTTGCCTGCTCGCCCACGCGGTCACTGAAGCCAGCGAGTTTCGTGATGTTCTGAGCATAGCTCATGAATCCCTGGTCGATGGGGTGCATGGGGTTCTCGAACGAGAACGGGCGTTTGAACTGTCCGATCTTGATGCGTGCCTCCTTATATTTCTGCCATTCGGCGAAGGCATCGACCAGTCGCGGTGAGCTGCCCAAGGTTGAGGTGTTGCCGTTGAGCTGCACCTGTGCCTTCCAGTAGAAATCGTTGAAGAAGCGTCCCTCGAGAGCCATACGCACCATGCGGAGGTTGAACGAGTTGCTCTCGGCATCCTTCTGGGCCGAATACTGGTATTGGGTCATGACGTAGCCGCTAAACTTGATGTCGTTAACGACCTTTACCTGCGGCTCGCTTTTTTGAGCCCATAGGCTCGGAGCTGCGCCGGCAAGCATAACGGTTGCTGCCAGCGCCTTGTTTATAAGTTTCATCTTTTTTTTTATTTGGTTCTTTTTTGGGGGGTCTTTCTTTATTTGGTTCTTTCTTTATTGTTTTTTTTCTCTTAATCTACCTGTTTTCCCTTTCAAGGCGCCAGCCTTTTTTACCTTTAAAAAGATTTTTCTCTTTTAAGGCGCCAGCCTTTTTTACCTTTTTACCTTTTTACTTTTTTACCTTTAAAAGTTCCTTTTAACAAGCAGCACCACGTTCTCCACATGCGGAGTGTGAGGGAACATGTCGACAGGTTGCACGGCAGCCACCTTATATTTCTCGTCCATGAGTTGCAGGTCGCGTGCCTGGGTAGCAGGGTTACAGCTCACATACACTATGCGGTCGGGGTAGGCGCGAAGAATGGTGTCAACCACGTCGGGGTGCATGCCAGCGCGTGGCGGGTCTGTTATGATCACGTCGGGTTGTCCATGCTCAGCAATGAACTCGTCGGTGAGGATGTCCTTCATGTCGCCAGCATAGAACTTCGTGTTACCTATGCCGTTGATGCCAGAGTTTACCTTCGCGTCCTCAATAGCCTCAGGCACATACTCTATGCCCACCACCTGACGCGCGTTGCGAGCCACGAAGTTGGCAATGGTGCCCGTTCCCGTGTAGAGGTCGTAGACCATCTCGTTGCCTGTGAGCTGTGCAAACTCGCGTGCCACGCTGTAGAGGTGGTAAGCCTGGTCGGTGTTTGTCTGGTAGAAGCTCTTCGGTCCCACCTTGAAGCGCAGCCCCTCCATCGTTTCAAAGATGTGGTCGTTGCCCTTGAACACGGTGAGGTCGAGGTCGCCGAACGTGTCGTTGCATTTCTGGTTGTCGACATAGAGCAGCGATGTGATCTCTGGAAACTCGTCGGCGATGTGCTGCATGAGACCCAAGGCACGTTCGTGGTCGCCCTCCTCGTCATAGTGGAACTGCACGAGCACCATCCACTCGCCCGTGTTCGAGTTGCGGATCATGATGTCGCGAAGCAGACCGTGCTGCTGGCGCAGGTCGAAGAAGGTCATGCCGGTGTTGAAGGCATAGTCGCGTATGGAGTTGCGTATGCGGTTGTGGAGGTCGTCCATGAGCCAACATTTCTCTATCGGCAGAATCTTGTCGAAAGCTCCTGTGATGTGGAAGCCAATGCCGTTCATGTTGTCGTAGACCGTTCCTGCCGCCACCTCCTCGCGTGTGAGCCAGCGCTTGTTGCAGCATCCAAACTCGAGCTTGTTACGATACTCGCGAGTCTTCACGCTGCCCATGATGGGTCTGAACTCGGGCAGCTCAACCTTGCCTATGCGTGTGAGCTGGTCATGCACCTGCTTCTGCTTGGCTTTGAGCTGCTCCTCGTAAGGCAGGTTCTGCCACTTGCAGCCTCCGCACACGCCAAAATGTTGACACATCGGCTCTGTGCGCTTCTCGCTCTTTTTTATAAAACGTATAACCTCTGCCTCGCAGTAATGGTGTTTTTTCTTGCGCACCTGCAGGTCCACCACGTCGCCGGGCACGGCGAAGGGCACGAACACCACCATGTCGTTCACCCTTGCGAGCGATTTGCCTTCGGCGGCAATGTCTTCTATTGTGATGTTCTCCAGTATGGGTAGCGGTTTCTTTTTTCTTGCCATATTTGTTTTTCTTGTTGCTTTGCTTGTTAACTGAAATTCAGCAGTATTGAATTGCAAAATTATATAAAAATATTGAAAGTGCTCGGATTTTTTCCCTAATTTTGCATTTATGAAAGTAAACACCGACACCTTTGCCCAAATAAGCACACCTATGTATGTGCTTGAAGAAAAGCGTCTGCGCCGCAACCTCGCCCTTATAAAGAGCGTGGCCGACCGTGCTGGCGTGGAGATAATTCTTGCCTTCAAGGCGTTCGCCCTGTGGAAGACGTTCCCCATCTTTCGCGAGTATATAAACAGCACGACCGCCAGCTCGTTGTCTGAAGCGCTCATGGCGTATCATAAGTTTGGACGCCCTGCCCACACTTACTCGCCAGCCTATACCGACGACGAGATCGGTGAGATAGCACGCTGCTCCAGTCATCTGACGTTTAACTCGCTGTCACAGTATGACCGTCTGCACAACCGCGTGAAGGAGGAGAACGCAGCTGTGAGCATTGGTCTGCGTGTGAATCCCGAATATTCGGAGGTCGGCACTGACCTGTACAACCCCTGTGCTCCCGGCACGCGCTTTGGCGTCACCGCCGATCAGTTGCCGGAGCAGTTGCCCGAGGATCTCGACGGCTTCCACTGCCATTGCCATTGCGAGAGCGGATCTGATGTGTTTGAGCGCACACTCGCACATATAGAGGAAAAGTTTGCGAAGTGGTTCCCACAGCTGAAGTGGATAAACTTTGGTGGCGGTCACCTCATGACCCGCGCCGACTATGACGTGGAGCGTCTCGTCAACCTGTTGCAAGGGTTCCGCCGCCGCTACCCGTGGCTTAAGGTGGTGCTGGAGCCCGGCAGCGCCTTCGCTTGGCAGACAGGACCGCTGGTGTCGCAGGTGGTAGACATTGTTGAGAACCGCGGCATACGCACCGCCATCCTTAACGTGAGCTTCACTTGCCACATGCCCGACTGTCTTGAGATGCCCTACATGCCGGCTGTGCGTGGGGCAGAGACGGTGGAGGATGTGTCGGGAGCTGTTTCTTCTGATGCAGAAAATTCTTCCCTCCCACCTTATTATATATATAGGCTCGGCGGCAACAGTTGTCTTTCCGGCGATTTTATGGGTTCATGGCGCTTCGATCATGAGTTGCAGATCGGCGAGAACGTCATTTTTGAAGATATGATCCATTACACCACCGTCAAGACGAACACGTTTAATGGCATTTCACACCCAGCCATAGCCATGGTTCATGAGGGAACAGACCAGCTGGAGGTGTTGCGACGCTTCACACCCGACGATTATCTGTCGCGCATGGATTGAGGTCTTTGAAGCAAGACGAACGCCGTTTTCGATGAAAACTCTTCAAAAAGGGCGGAAAAGAGGGCCAAAAACCCCGTTTTGACCCTCTTTTTCAAGAAAAATCAACTTTTTTGAAGAAAAAAAGAAAAAAAACATCGAAAAAGTTTGTGGGTTCAGAAAAATGTGCTACCTTTGCAACCGCAATCGAGAGAGATGCTTCTTAGAAATAAGAAATGTCGCGGAAATAGCTCAGTTGGTAGAGCACAACCTTGCCAAGGTTGGGGTCGCGGGTCCGAGTCCCGTTTTCCGCTCACACATTCTGAATAACACACGAGGCGCATTGCTTTGACCAAAAAGCCCAGGTGGCGGAATTGGTAGACGCGCACGTTTCAGGTGCGTGTGTTTCACGACGTGCAGGTTCGAGTCCTGTTCTGGGCACATTTTTATTCAGAATGTTTTTGAAAAGTTGGAGAGGTGGCGGAATTGGTAGACGCGCTACTTTGAGGGGGTAGTGACAATT
>OBLI01002518.1_pt1 | contig 15431 bp, 33 predicted proteins | sample 1519701 | NCBI WGS metagenome assembly OBLI01 (sample SAMEA3663005, study PRJEB22513) | pig gut metagenome | biome: pig gut; feature: pig-associated habitat; material: faeces | place: France | collected 2012 | reverse complement strand
ATGAGAAAAGTCTTTATTTGTATTTATTTCTTTATTATTAATTACTCTTCCAGTAATAGTAACATATCGATAACTTTGAGAAGGTTGATAAAATTCAACTCCATTTGATTCATTTTTAATGTAAAATGTTTTAGAATAATTTTCAATTATTTCTTGTTTAAATAAAACACGTAATCCTTTTCCTGAAAATGAAAATTCAATGTAAGCGTAATCAAAAAACCGTTGAATTATATCTAATGCTCTATCATCTGCTGAATTTATATCAAATGGAATTTCAAAACATTTATCAACATCTATTGCTGAAATATTTGAAGCCTGAATTGAAATTCCTACTCCTGAATAATCTTCTAGATTATTACAATTTAATAATGTGTCAATATCAACAAAATCATTTATATTATTCGGTTTTGCATTTTCACCATTAATTTTAAAAGGTATTTTATTTTTATTAACTAAACAATACTTTAAATCTGCAAGTGGTAAATAAGTATTATTTATAATATTATTAATTGTATCTAATGCATTCATTTTTATTCGTCAATTAAACCTAACTTTGTAGCTCTTTCCCATGAAAGTAAATTAATCCATGAAGAACTTTCTCCATCTTTTTTCTTAGTAATTGTATTTTGAACATAAATTTGAGAACCTTCTAATATTTCTAATGCTTCTACTAATAAATCTTCATTTGTGAAATAGTCTCTTTCAAGTAAAGATTCTCCTGGATTTTCACCTTCAAATTTTAATAAATCTTTTATGCATCTTTCAGCTTCTTCAACAGTTGCTAATCTATAATATTTAAAAATCATTCTTCCTTTAGATTTTGAAATTGGCTCTAAAGTACTATCTCCATTTTCATTTATAACAACTCTTAAACCATCATCAACTACTTTTAATTGTAATTTAATTCGAGGAGCTTTTGAACCGTCTGGAAAGTTTTCATATTCTGCTTTCACAACTTCTGATAAATAATATCCTTCAGGTAAACTTTCAAAATCAGATGAATTTGGGTCAATCTTATTGACATTTACCTTTGCTAATATACTATTTACACTTTCATATACATTTGTTAATTTATCATTCATAATTTAATTTTCTCCTAACGTTTCATATTTTGTAATTTAGCTTTTAAAGCAGCCAACTTTTCTTCTCTTGTTAAAGGTTTGTTTTCTTGAATAACTTCTTTAACTTCAGCTTTAACTTCTTCTTTAATTTCTTGTTTTGGTTCTTCTTTAGCTTCTTGGTTAACTTTATTTAATTTAGCTTTTAATGCTGCTAATTTTTCTTCTTTAGATAATGGTTTTTCTTCTTGAACAACTGTTTCTTGAATTACATCTTCTCCATTAATTTCTTTTTCACCAATAGTTTCAGATTTTAATTCTTCTCTTATTTTTTCAATTTCAGAATTAGTTTTTTCCATTTGTTCTTTAAACTCATTTCGTTGTTCATCAGTTAAACCATCATCACCGACTTCATTATTTACCTTTTTTCTTCTAATTCGAGTGGGTTTTTCTTTAACTTCTTCAACTTCTTCAGCTTCTTTTTTAATTTCTTCTTTAACTTCTTTACTCAATTCTATTGGTTTTTCAGAACCAATTACTGTATCCCAAAAAACATTAAAATCTAGAGGAATTGTTTGAGGAATTTCATTTTCATTTACTCCTCTAATTATACCATACTCATCTTCTTTAGGTACTAAAGATAAATAACGAGTTTTAACTAATTTGCCGTCAACTTCTTTTGAATCAATATATGCTCTTAAACAATATCTAACTCTTCCTTCTAATTGGTCTAAAAGTTTATCTGGAATTCTTGAAGTTGGTCGGTATGTATTATATTCAACTCCTCTTTTATTCTTTAATGTGATAACTTCACCATGCATTAATAATACTATATTTTTATCTTTTGCTAATAATTTTGAAATTTCAACAAAGAATTCGTTTCGAGGACCAGAATATCCTTTTCCCCAACCTAAATCAGATGGATGTTCTACACCATTTTTCTTACACCATTCTAATTCACACCACATAAATAAATCTTCAGTTAAATCAACAACAATTGTTTCATATTCATTGAATTCATCTTTAAATACTTTTTTAGCATCTGTCCAGGACGTAACTTTTACGTGAGCTTCTTCTTTAGCTCCAAAATCCAATAACCATTCATAGTTGTCATCTGAACAAATGAAAAATGGTTTTGGAAATTTACTTGCAAATACTGATTTACCAACTCCTGGTTCAGCATATAATATCATTTTAATTCTTTTCATAATTTTTTAATTTTTCCTTTCTTAAATTTCTTTATTTAAAATTTTTTCGACATCTTGTGGATTTGGAGATTGATACATTAAAATTATTGTATTTAATGCATTTTGAACTTCAATTAAGCTTCTATCTCTAAAATGATTTTCCCATAAATTAATTGCTTCAGGTGTAATAATTAATTTTCGGTTATTACATGAAATTGAAAAAGATTTGCTTTTATCATGTAATGTTGGCCGATTAAATGTTTTTACTGAAACAATAACATATTGGTCATGAATACTGAATTCATATTTGTTAACAAATATTTCCAAATCATTTCTTTCTAATAATTTCAAATTGTTTTTACTCAATATAATTTCCTCCTTTCATTATTAATTTTACATAATCATTATATCATAAATTTAAAAGTTTGTAAAATAATATGATAATTTATTTTATTTTTTCTTTCTCTTTTTCTTTTAAACAGTATTTATAAACTATTAAATAATTTCGAATTAATTTTTCATCATAATTATAATTCATTTCAGAAATATAACATATAAAATAATCATCAAATTTTTCAAAATTTTCGTTAATTTCAAATTCTTTTAAAAATTTATCATATATTTCTTTGAATTTTGAATATCTATCAATATAACTATAATTATTAAATATTACATCAACATCTAATTCTTGCATGTCCCTATAATCATCAATTGTATTTGATAATTCATTATAATATTTATCTCGAATATTATACAAAGTATATGCTCCATCTTCTTTTAATAATAATTCTTTTAAATCTGAACCTCCATAATCATCTAAACTAGCATAATTAGTATAATAACAATTATTGTTAATAATTGATAACCCAGCATCACACATAATTGATAAATTATTAATATATGCATTCATATCAGTAATATTAAGTTCGTTTGATTTAAATACATGAACATCGATATGTTGTTCATCATTTAATTGATATATTATATCTAATCTTTTTCTAAAAGAAGCATCATTTTCATTTGGTTTTCTTTTAACTCTACATTTTCTTAAATTAATTATTGCAATTTTATAAACTGGAGTTTCTGGAAATTCAGAATTTAATAAGAAAATATATCTATAAAGTTGGTCTAAATAATTTGACCAATCTGGAATGGAAGATGAAGTTTTATAATCAACAACGATAAATCCTTTGTTTGTTAATATTAGTAAATCAATAATTCCAACAAATTTATTTCCCTCTTTTAAAATTTTTGAAGGAAGAATACCATAAATTTTTAATTCATGAACTTCAGATATTAATTCATCATTTTCTAAAATAATATCAAATAATTTATTTTTATGAGTTAGATACCCAGCTACCATTGATTCAGCGGTTATTTGTTCGTCTTTTATTTTAGCTTTATTTTTAAATTTTGAATTTTCTTCATAATATTTTTCTAAATCAGAAGTATTATACTCAATACCCCAATGAACTGCTGAACCTAATCCTAAAGCTTCTTTTTCGAACTTTGGAAAAACACCATAATTATAACTTAAATTATAATTCATCGGTGATTTTAATAAAGTTGATAATTTACTATGTGACCATATAATTTGATTATTTTCCATTTTATTTTAACCTTCTAATCGCTAAATTTTTATTTATTAAATCTTCAACTGTCATCCAATCTAATTCATTAATTTTAACAACAAATTTTAAATTTTTTTCATGAAAATAAAGAACTGAATATTTTTGATTATACTTATTTATAAAATCAATAACTACTTTTTTTTCTCCTTCACATTCTTTTTGATATAAAATTTCATTATTTTCATTCATCATTCCTACTAAACAAATATAATTTATTTTATCTTTTTTAGCCATTATTTTTTAGAACTTTCTTTAATCATTAGATATGGTTGTTTAGTACTAGGAACAACAATAGTGTATTTATCATATAAATCTGGACGAAGTTTCTTTAATTTTTCTAAATCATAAACAACTTTTTGTTGCTTATTTAAGTATTGTTGATATAACTCAGGGCGTTCTTTTATAAAACGTTGAATATCAAATTCTTCAGTTTCTTCAATTTTTGCAAAAAGATTTAATGTTGCAATATCTACTTCTGTTAAAAATTTATCTTCATCCAATACATACGATGGCTTTCCAATTACTTGAGAAATATTATATTTTCCAACTTTTGCACTTATAATATTATTTTCTTGCATTGCCTTAAATAAAGAATCTCTAAAAAGTTTTTCTCTTTTTTCAAATTCTTTTTTAGTTGTGTTATAATCATCTAAAATTTGTTCAACCTTTTGAGAGATTACAGCATATCCTTCTTTATTTTCAATTAATTCATATTTATTTTCTTCCATTTTATTTTTCTCCTTTGTAAATTAAATTTATATTTGCATGATTTGCAATTTTTTCAGTTAATTCAAAATCCTTATATTTTTTTAAAAAATAAACATTTCGAATTTGATGTTGAATTAATAATTTTATACAATTTGAACATGGTGATAAAGTTAAGTATATATCACTTCCTGTAACATTTGCTCCTATAGAACAGGCATTAGCAATTGCATTTAACTCAGCATGAATAACATAATTATATTTTTCTTCAGTAAACCAGTTAAATGAATATGTAAATTCTCTTGGTTCACCATTGTAACCAACTCCTAAAACTCTTCCATCCTTAACTAAAACAGCTCCAACTTTTGTATGAGGGTCTTTACTTCTTTTACTTATAACTTTAGCAATTTCAAAATAGGTTTCTTCCCAAGATGGTCTAAATGAATTCGACATACTCTATTTTATCCTTATTAATAACTAAATTGCTAATTTTAATAAATTTTAAAGAATCATCTAAAAGTTGTCGAGATAAACTTAATTTATATGTTTCTGATAAATTTAGTTCCATATTATATTTTTTTTCATCAAAATAAATTTTACAAATAAGTTCTTTTTTATCTTTTTTCATTTTCTCGAATTCTCTTTCTAATTAATTTATTTCCTTCTCTAACTAATTTTCCATCTAAAATTAATCTAAAAAATTCTTCTTTTGTTTTAGGTAAAGACGGATTTTTTTCTTTTTCTTTACACCATTCTTCATATAACATATATGGAATTTGAATTGCTTTAAATGATTGGTTTTGATTCATTATTTAGTCTCCTTTTCCATTGAATTCAATAAATCTAATAATTCTTTAGTTGATAATGTGTTTAAAAAACTAATTTCTTCTTGTGAAAAATTATCAAAATTTTCGAATGATTCTATAATTTTTTCTTTTTCTTCTTTTATTTTTTCCTTATTTTTATTTGCTTCTAATAAAGCTTTAATTGATTTGATTGATAAATCTTTAATTTGAGTATCAATCGGAATATCTACAATATCTTTAACTTCATTAGGTGTTTCTTTTAATGTTTTGTTTAACTCTAAAATAAGTTGTGCTACTTTTAATTTATCAGAAGGTGATAATTTATCTCCACTAGGTACTGCATCACATAATAAAGATGTTAAATATCCTCCTAATTCATTTAGTGAAATTAATTTATTAGCAAATTGTGTTTGATACATTGCTAAATTAATTCTCCTAATCTCTTGTTGACACGGATAACTTGAATATAATGTCATAGCTTCTTCCAACTCTAAATTACTCATCATAGCAGCAAGTTGAATATTTTTAAATTCGCAATATAAACCAATAAATTCTTTTTGTTGCAATGTTAAATTATATTTATTTTCAGGGTCAACAATTAGTGAATACTGAGGATTATTTTTAATAGTGTCTAAATATTCAATTTGTTTTTGTTTAAATTCTTCAGTCATTAAATTATCATATAAATTTTCTTTTTTCTTTTTTGCCATTTAATAACTCCTAACTAATAATTCTCATTTTATTATTAATAAATCTAACCTTAACATATGGTTGATTATTATATATATTATTTAATCCGTTTAAATTATATATTTTTTTAATTTTTTGTGTAAAATTAATAGAAGTTGATTTATCATTAATAATCTTTTGAACTAATCTTAAATTCATGTAAACATCATTTTCTGAAAAATAATATGATGCTTCTTCAACGTTATCTAACATTTTTAATAAATCATCATAAGTTTTATAGCCCAATTTGTGAACTGTTTTAGATTCATATAATCTAACTTTTTTCAAATCATAAAATAAAACTTTAAATTCTTCTTTAGATTTAAACATTTCATTTGCAATTTGTTGAATAGACGTAGATTCAATTTTTTCTTTAACATCAACATCAATATCAGAATATGTCAAATTCCATTCATTTGAAGTAAATTTAAAATTTTGTTCCCAACCTTTTGTTGAACTTTTTAAACCATACATTCCAAAATAAACATACATTATTACATTCGATATATCTCCCTTAATTTCTTTTAAAGAATCACTAAAAGATGTATCGTAGTAATCACCTTTTTTCAAATATCTTTTTTGAGAATCCCACCTATAAAATATTTCAAATACATTAATTCTTCTTCTAAATCCATGAGTAGTATCACTAAATTTTAATTTTGCTTGGTCATTTGCTGCAAAAATATGTTTACAATTTATAAGAGAAGAATACTTTTGTATGCCCTTAACTTCAATTGTTTGGTACATACTACCTGTGATATTTTTTAATACTTGTGAATCAAATTCTTTCGTTTTTTGTGATGTTTCTAAATAAAAATTATGAGCATGATTTTCTAAAGCTCCTGTAATAAATCTATCTGTTTCAAAAGATTCAATTGAGTTTGATGTTGGAGTTGGAACAACTCTATGTGTGAAACATCCATCTAATAATGAGTTTTTACCATTTTGCCCAGAACCAACCAATATTACAAAATGTTGTAAAAAGGATATATTTAAAGTATAACCTAATATTTCACAAAGGTGATTAAATCTCTTTAATGAAAATTTATCTTCTACATCATGTGCTATATTATACATCAATTCAAAACAGTAATTATGACTGTCTTTTATCATTTCTTTAACTAAGTCGATAAATTCTTCTAAACTGGTTTCCATAATAGAAACAGGTAAAGGTTCAAAATCTAAATTAATATACCAAGTTATTATCCATTTCGGGTCATATTGATAAATCGTATTTTTAAGACTTTCAATATAAATAATATCATATTTTAAAAGCCATTTATCATTTTTAAAATCATATACTCCATTTCTAAAAGCAACACAATAATCAGGTAAAAAGTTAACATGTTCACACATCGTATCGTCTTCTAATGATACTTTTTTTAAACTTGTTTTTAAATTTGCTGTGAAATTTTGAACTATTTTTGAAATTTTATCATCTATTGCTTCACTTGATTTAGGGAAATATTTATATCTTAACAATGCATATAAATTATCAATTAATATATCTTTTGCTTCTAATTTTTCACAAAATTTATAATGAATTTGGTCAAATCTTTTAGCGATATAATTTTCACCAAAAACATAAACTTGGCATTCTTCTGAAAGAATCGGTCTCCAATCAGAAAGAGGTCTATCCATGACTACTGCAGAATCTACTGATGCAGCAATATCATTTATTTTTTTAATTTGTGTCATTAGAACCTCCTTTAATCAAGATTCATATAATTATATTCTAAATCATATGCATTAAAATTTGAAATAATTTCATCTTTAATTTGATAAATATTATATCTTTTTTTCATTTGTTTAACAAATTGGGAAGCAACATTGTATTCTGATTTATTTATTAATAAATAAACTTTTGAACGATTTGAAGATGATTCTAATATTAAAAGTTTAAAATCATTACTCATTAGAAATGTCTCCTTTTTCTAATAACTCTTTCACAGCGTCTAAATAAGGTTTAACTTTTTGGAGTTGTGGATTTAATAAATTAATACTTTCTTTAAAATTAAGATTTTTAATTATTACAGAGATAAATTTATTATACGTTTCAGGATTTAAGTTATATTTTTTGCAAATTTTTTTCATATCTTCTCCTCATATATTAATATAATAATTTTTTAAATATTTATATACTAATTCTTCTTTTTGAAGACTTAATATATCTTTTTCAAAAGAATTTGGTTTATTAGTTAAATTATCTGATAAATATTTAACTAATTCTCCTCTGTTTTTAAATACTAAAGTTTTGTTAATTATTTTATGTTTTAAAATAATATAATTTCCGATATATGCATTAAATGGCATGAGATTCACCTATAACACAAACTGTATCAATTCCATCAAAATTTAGATAATTTAAACTTTTTCTTAGTACTTCTTTAGATGTTGAAGCATCTAAAATTAATTCTAATAAATCTACTTTTTTTCCTCCTATTAATTTATAAAATATAAATTTTTTCTTTTTCATAATTATTTTTCCTTTCCTCTAAATCATTTGTAAGAATTCAAATGAATAAATATATTAATTTTATTTTTTCGTTTTCTCAGAAATGATTTATTATTAATTTTTACAATTTAATTATATCACATTTTTAAAAGTATGTAAAATAATATGATAATTTATTTTTATTTTTTAATCTTCTTCAACAATTTCAATATCTTCAATGTTAATCGGATAATTTGAATTATTAACTAATTCTATTTTGTTATTATCCAATAAATCTATAAAATTTAATTTAGCATCAATTACACTTGGAGCTTTAATACATATACTACCTTTCATTTTAATTGTATAATTAATTATGTAGTTATTCATTTTTTTTATTTTCCTCCTATAATAATTTTAATTCTTTTAATGTGTATTCTTTGTTGAGTTCCATACCATTATACATTTTGCTTTCCATGTTAAAATAAGGAAGAGCCGTTATTTCTATTATATTATCATTAACAACACTTTTAGTTGCTATTGTAATATAATAAAAAGTGCTACCTGTACAATTCATACTTATTTTTTTCTCAATATATTTAACTCTATCTTTAAAAGGTTTAATTATTGATTTTAAATACTCTTTTTCTTTTTCAGATAAAATATCAGTCTCAATTTCTATTTCTTGATTTAAAAATTTATCAGAATAAATATCTTTATTATTTACCCAGCAATTCCTTAAAGACTCATCACAATAAACTTTTGAAAAAACACACTTTTCACAACTTAATTTACAATTTTTTATACTCCATACTTTTAATTCTTCCAAACTAATATCTTTTAATTTCTTTTTAATTATCATTTTTTCACCTCTAATAATATTTTTTAATTTCACCTTTTATTATAAATTTAATCTTTAACATCAAAGTAATATTTTTTAATTCTTTCTTCACCAATAGATTCAATAGCATCATGTATTGCTTTTTCTGAAGCAAAATATATATTAAAAGGAGAGCCATGTGCTACAGTAGCCCAAGTAATTCTTATCATTTTCCACTTATAATCAAAGTAAATATAAAATTTATAACGACTATCTTCATTCCAACTAATTTCTTCATCCCTATTTTCTAAGGCAAAATTTTGTAATTCTTTTATTACTTTTAACTTCTCTATCATATGCTGAGCCTCTTCTTCACTTTTAAAACAATTATAGGAGCTTATAATACTTTCATCAACCATATCTCCTTCATTTGTAAATTTGTTAACTTCTAAACTGCTAGTGATAAAAAAATAATTTTCACCAATATTAGGTTTTCAAACTTTGCTTTTTGTTTCTTTTACAACTTCCCAATCGTTAGCTAAAGCGTTTTCAACACTAACGTTTGAAGCTATTAGTTTGTTAGCATAATACATATTATCTCCGATTAATTTATAATGTTGCCATTCTTCCCAACCTTTTCTTCTTACTTTCTTTCCTTCCAACATTTTTTGATATGCTTCTTTAAAATTCATTGTTTTATTTCTCCTTTTCATTTTATTATATTAATCGAATGGAAATTTTCTACCATTGATTCCATTTTCTAAAATATCTTTAACTATTTCTAAATTCTTTTCAGTTTTATTGTAATATGTTGACCTACAAATTTTATCATCTTTAAGAAAAAACAAAATAATTTTTTCTTTTATCATAACGTCTCTACAAGTTTGTGCTAAACAAATTATTGCTTCTTTTGTTTTTCCAAGTAATTTACAGTCTTGATTTGGGAAAAAAAGTAAATCAAAATCACTATAAGTTGAATAACCCATGGGAATATAATAGTGATTATCTTCTAAATATCTTTCAATATCTTTATGTAAATCTTTAATTTTCATTGTTTTTATTTTTCCTCTAAATTTTTATAAGTAGAACAGCCGTTCTCATAACATTGCTTAAAACGCTTGAAAACTTCTTCTGCTGTTAAATACCCAATCACGCCATAACACTCTTGTTCTGCTTTTGTTAAACCACCCATAATTTCTAACAAATCTTGTTTGTTGCCACGAGACCCACAATGTTGAATCACATCGCATATTCTTTCTTCTTTTGCACCATTTTTATAAATTTTTATTTCATATGCTGGATAAAGACTATTAAACATAATGTAGTCTAGCCCCCCTCTACCAACCTTATCTTTAACATAAAATAAATCATCAGTAAATTCAAAAGGTATGTTTGCTTCTTCCAACATCTTTTTAAGCCTAAATATTTCTTTGTATTCCATTTTTTATTCCTCCTTTTAAATTCTTATAGGTATTTCATGCTCAGGTTCTCCCCATTCACATTCGTATTCTTCATCTTTACCTTCAATTAATTCAACACCATCAACAAAAACATCGTTTATATCTACATTACATTTATCACTTAACATTTTTTGTGCTTTATTAATTGCTTTGTCAAGTGTGCTTTCTTCTATTTCATAGCTATCTATAATAATTGATTTATAATCATGACCATAACTAACTTGTATATTATATTTATTCAATCTATCATAATATTCGTTTTCATTCATAATTCTTACCATTTTAATTTTTGACCACAATTCAGGCAATAGTTAGTAAATCCTATACCTTCTTTTTTTCGACCATTATCACATATTTGACCAACTTTTCCAATTTTACAAACTGGACATTTACACTGTAATATTTCAAGTTTAAATTCTTTAATCATTGGCTCTTTAATTGGTTCTTTAGGTGTTTCTTTATCTACTAATTGTTGTAATAATTCGACTTCTTTTAAGCGTTTTTCAGGAATCTCTTCAAAAGAATCATTATAGCAATATTCAATATCACTTATTGCATTATCTAACGCTTCTTGATATTTATTCTTTTCTTCCATTTCATATCTTCCTTCCGTTATTCCATACTTTTAAAATTAAATTAATTTCTTTTAATTTTTGATATTCTTCTTTTAATTTTTCATATTCATTTATTAACTCATTTAATTTTTGAATATCTTCAATATTATATTCTTTAGAAATTAAATTATTTAAAGCTTTTCTATATTCTTCCATTATATAAAGCTTCCTCCACTAACATCTGCGTTAATCCATAATAAACGTTGACCACATGTAGGACAATAATTATGATTTCTTTTAACTTTGTTATAGCAATTAGGACAATAATAATATAATATATTAGATTGAATTCCCTCATATGTATAATAATTTAAGTCTACTAACATTGGTATTTCTCTTTTTTTCATTCTATTGTAATCATCTTTAAAATAAGTTTCATTTAATTTATCCATTTCATAATAATCAAAGTTATTAAAATTCATAGTTTATTCTCCATTCTATATATATTTGTATCTTCAATAAATTCTTCCTTTTCTTTTATATAAATTTTTAATATATTTCGTGTGTTATAATCAGTACGTATCTTTTCTTTTGCTTTATCAATTGCAGCTTCTTTTGAATCTGCTTCTATATAATATTTTTTATATGCTTGAAAATTAACAATTATTTCATACATCATTATTATAACGTCCCCCTATATGAACCGTCAAAATTAAACAACAAGGTACATTCATAAGTTGTTATATCTATAAGTGTATCTGAGTCGTATATAGTCATTGCAATACATGCCTTCCAATTTTTGATTTCATAACCAAAATGCATTCTTTCTAATAATTGTTTTGTAGTTTCTAAATCTGTCATTATTCTTCCTCTTTTACATCAAAATAGTACTTCTTTAAGTTATCTTCGCCTATAGTGTCGATTGCTTTTTGACAATCTTCTCTAGTCTTAAAGCATACTTCAAAGGGAATAATTTTAACATAATTAGTTTCAGTACAAAGAACTCTATTTTCTCGAAAATTGTAATATATATAATATTTACCTTTATTTTCACTGAACTTAATATTAGATAATTCTCTTAATTTTGTAATGATTTTTAGTTTTTCAGCCATATATGCTGCTTCTTCTCTAGTCTTAAAGCAGTTTCCAAAACTTAATCTACACTTGTCTACAGATTTATCAAAAGTATCATGGGCTGTATTACCAGCAGTGCTTATGTAATAATATTTACCAGCATAAGGAGGTTCCCATACTTGAATTGACTTTTCAATTAATTCCCAATCATCACTTGTAATATCTTCAAGTGTTAAATCTGTTTTATCACCTGTTATAATACCATTAATATAAGCATCAAAAATACTAGCGTTTTTATTAAAAGAAATTGATATATCTTTTGCCCATTCCTTTCTTCTAATCATAATACCTTTTTCTAAATCTTCTTTTTTAAAATCCGTTATTTTCATTATTTATTCTCCTTTCTAAAAAAATATCTTTGGTTTTCATATTTCGGTATTATTTCGTAATCAATTCCTAACTCATTTATAACGTTTATATCCACAACAATTGTTGATTCATAACTATTACTATTCATAATTTGCAAAACTTGTTTTGGTGTTAAATCACAAACATATTGGTCGTTTATTACTGGTGCATAATGTTTATCATAAAAATCAACATATAATGGTTCATTTTTTATTTGTGGGTCTACTAACATTATTCGCTTTTTCATTCTATCTCCTCCATTTCTTTAAGTACATCCTTATTTTCATCTATACGCTTAATAACATCTTTTACAAATTCGATAGCATCTTCATAATTTTCAGATTCAAAAGCAATGTTAAGCTCAATATCATCACTATCCATATCTAGCACTAACGTAAATTTACATTTTTTCATATTTTCTCCTTTAAAGATTATTGAAGGAGGTGTCTTCAATATTTTACTTTTTAACAATTTGATTAATATTTAGTTGGTTTTAGATTTCGCTGTTTTCCTTCAGCTAAATTTATATCTAAAATTGCACCTCTCAATTTAAGACCTATTTAATCTTCATAATAACCTAATATATAAATGTCATTATTTTCATCAACTTCTTCAACACATTTTAATTTTATAGTTTTATGATATTCTTTATCGAAATTCCATAATTGTTTTAAGTTTAATTTTTTATACTCATCTTCACTAATTTCAGTATTTTCACAATCTGAGGCGATGAAATCTAATCCTAAACCTTGATTTTTAAAATACTCTGTACTTACATAATATTTTCTACTACTCGTCATCATACTCTCCAATCTGTGTTTTTAATTTACAAAACAACATTAAATATTTTAACATTTCATTTTCATGTTCTGAACTTTTTAAGAATTTTTTATGATTCTTTTTAAATTTTTTTATCATCTTTTTTGAATCTTTATTATATACATTAAATGAGTACATAACTTTTCCATAATTTGTGATTAAATAATAATTATTCCTAATAAAAGGATGATAGGATTTTTTAAATTTACTAACATAAGTGTAGTATTTAGTTGAGTTATATGGCATAAAATTAAATTTAACTAAATATAAACCTTTACATACTTTCTTATAATAAGTTAAATCATCAACTAAAAAATCTTTATCAAAAATTATACATACTTTACTTTTCATAAATTACCACTCTATATCCTCATCTTCATCCTCTTCATCTAGAATAAAATCATAAGCACTATTATCAAAACAGTATAATGTTTTAAATTCTTCTAAAAATTCATCAAATTCTTTTTCACCACTAATAATTTTGGAATAAGGTTCATCACTATATGTATCACATTTAAATATGTATTTTTGTTCTTTTTTATTAACTAATTTTAATTCAAACCAACCTCCTTGGTCTTTATAAATAACATTATTATCATTTACAATTAAATAGGAATCATACGACTCTGTAAAATCATTTTCTTTTAATAATTTCACAAACTTTTCAATTTCATTGTTTTTCATAATTATTTACCCGCTTTCTCCTTCAACCTTATGATTATACTGGACTTAGGACCAGTTTGTGGTTTTAAGAAAGAGTTTTTAAAACTCTATTCATGTATTTTCATTTATTTTAAACCGTATTTACATCCTTCTTCTTTTGTGAAGAATTTTCCATTGTAAGCAATAAATCCAATTAATTGGTTTGTTTCAAGGTCATAAATTTGACCACCTTCCCATTCATTAGACATTATATCATTTTTATCAATAAAATCTCTAACTACTTTTTGTAATTCTTCAATTGAATTAGACTTTTTATATTTTAATTCAAATTCATTATATTCTGGTCTTGAATAAGCTAGTGGAGCTATGTATTTCATACTAACATTTTCTTTTGTTTGATTTGTTTTCATAATTTTTTCTCCTTTATTTAACTTTTATACTAATATTATATCATATTTTTAAAAGTTTGTAAATTAAAATGATAATTTATTTTTATTTTTTTAATAAATTATAATATATAAAACTTTTCTTTCAACTTGCCAGCTTTTAACTAACCAGGTTGATTTTTCCCATAAATCAAAATATTTAAATTGGGATTCTTCCCATTCACCTAAAAATTCAAAACCATTTCTAGTATGTACTACCACCTTTTTAATTCCTAAACATGTTTGTACTAATTCTTTAACTTTCATAATTTTAAAAATCTCCTTTATTAATTTTTACAATTTAATTATATCACACTTTTAAAAGTATGTAAACTAATATGATAATTTATTTTAAAAAATTTATTTAAGCACTATTAACATGATAGTAAAAAAAGGATAAATGTTAATAAAAATGATAAATGTTAATAAATAATGTTAATAGTCTCTAAATACTTTCAAATATGTAAATTCTCTATTAAGATGGTCTATTAACTTCCTATTAACTTCCTATTAACATTTTGATTCAAATTTTTCAAAAGTTTGTAATGACTATTAACATTTCATTAAATTCAAAATGTTAATAGATAGTTAATATAGGTTCTTAATTACTTTCAAATGCTAACGCTATATAGTTTAAGTTATATTTTATTAAATATTA
>OBLI01002517.1_pt1 | contig 15431 bp, 12 predicted proteins | sample 1519701 | NCBI WGS metagenome assembly OBLI01 (sample SAMEA3663005, study PRJEB22513) | pig gut metagenome | biome: pig gut; feature: pig-associated habitat; material: faeces | place: France | collected 2012 | reverse complement strand
CCCGACGGGCATAAAGCTCATCGGCAGAGATAGCGATGGCAATGAGCGCATCTATAACCTCCGCGGCATTGAGATGAAGACCGAGAAGGGCATATATATAAAAGGTGGAAAGGTGAGAGTGAACAAATAGAATTTAAATAATAACCCCTAATAATAGTAATTTAAAATGAAGAAGACATATAGTTATGAGAAAGTTCATTTTGATTATCATGGCATTGGTGGCGATGAATGTCACCAATGCCGATGCTAAGAAATTCTACCATTATGGTAATACTCTCACATTCCTCTGCGATGACGAGACAAGGACAGCAGAAGTGGCGGGAACGTACCATGTGGAGACAAGCGGCACGATAACAGTGCCGGAGACATTCGTGGCCAAGGACGGAAAGACATATACCGTTACAGCCATTGGTGATAACTTCCTGTATTTCGACGAATGTCCCTATTCGAAGGAGTGCAGTGAGGTAGTGTTGCCCAAGACTATCAAGTCGATAGGCAAATATGCCTTCTGTGAGACAAACATCAATAGCATCAACCTGCCCGAAGGACTTGAGTCGATAGGCGAGGCGGCATTCAAGGAATGCGGCAACCTTGAGTTGGCTGAACTGCCGTCCACGCTGAAGCATCTTGGCAACTGGGCTTTTTACAGATGTGCAAATATATCAATATCCACACTGCCAGGGTCGATAGAGACATTGGGCAAAGGTGTGTTTGGAGATGCCATCTTAGGTGGCAAGATTACATCGTTCACATTCCCCGACCATATAACGGAACTGCCCGACAGTATGTTCTATGATAGAAGTGGACTGAAGGAAATCCATCTGCCGGCAAACTTGAAGAAGATTGGCACGCGTGTCATCTGCTATACCGATATTACAGAACTGGTAGTGCCCGAAAGCGTCACTGAGATAGCGGATGGTGCCTTTATGTACGCCCCTCTGACAAACGTGGTGCTTCCTAAGTCGCTGAAGAAGGTGCCTGCCTTGGCATTTGCCGGTATGCAGATTAAAAATCTCGACTTCCTGCCTGAGGGAATAACGGAAATTGGTGAGAGGGCGTTCCATGAGTCACAACTGGAGGAAGCCAATATCCCGGAGGGCGTAACGACAATCGGTTCTAATATATTCTTGTCGTGCCCCAATCTGAAAACAGTGCATTTCCCGTCAACACTTGTGGATGTAAAAGGATGGCCGTTAGACGGATGTCCAAACCTGAAGAGCTTCACCATTTCCGAGAACAATCCGTCGCTGAAGATGACCGCCGACTCAGTCATGACATGCAATGTGAGTGATGGCCGGCGTTTGTTGTATGTTGCTCCGTCGGCAATGGCCGACAGCACGTTCGTATTGCCTGACGATATAACGGAAATTGGCGACAATGCCTTTGGCACCTATAGAAAAGTCAACCACTTTGAGTTTCCCGAGGGCTTGAGGCGCATAGGCAATTCGAACTTCAAAAGTTCCACGATAAAGAAAGTTGTCCTACCCTCTACCCTTGAAGAACTGGGCGATGAGGTTTTTTCTTCATGTGAGTCGTTAGAGGAGATTGTGCTGCCTGATAAATTGAAGAGAATACCATACAAGGCTTTCTTTTTATGTGAGAATTTATCAAAATTGAATTGGCCCGAAGAGTTGGAGGAAATAGGGGAAAAGGCTTTTCTTTTAGCAAATCTGCCTTCGGAGGTGATATTGCCCAAAAGTGTAAAGCATATCAGCGCGAGTGCCTTCCGTGGTTGGGTAAACCCTATCGAGAACTTTGTACTGCCTGATGGTATTAATACTATTGAGCCTTATACATTCTTTACCCGCGAACTTCCCAATGGCGTTGTCATGCCTAACAGTGTAAGACGAATAGGCTATCGTGCGTTCGAATTATGCCAGTTGCAAAACATCGTGATACCTGAGGGTGTGGAATACTTAGGTCAGAGATGTTACCTTGATAATCACGCCACACAGGTTTCTCTGCCGTCAACATTGAAATACATTGACAAGCGTGCTTTTGAAAATAATAACTTCGAAACCGTCATACTCCCTGATGGATTGAAGACAATAGGAGTTTATGCCTTCTATAACAATGATTGTCTGAAAGAGGTGGCTATACCTTATGGCGTTGAGGTTTGTCCGTATGCCTTCGGTGGATGTACAGGATTGGAGAAGGCGACCTTCCCCGAGGATCTGCAGATAATCCATCCAGGACTGTTTGCTGGTTGCGCAAGCCTGAAGAGCGTTGTGCTGCCCAAGAATCTCATAGCCTTTGAGAATGAACTGTTTGACGGTTGCTCCGCCTTGGAGGAGATTGATTTCCCCGAGACGTTGGAGTGCATAGGCAATTGGGTGTTCCGTGGCGCAAACCTTAAGAAGGCCGACCTGTCGCACACTGCATTGAGAAATATCATTTGGGAGGCATTTATCGACAACATGAGTCTCTCTGAGGTGCATCTGCCCGCCACCTGCAACTTTATAGGAGCGAAGGCATTCTCCGGTTGCGACAACATCAGAGTGGTGGAAGTGCTTGCCACAGAGCCGCCTATGGCAGAGGTTGAGGCATTCCAATCACCGGTAACAGAGCAGGCAACGCTCATTGTACCCGAAGGCTCGGAGGCTGCCTATCGCAATGCCGATGTGTGGAAGGATTTCAAGAATATCGCCACTCCAACAACATTGAAATCCATCATTGTTGACTCCAATGAAGGAGAGCGTATCTATGACATTCGAGGTATAGAGAAGAAGGCCGAGAAGGGCATATATATAAAAGGTGGAAAGGTGAAAATTAAGAATTAGGAATTAAAAATTAGGGATTATCGGGGCAGGTACTGTCCCGATAATCTGTTGTTAGGGGGTAAGAACAGCTGTTGTGGAGGGGAGAGGATAGCTGCCGAGGAACTTTCAGAACAGTAGTTATGAAACTGTCATAAGTTAACTTGTGTAATGTTTACAATAGGCTATCGTAATACCATAACAAGGCTTTGTATGTGCATCCTAAAGCTTGGAACGGAGATTCAAAGCCTTTGTATCTCCGTTCGAAGCTTTCGGATGCAACCAATTTTACTCTTTTAGCAGTTTCTCCAGAAAGTCATTGAGATCCTTGTCAAGTCCTTCCATCAGGTCGGGGTCGATGATGACGGTATCGTCGTCAACAACATACAGTTCGGCAATATTCTCCTTGTCCTCGTCTTCGAGCACGAAAGAGTAGGGGCGGATGATGGAAAGATTCTCAATAAGAGTCTTTTCATGCTCAATGCACTTGCGCAATTGTTTGGCAACCTCATCGTAGAAGTTGTCGTCCTGGTTGTTTATCCATTGCTCCACGATAACTCTGGTTATCTCCTTGTCATCGTCATCGAATGCCACAAGTTCGCCTGTCTCCTGGTTTACACGGATGTGGATATCTGTGAAAATGGTAGCTTCCTCGGATGAGGGAAATTTGTCGGCCACCTTCTTTATAGCACGCTCAATGTGCTGGATAGTCTGCTCTGAAGTCTTCATAATTTTACTGCTTTTATCTGTTTGTAAGCACAAAAGTATATAAAAAAATTGAAAACTGCAAACGATTACGAACTTTTTTGCAAAAAAATGATGTTTTTTGTTTGATAATTGGAAAAGTAGTAGTACCTTTGCACTTGATGAAAAGCAAAATCACACATAAAGGTGTCGTCGAATGTATCGAGAAAGACATGGTCAGGGTGCGCATCGTGCAGTCTTCGGCATGTGCCTCCTGCAAGTTGGCAGGGCATTGTGCCGCATCGGAGAGCAAGGTCAAGATAATCGATGTCGTTACTGCCGACGCGTCATCCTACAAGGCCGGTGACAATGTCATGGTGTCGGTGTCTGAGGGTTCTGCCCACAAGGCTCTGCTGGTAGGATTCGGATTGCCTTTTGTGGTGATGATGGTTGCGCTTTTCCTTACAATGTGGATAACCTCGGACGAGATTGTGTCAGCATTAGTGGGACTTGGAGCCCTTATACCTTATTATATATTAATATGGCTCTTGCGCTCCCGTATAGGAAACAGTGTTACGTTTAGTGTGGAAAAACTTTTAGAATAAGAAACAAACAAAAAAATAAAGTAAGTAACTATGGATTTTATGTTAATCGCAGTGATTGTGCTTGGAGCCATCGGACTTGTGGCAGCCGCCGTATTGTACGTATGCTCCAAAAAGTTTGCTGTGAAGGAAGACCCGAGGATTGCCCAGGTGTCAGCCGTACTGCCACAGGCCAACTGTGGCGGTTGCGGATTCCCAGGATGTTCGGGTATGGCAGATGCTCTTGTGAAGGCAGCTGATGGAGGTAGCCTCGAAGGACTCAACTGTCCTGTAGGCGGTTCGGCTGTAATGGAGCAAGTGGCCGATCTTTTAGGTATGGCTGTTGCAAACACCGAACCGATGGTGGCAGTGGTGAGATGTAACGGTACGTGTGAAAACCGCCCTAAGACGGCAGAGTATTGCGGATTGCGCACATGTGCGGCTATGAACGCTTGTGCAGCTGGTGAGACTGCATGTGGATTCGGTTGCCTCGGTTGCGGCGACTGTGTTGAAGCATGCCAGTTTGGTGCTATTGCCATCAATCCCGAGACCGGTTTGCCTGAGGTAAACGAAGACCTTTGCACCGCATGTGGAGCATGCGCTAAAGCCTGTCCGCGCCACATCATCGAGTTGCGCAAGAAGGGACCTAAGGGTCGCCGTGTGTATGTCAGTTGTGTCAACCGCGACAAGGGACCGGCCGCCAAGAAGGCTTGTGCCGCTGCATGTATCGGTTGCGGCAAGTGTGAGAAGGAGTGCCCGTTCGGAGCTATCACCGTTGAATGCAACCTGTCGTACATCGACCCTCTGAAATGCCGCTCATGCCGCAAGTGTGAGAAGGTATGTCCAACAGGTGCTATCAAGGCTGTGAATTTCCCTGCTCCTAAGAACAATCCAGTAACAGAATGAATATGAAAATAAGAACATTTAGAATAGGAGGAATACATCCTGAGGAGAATAAGCTTACTCATGAGGTTGCCACTCAGGTGGCTCCGCTGCCCAAGCAGGCTGTATTCCCGTTGTCGCAGCACATTGGTGCTCCGGCAAAGCCCGTAGTGGCAAAGGGCGATGTTGTCAAGGTTGGCACATTGCTTGCCGAGGCTGGCGGTTTTGTTTCTGCCCCCATCTACTCATCTGTTTCGGGTAAGGTGGCAAAGATTGACTCTGCTGTGGATGCCTCAGGATACCGCCGACCTGCTATCATTGTCAGTGTTGAAGGCGACGAATGGGAGGAGAGTATCGACCGCAGCGAGGATTTGGTGAGGGTGGAAGACCGTCCCGACCTTACTCCCGAGAGTATTGTGGAGAGTATCAAGAAGGCTGGTGTCACCGGTATGGGTGGTGCCGGATTCCCCACGTTCATCAAACTGTGTCCTCCTCCTGGAGCCACTGCCGAGTGTGTCATCATCAATGCTGTGGAATGTGAGCCTTATATCACCTCTGACTATCGGTTGATGATGGAGCATGCCGATGAGATTATCGTCGGTCTGCAACTCCTGATGAAGGCTGCCAAGGTGGACAAGGGATATATAGGTATTGAGACCAACAAGCCCGCTGCCATTGAGTTACTCACTCAGAAGGCTGCCGCTGATGCGCGCATAGAGGTGGTGCCACTCAAGCAACGCTATCCTCAGGGAGGCGAGAAGCAACTTGTCGATGCTGTAATCCGTCGTCAGGTACCAGCCCCTCCTGCCATACCCGTAAATGTGGGCGCTATTGTGCAGAATGTGGGAACAGCATTTGCTGTTTATCAGGCAGTGATGAAGAATAAACCATTGTTCGAGCGCTACACTACCGTAACAGGCAAAAAGCTCTCTAAACCAGGTAATTATCTCGTACGAATGGGAACACCCATGCGTGATCTTATTGAGATATGTGGCGGTATGCCCGACGATGACAACAAATTGCTTGCCGGTGGTCCGATGATGGGTCGTGCACTTACTTCCGACGAGGTGCCCGTGTGCAAGGGAACTAACAGTATCACTATCCTCAGTGGCAGTGACGCCCGTCGCAAACCAGCCGATCCTTGTATTCGCTGTGGCAAGTGTGTCAATGTGTGTCCGATGGGCCTTGAGCCTTATCTCCTTGCCACTCTCTCGGCAAAGAAGATGTGGGAGAGGGCAGAGGCAGAAGATGTGGTGTCGTGTATTGAGTGTGGCTCTTGCCAGTTCACTTGTCCGTCCCATCGTCCCATCCTCGACAATATCCGCAATGGTAAATCAACGGTAATGGGTATCATTCGTGCCCGTAACGCTAAAAAATAGAATATCGAGATGAAAAAGTTAATAGTATCCTTGTCGCCTCATGCCCATGGTACCGACTCGGTAGAGCGCAATATGTATGGCGTGATTATCGCCCTCATTCCAGCCTTGCTCGTGTCGTTTGCCTATTTCGGTATTGGTTCGGCGATAGTTTGCGCCACAAGCGTATTGGCTTGCTTAGTATTTGAGTGGGCCATCAACAAGTATATTCTCCGCAACGAGCGCACCACAGTGTGCGACGGTTCTGCCGCCCTCACCGGTTTGTTGCTCGGTTTCAACCTTCCGTCCAACCTCCCCATCTGGATTATCATCATCGGTGCTCTTGTGGCTATCGGTGTGGGCAAGATGAGCTTTGGCGGACTCGGTTGCAATATATTCAATCCCGCCCTTGTGGGACGTTGCGTATTGCTCGTCAGCTTCCCTGCACAGATGACCTCATGGCCTCAAGCCGGACAGCTCACCTCATATCTTGATGCTGAGACAGGAGCAACTCCACTGTCGGTGATGAAGTGGGCTATCAAGAATGGCGATCCCTCGGTGCTTCAACAGTTGCCCGATTCATGGCACTTGCTCATCGGACATACAGCCGATGGTGCCGGTTCGCTCGGTGAGGTATGTGCTCTTGCTCTTCTCGTAGGTCTTGCCTTCATGCTTTGGCGCAAGATTATCACATGGCATATTCCAGTTAGCATTCTCGCTACTGTATTCGTGTTGAGCGGATTGCTCCATCTTGCCAATCCTGCATACGCTGATCCTCTTGCCGTACTCTTCAGTGGCGGTCTGATGCTTGGTGCCATCTTTATGGCAACCGACTATGTCACATCGCCTATGTGCAGTCGCGGACAGTTGATTTATGGTGTGGGTATCGGTGTGCTCACTGTGGTTATCCGCAACTGGGGCGCATATCCCGAGGGAATGTCGTTTGCCATTCTCATCATGAATGCATTCACACCTCTTATTAATACATACGTCAAACCAATCAGATTCGGGGAGGTAACAAAGAAATGAAAAAGCTTGAATCTACACTTTTGAATATGGTGGTGGTACTCGTCACAGTGGCGGTAATCACCAGCGGACTCCTCGCATGGATCAACCACATCACCGAAGAGCCTATCCGCATGCAGGATGAGTTGGCACTCGCCAATGGTATCAAGGAGGTGATGGGTACCGACCAGTTGACTGTCACTTCCGACGAGGAGGTGAACAAGGAGTTCGAAGGCAAGCAACTCTCGTTTGTTGTCCACAAGACTGCCGACAAGCAAGGCAAGTTCCTCGGTGCTGCCGTGGAATCGACAACAATGGGATTCGGTGGCGAACTGAAGGTGCTCGTGGGATTTGATGCCGAGGGAAAGGTGCTTGGATATACTATCCTTCAGGCATCGGAGACTCCAGGACTTGGAGCCAAGGCCGATAAGTGGTTCCAGGCCGACGGCAAGGGCAGTATCATCGGCAAGACTGCCGCCCAACCACTCACAGTGAACAAGGACGGAGGCGACATCGATGCCATCACAGCCTCAACAATCACCTCGCGTGCATTCCTCAAGGCGGTAAATCAGGCATACGTGGTTTATGCCGGACAGGACGACAGTAAGAACAGTGATGCCCAGAGCGGAGCGACTGCCCAAACGGGCAAGCATCACACCAATCCCGAAGACACTGCAAAGTAATCATTTATGTCATATTTATAAATAATGTAAGATATGAATTATTTCAAGATAATCAGCAATGGCATAATCAAGGAGAACCCCACCTTCGTTCTTCTCCTTGGAATGTGCCCCACGCTTGCCACTACCACCTCTTCCATCAACGGTATGTCGATGGGATTGGCTACGATGTTTGTGCTCGTATGTTCCAATATCGTAGTGTCGCTCATCAAGAGCCTCACTCCCGACAAGGTGCGCATACCGGTGTTCGTAGTGGTAATCGCCTCGTTCGTCACAATCCTGCAGATGTGCCTGAAGGCCTATCTGCCTGAAATCAACAAGTCGCTCGGACTGTTCATACCGCTCATCGTGGTCAACTGTATCATCCTCGGACGTGCTGAGGCCTTCGCCTGCAAGAACGGTCCGGTGGCAAGTCTCTGCGACGGTATTGGTATTGGTCTTGGTTTCACCCTCGGCCTCACTCTTCTCGGCACAGTGCGCGAGTTCTTCGGAGCAGGCAGTATCTTCGGATTCACACTCCTGCCCGAGACCTACAATGTGCTACTCTTCATTCTGCCTCCGGGAGCGTTCATCTCCCTCGGCTATCTTATCGCAATCGTCAATAAATTAAAGAAGGCATAACGCATTATGGAATACATACTGATATTTATCTCCGCGATATTCGTCAATAATATCGTCCTTTCCCAGTTCTTGGGAATATGTCCTTTCCTCGGAGTGTCGAAGAAAGTGGATACAGCCCTCGGTATGAGTGCAGCCGTGGCATTCGTGCTCACGCTTGCCACAATCGTAACTTGGCTTGTACAGAAATTGGTGCTCGACGCCTTTGGATTGCAGTATCTGCAGACCATTGCCTTCATCCTCGTCATTGCCTCATTGGTGCAGATGGTGGAAATCGTGATGAAGAAAGTATCGCCCGCACTTTATCAGGCACTCGGTATTTTCCTCCCGCTCATCACCACCAACTGTGCAGTGCTCGGTGTGGCAATCCTCGTCATCCAGAAGGATTTCTCGCTTGTCGAGAGTATTATCTATGCCTTCTCTACAGCCATCGGTTTTGGACTTGCCCTCACAGTTTTCGCCGGAATACGCGAGCAACTGGAATTGGTGAATGTGCCAAAGGGAATGCGCGGAGTGGCTATAACGATGGTAACTGCCGGACTTCTCAGTCTTGCCTTTATGGGCTTCTCGGGTGTCGATGGTGGTCTGAAATCCCTCTTCGGACTGGAATAATTGATTAACGAATTATAAAAAAGGTGGCGAATTACTAATTTTCGCCACCTTTTTGCATATATATTTTTTTTATAGGAAATTTATTGTTACCTTTGCACACGTCAAAAGAGACTAAATAATAAAAACTTATGAAACAGACAATACTCGTAACAGGTGGAACTGGATTTATCGGTTCACACACCACCGTCGAACTTATCAACGCAGGATATAAGGTTGTCATCGTTGACAATCTTAGCAACTCCAATGCAAATGTAGTTGACGGCATTGAGGAAATCACAGGTGTCCGTCCTGCATTCGAGCAGGTGGATTGCTGCGATTATGCAGCAATGGACAAGGTCTTTGCTAAGTATTCAGACATTGAGGGTATCATTCATTTTGCCGCAAGCAAGGCAGTGGGCGAGAGTGTTGAGAAGCCACTTCTCTACTATCGCAATAACCTCACAAGTCTAATCAATCTTCTCGAACTTATGCCGAAGCATAATGTTAAGGGAATCATTTTCTCATCAAGCTGCACCGTATATGGTCAGCCCGATCCCGAGAATCTTCCTGTTACCGAGGATGCTCCAATCAAGCCTGCCGAGAGTCCATATGGCAATACAAAGCAGGTGAACGAGGAAATCATTCGTGACGACATCAACAGTGGTGCGCCCATCAAGGCCATCCTGCTCAGATATTTCAACCCCATTGGTTCACATCCCACAGCCATCATCGGTGAGCTGCCCAATGGTGTGCCAATGAATCTCATCCCCTATGTCACACAGACGGCAATGGGCATTCGCGAGCAACTCAAGGTGTTCGGCAACGACTACGACACTCCCGACGGAACATGTATCCGCGACTATATTTATGTAGTTGACCTTGCCAAGGCTCATGTCAAGGCAATGGAGCGAGTGCTCGACACTGACAGCGACAAACTTGAGGTGTTTAACGTAGGAACAGGTCGTGGAGTCAGCACCAAGGAGATTGTCGATGCCTTTGAGAAGGCTACAGGTGTAAAGGTGAACTGGACCTACGCTCCCCGTCGTGCCGGTGATATCGAGAAGGTATGGGCCGATCCCAAGAAAGCCAACGAAGTGTTGGGATGGAAGGCCGAGACAAGTCTCGAGGATACGCTGAAGTCTGCCTGGAATTGGCAGGTGAAGCTCCGCGAGAGGGGTATTCAATAAGCTTATCAGTTATTAGTCGAGGCGATAAGCCCGACTATATTTTGTGTTTGTGTTGTTATTATCCCCCCGATGTGAATCGCGGGGATAATTTTTTAATATTGGGCTATGTTTATTCCCGCTAACTATGTGTTATGTCAGATAAGATAATCCCCAAAATAAGAAAAGGTGTTTCCGCCGATATTTCTCATGTTGACCGACTTCCAGCATGGGACATAGTAGAAGAGGTAAATGGCCTTCTGACCAATCATCCCTCGATAGTTCTTACCGCCCCTCCTGGAGCTGGTAAGTCAACGTTATTGCCCCTTACCGTTCTTGATGCTGTGGATGAAGGGCGTGTGCTCGTTGTCGAACCGCGTCGTATTGCAGCTATACAGATAGCCGAGAGAATGTCGGCAATGATTGGCGAGGGTGTTGGCAATACAGTGGGCTATCGTGTACGGTTTGATACAAAAGTCAGTTCGGCCACCCGTATTGAGGTGATTACCGAGGGCATACTCCTTAGGATGCTTGTTGATGACCCCACGCTCGAAGGCGTGTCGGTTGTGATGTTCGACGAGTTTCATGAGCGCAGTCTTGCTTCCGACACAGCCCTTGCTCTTGTACGCGAGGCACAGGGGATAATAAGATCGGACTTGCATATCGTAATAATGTCTGCTACTATAGATACGGATTATATATGCTCCTCCCTCAATGCTCCACTTGTTGAGAGCAGAGGCAGAATGTATGATGTTGAGGTAATCCATGCCGAGGAAGCTGATGTGTATGATTGTGCATCTCAGGTGGCTTCTGTTATTATGAAAGCTCATCGTGAGCATGAGGGAGACATTCTCGCCTTCCTGCCCGGTCAGGCAGAGATAATGAAATGCATGGAAATCCTTGGTGACTCATTGGGTTCAACATCCGTTCTTCCCCTCTATGGCATGCTCTCTCCACAACAACAGCGTCGGGCTATTATGCCCTCTCGCGAGGGCGAGAGAAAAGTGGTTCTTGCCACTTCCATAGCCGAGACATCACTCACTATTGAAGGCGTAAGAGTAGTAGTAGATTCGGGTTTTTGCCGTCGTATGGTGTTCGACCCACGCAATGGTTTGACTCATCTCGACACAGTGCGTATATCCATGGATATGGCAAGACAGAGAACGGGGCGTGCAGGACGTGTAGGTGAGGGTATCTGTTATCGTCTGTGGTCGCTGGCAACAGAACATCGTATGGACGATTGTCGCAAACCAGAGATTGTTGAGGCTGACCTTTCTTCTGTTCTCCTCGATATATCCGCCTGGGGTGCCGATGATATCATGTCGCTGCCATGGTTAACTCTACCTCCTCAGTCGAATGTTGCTCAGGCGCACAAACTGCTTGAAATGCTTGATGCTATCGACGAAAAAGGAAGGATTACCGCCCATGGCAAACAACTCGCATCATTGCCCTGTCATCCACGTATTGCCCAGATGTTGCTCAAGTCGGAGACAGATGCTCATAAAGCCCTTGCTGCCGACATTGCTGCCATTCTTGAAGAAAGGGATATACTCAATAGCGATACCGATGCCGACATAAATACACGCATTGCCATGCTTCGCGACAATCGTCGCTCAAAGCGTTATGGCAGATGGGGACATATTATCAATATTGCCGAGCAATACCGTCGCCTCGTACGTGTAACTGAGGATAATGATATACCATCGCCTTACGACTCAGGTATGCTCATTGCCTCCGCATATCCCGAGAGAATAGCTGTTAGTACAGATGAAGGGCACTATAAACTTGCCAGTGGAAACGTTGTTGCCATCGACAATGGTGACGACCTCATTGCATGTCCTTTATTGGCGGTGGCATCATTGGGCACAAGGATATTCCTTGCCTCACCATTATCCAAAGATTCCCTTGCTGATATTGCCCGATGGACCGACAATGTCTTTTGGGACAGCCGACAGGGTAGGATAGTGGCACGGCGTGAACAGCGCATAGGGTCTATTATCCTCGATAGCCGCCCCATTGACGATGATGTGCGTTCCCGCATGAATGAGGCAATATGCTTAGCTGCAAGGAAAGAAGGATTAAGTATGTTCGATTTTTCGGATGGTGTTCAGGCATTGCAGCGTCGCATTGCTGCAGTGTCGTCGTGGCATCCAGAATTGTCTCTGCCCGATGTCTCTACCGAGTCGGTTATTGCAAATGTAGCAGAGTGGTTGCCGCTATATATAGGCAAGGCAACCACAATATCCGAACTTCGTAAGATAAACATTGAGGAAGTCATTTGGGGAATGTTGACTTATGAGCAACAGGTCTCAGTGGATAAATTGGCACCCACGCATATCCAGGTGCCCACAGGCAGTCGTATTCGTGTTGACTATCGCCAAGGTGCTGAGGCTCCGGTGCTGAGTGTACGTCTTCAGGAATGTTTTGGTCTAACTTCCACTCCTTGTGTTGACGCAGGCAAGCGTCCTGTGTTGATGGAACTCCTGTCTCCCGGTTTCAAACCAGTTCAGCTCACCCAAGATCTCGCCAACTTCTGGCAGTCAACCTATTTCGAGGTGCGCAAGGAACTTCGTCGCCGCTACCCCAAGCACTATTGGCCCGACAATCCCCTTGAGGCCGAGGCTGTGAGGGGAGTGAGACGACATATTTAGGGGCAGTGAATGTTTTTGCGAAAGTAGAGCTATTTATTGTTTGTCTTGCGCTTTCCACTTTTCTTTCCGTTGTTCTTTCCATTTCGTCTCCCATTTCGATTTCCTCGTCGCTTACCGCCGCCTCGCGGCCCTTTACGTCTTTCTGCCGACTTATATTCTGGAGCATCGCCAAGCCCCTCAGGTAATGGAGTCTTCTCAACTTCCTTCTCAAGAAAACGTTCTATCTGTTGGAAACGGCTAATGTCCTCTGGGTTGATAAGGGTGATGGCTACACCGTCGCGTTCGGCACGGGCTGTGCGTCCGATGCGGTGTACGTAATCCTCTGCGTCGTGGGGTACATCGTAGTTGATCACCATGCGTATGTCATCGATGTCGATACCACGCGATACAATATCTGTTGCTACAAGTACATCCTTTTGTCCGCTCTTAAACAGATACATCACTTCATCACGCTCTTGTTGGGTAAGGTCACTGTGCATCGAACAGCAGTTAACCTTCATCTTCTGTAGTTCGCGGCTAATCTCCTTCACCCTCTCTTTCTTGCCCGAGAAGATGATGATGCGCTTCTGTTCCTCGTTTGTGAAGATATGACGGAGAATAGGAAGTTTCTGAGTGTCGTAACATACGTATGCCGACTGCTGTATCTTTTCTGCCGGTTTGCTTACCGCAATCTTCACTTCCACTGGTTTGTAGAGAATATTGCGTGCAAGAGTCTGAATCTTGTCGGGCATGGTGGCAGAGAACATGATGGTCTGTCGGTTGGCGGGCAATCCCTTTACGATAGTCATGATGTCGTCATAGAATCCCATGTCGAGCATGCGGTCGGCCTCGTCGAGTACGAAGAAACTGACACGGCTGAGATCGACGTTGCCCATACGTATATGACTGAGAAGACGTCCAGGCGTTGCAATGACCACGTCGGCACCCATTCGCAGACTGCGCATCTCCTGGTCGTAGCGCGAACCGTCGTTGCCGCCATATACAGCCACACTGCTGATGCCATCGAGATAGTAACCAAAGCCCTGCATAGCCTGGTCAATCTGTTGTGCCAACTCACGTGTGGGTGACATGATGATACAGTTGATAGCATCCTTGGGGTAGTCTTCCTCATCGAGCATAGAGAGGATAGGCAGCAGGTAGGCTGCTGTCTTGCCGGTTCCGGTTTGTGCTACGCCCATCACGTCGTGATAGTCGAGAATCTCGGGTATGCACTTCTCCTGTATCGGAGTACATTCCTCGAAATGCATGTCATACAATGCGTCGAGGATATTGTCGTTCAAATATGTTTCTTCAAATTTCACTCTTTAATCCTTTAATCCTTTAATTTTTTAATTGACAACGTCAGTTCGGTGCTTTGCGATAGCATAGGTATGCTATGCCGATATACAGAATATTTGGAATCCATGCCGCAAGCATTGGAGGTGTATTTGCATTGATGGCGAAGGTGGCGCAAACCGTCTGCAAAAGTATATATGCAAAACTCAGGGCAAGACCCGTACCGAGATAAACACCCATACCGCCCTTGCGCTTGCGCGAACTGAGGCTCACTCCGATGATAGTGAGAATGAACGAGGCAAAGCATGAGGCTATGCGCTTGTGGTATTCCACCTCATATTGCACCACGTTGCTCGAACCGCGTTCTTGTTGCTTGGAGATATAGCGTAGAAGTTCTGGACTGGTGAATGTCTCCTGCTGACCCTTACTGAACACAAGATCCATGGGTTCCATCATGATCACCGTGTCCTTCTCCATGCCCGACGTGATTTTCTCGCGCATTCCTCGCAGGTCGCGAGTCTTGTAGTTAACCATCTTCCAATGATAGCGTGAGTCGCTGATAGTGTCGTATTTCACCACGTTGGCAGTGGTGTGGAGAACAAGTTTCTTTTTCTCAAACTTGTCAAGCGAGAACCCATATCCGGTTTTTGTCTTGTCGTCGTATTGGGATATGTATGCGATGACACCCTTGCCCACCTGCAACTGCACGTTCTGCGCCGATGTCACCTTCTTGTTGTTCTTGTATAGCGACTCGAAGTCGTGGCGCACTACAGTGCCCTTGGGGATAACATAAGCACCAAGATAGAAGTTGAGTGCTGAAATGAGTGCTGCAGAAATCATATATGGGCGCAGAAGTCGCTTGAAACTCATTCCGCTTGCCAGCATGGCTATAATCTCCGAGTTTCCCGCCAATTTTGATGTGAAGAATATGACGGAGATAAACACGAAGAGTGGACTGAACAGATTGGCGAAGTATGGAACGAAGTTGGCATAATAGTCAAACACGATAGCACGCAGCGGTGCGTGGTAGGACGTGAACTTCGCCAGGTTCTCGTTGATGTCAAAAACGATAGAGATAGATATAATGAGGGCAATGGAATAGAAATACGTACCGATAAATTTCGCAATAATATATCGGTCCATACGCTTGATGAATTTCAGTTTATGCAGAAACCCTAACTTATGCCTGA
>OBLI01002514.1_pt1 | contig 15447 bp, 10 predicted proteins | sample 1519701 | NCBI WGS metagenome assembly OBLI01 (sample SAMEA3663005, study PRJEB22513) | pig gut metagenome | biome: pig gut; feature: pig-associated habitat; material: faeces | place: France | collected 2012 | reverse complement strand
CCGCCGTGAGAGGGCGGAGTCTTAACCACTTGACCAACGCGCCAATGACAATAATAATAATACAGCATTATTGTTATTATGTCAAGAAAAATTTTATTTTTTACTGAACTTTTTCTAAACCAAGCTGCAGGCGGCGGAAGGATTCCTCACGGCCCAGGATATAAAGCAGCTCAGTTACGCCGCCAGGAGTAACCTTCTGGCCAGAAAGAGCGATACGGGCAGGCCACATAAAGGTGCCCATCTTGATACCGGATTCAGCCACACCTGGCTGCAATACAGCATCAATTCCCTCCGGAGTCCAGTCCTGAACCTTTTCCAGAATCTGCATAACAACTGGGAGAATCTCAGCAGCCTTTTCTGGATTTACCTTGTTACGCTTGTTGGTAAACAGCTCTACATCATAATCAGGCAGCTGGCTGAAGAAGCCAATCTGCTCTGGAACCTGATTGTAACGGCTAACACGGGTGCGGAGCAGGCCAGCCAGATACTGCCATTTGTCCTGACCAAGCTGTTCAGCCAGTTCTCCAGCGAAGCTCTTGGCACCAGCAGCAAAATCCTCATCACTCATGGCCTTGAAATACTCACCATTTACCCAATCCAGCTTGTTGTAGTCAAAAACAGCCGGGGATTTGCTAAGGCCATCCAGAGAGAAACGTTCAATCAGCTCATCCATAGTGAAGATTTCCTGCTCGGATTTTGGACTCCAGCCCAGAAGTGCTACATAGTTGGTAATAGCTTCTGGCAGATACCCCATATCTACCAGCTGGCTAAAGCCGGTGGCACCGTGGCGCTTGGACAGTTTGGATACAGAGCCATCCTCATTCTTGCCCATAACAGGTGGTAGATGAATGAAGGCAGGTGGCTCCCAGCCAAAGAACTGATACAGCAGGACATGCTTTGGTGTGGAGGTAATAAATTCTGTACCACGAATAACATGGGTAATATGCATCAGATGGTCGTCAATAACATTGGCGAAATTATAGGTAGGCATACCATCCTGCTTTAGAATAACCTGATCCTCCAGCTCCTCATTCTTGAAGCTGATATGGCCATGTACCGCATCAGTAAAGGTGGTTTCCCCAGTCAAAGGCATTTTCTGGCGGATAACATAGGAACGACCTTCAGCTAAATATTTATCAATGGTTTCCTGTGGCAGATCACGGCAGGCTCTGTTGTAGCCACCAAAAGCCTTGGTATCCCCAGCTTCCTGAGCCTCATGCTGCTGTTCACTGCAATCAGTGCAGAAGCAACGGTAAGCGTGTCCCTTGGCAATAAGCTCCTCAGCATACTTCTTGTATATATCCAGACGCTGGCTCTGGATATATGGACCGCAGTCTCCACCAATATCTGGTCCCTCGTTAGGAACGATATGAGCAGCTGCCAAAGTGCGATTGATGAAGTCTACCGCATCGGCGACAAAACGCTTCTGGTCAGTGTCCTCAATGCGCAGGAGAAAATCTCCCTTGTTGGCTTTGGCAAAAAGATAAGCGTACAAAGCAGTACGCAAATTGCCGATATGCATATAGCCAGTAGGGCTTGGTGCAAAACGGGTACGAATACGGTCTGTCATTTTGACTCTCCTCTTTCTTTTATATAGTAAGTTTCAGTTAATTTCCTTATAAAAGTTTAATCAAAATCCACAGCTATGTCAAGCAACCATCATGGACAAGGTGATTGGATAAGATTTATAGGGAGAAATGGTTGGAAATTGGGAACTGGCTATATTTTTGAACTTATAAGAAATACATATATTGGCTATTTTGTCTATAGTCAAAAGTGGCTATAATCATAAATAAAAATCAACAAAACAACAGATAGAAAGCAGGTATTAATATGAGTGAAAATCAGGCAAGCAGATATGAATTAAATAAGCAGTTGGCTCAGATGCTGAAGGGTGGCGTCATTATGGATGTTACTACTCCAGAGCAGGCAAAAATTGCCGAGGCAGCCGGAGCTTGCGCTGTTATGGCCTTGGAGAGGATTCCAGCAGATATCAGAGCAGCCGGGGGCGTGTCCCGTATGAGTGATCCTAAGATGATCAAGGGCATTCAGGAGGCTGTTTCCATTCCTGTTATGGCTAAATGCCGTATTGGTCATTTTGTAGAGGCGCAGATTTTGGAGGCCATTGAGATAGATTACATTGATGAGAGTGAGGTTCTCTCTCCTGCTGATAATGTATATCATATTGACAAGCATCAGTTTAAGGTGCCATTTGTCTGCGGAGCCAGGGATTTGGGAGAGGCTCTCCGCCGCATCGCCGAAGGTGCTTCTATGATTCGTACCAAGGGTGAGCCAGGTACCGGTGATGTGGTACAGGCTGTCCAGCATATGCGGAAGATTAATGGCCAGATTGCCAAGGTTGCTTCCTTGCAGACTGATGAGCTGTTTGAGGCTGCCAAGGAGCTGCAGGTGCCATATGATTTGGTACAGTATGTTCATGATAATCGTCGTTTGCCAGTAGTAAACTTTGCCGCTGGCGGTGTAGCCACTCCAGCTGATGCTGCTCTGATGATGCAGCTGGGTGCTGAAGGTGTATTTGTAGGCTCTGGTATTTTCAAGTCCGGCAATCCTGAGAAGCGGGCTGCAGCCATTGTTCAGTCTGTAACCAACTATAAGGATGCAGATTTGATTGCCCGTCTGTCTGAGGATTTGGGGGAAGCTATGGTAGGTATCAATGAGGATGAAATTAGCATCCTCATGGCAGAGCGTGGCAAATAAGTTCCACGCAGCTAATTTGGAGGTTTTATTTTATGAAGATAGGTGTGCTGGCGGTTCAAGGAGCCTTTATTGAACATGAAAAGGTGCTTAGTGAGCTGGGGGCAGAATGTGTAGAACTGCGGAAGGCTGAGGATTTGCAGGCGGATTTTGAAGGTTTGGTATTGCCTGGGGGGGAAAGTACCGTGCAGGGAAAGCTCTTGCGGGATAGCAATATGTTTGCCAATCTGCAGCAGCGGATTGCAGATGGCTTGCCAGTGCTGGCTACCTGTGCAGGTATGATACTTTTGGCAGAAAAGCTGGAGGGGGATACCGTTAGTCATTTTGCTACCATGCCTATAGCGGTTAAAAGAAATGCTTATGGCAGGCAATTAGGAAGCTTTCATAGAGATGAAAACTTTAAGGGGCTTGGCAAAATCCCCATGACCTTTATTCGCGCCCCTTATGTAGTTGAGGCAGGAGAAGGTACAGAGATTTTGGCCAAGGTAGACGGACATATTGTGGCTGCCCGCTACAAGAATCAACTGGCTTTGGCCTTTCACCCAGAGCTGGACAAGGACAGACATATCCATAAATTATTCTTGGATATGATAGGCAAAACAGCATAAAACAAAAACTCTTTTTCCTTGCTGACAGGCACGAGAAAAAGAGTTTTTTAATGTATAGAAAAAAATAACCGCCCTCTGCGTCCAAACAAAGGCGGTTATCTCTGAAATAATGTGTTAACCATCTAGCGAGGATGACAAGCCGCCTGCTGGTGGTCTTTTTCTTATGCTCGTTATATAACAGGTACATATTTTTTGCAAGCATTACAAAAGCCTAATATGATATACTGTATTTATGAATGTAGGAGGTGTGGGATGTGAAAAAATGTAGTTTGGAGGAGCTTTTAAAAACTTATAGGCAAAAGACTTATTCTGAGCAATATGCTCATATAATGAAACTTATCGATAGCGGACAGATAAAGCCTATTGCTTCGGCTGGAACCAATGGAAAAAAGCCTGCCCTGCCCTTAAAATTTTGGTTGCTTCAGGAGCAGGATTTTTCGGACTTAAAGCAAGAACTTTTATACAATCTTTCCCCCATGATTTCTCACGATTATTATGTGAAAAATTTAGCTGTATATGCCAAGGAACGGAAGGCTGTACAGCAGATGAGCCAATATTTCAAGACGCAACCAGATTTGACCATCCCTATATCCCTTAATGAACGCAGCTATGCTATCTGGAAGCAGGAAAAGTTTTGGCAAAAGGATGGGGGCAAAACCATATTGAAGCACTGCGGTTTGTCTGAGGATAAACTAAATTTTTATACCACCTCAGAGCCTTTTGCTTATTATACGGTTCACAAGCAAGTCACTCAGACAGTGCTGATTATTGAGAATAAAGATACTTTTTACAGTATGCGTCGTCATTTCCTTGCCGGAAAGAGGACAATTTTTGGTCAGCCTATAGGTACCTTGATTTATGGGGCTGGCAAAAGGGTATGGAGTACATTTAAGGAGTTTCAGCTTAGTGCGGAGCCATATTTGCTGGATGAAAGGAATAACTTCGTATATTTTGGTGATTTGGATTATGAGGGTATCCTTATCTATGAAAAACTAGCTCAGTCCTTTAGGGAATACAGAGAAATAAAGCCCTTTGTGCCTGCCTATGAGGCTATGCTGGCTAAGGAAGGCGAAATAGCCAAGCTGCCTTGTGCCAAGGATGGACAAAACCACAATATAGACAATATCTTCTTTAGCTATTTCAGTATATCCTGTCGCAACACTATGGTGAAGATACTGGAAGCTGGCAGATATATACCACAGGAATGCCTTAATATTATGGATTTTTGAATTAAAATAGGAGCTTTATATGCAGTATGATTTTTTAGCTCAATTTGCTCGCCGGATAAAAAATATTGCCAAATATGCGGTGTTGTTAAAGAATAGCGGACAAAAGGCCATTTGGAAAAATTATGGTTTTGTGGATGAATCCCAGCAGATTACGGTATTGCTAGCTGTAATGCTGTTTATTATGGAAAAATCCCTGCGCTACGAAAATTGCACCATAGATGATATAGGCAGTTTTTTAGATGACTTGAATAACCAATATTTTCAGCAGGATATGTCCTTGGAGGATTGCCAGATTTTAGGAGATTTTGTAATCAATACAGTTCTGTCCAATGATGGCATCCCAATGTATTATCAGTCCTATGATTTTGTCACCAGGGCTAGCGAGAAATTCAATGTGAATTATGTTAGCAACAAGATTATTTATGACGAACGTGAAATGCGTCGTACCTCCTATGAATTAACAGATATGGGCTATGACTTTATTTTAGGCACTCTGGAAATAGAGGAAAATATGAAGTTCACAGTTCAGGATATGCTGTACAGAATGCATATGGAGAAACAAAGCTATGATAAGGCACTGGATGATATTAGGCAGATGTTCGCCAGAATCAGGGGGCAGGTTCAGCGGGTTCAGGATGCTATGCAAAGAATACGGCGCAATCCTCACAACTACAATATAGAGGATTATGGCACCATTCAGCAGGTGGATTTGGAAACCATTGGGGAAATTAGAAAAAAACTGCAACTATACAGTGGAAAGATTAAGGTGGATATTGTAGGTATAGAAAATAGTGATAGCAACGACAAGGTGGTAAACAAACATACTTTGGAAACTTTGCAAAAGATAGATAGCTATCTGAATTTGGCCCTGGATGAGTATCAGAAGCTTACTAACAGTCACTATGATTTGAATTTCCTCTACGCTGAAGCCTTGGAGAATATGGCTTCCTTGGATACGGTGCAACGGTTTAGCCTGCGGACTGAGGTTTTTGATCCTATTATGCGGGATATTCGGGTATTGGACAAAATAGATTATTTTCTCCGGCCTTTATTTAACAAGAAAATAGACAAGGATCTTAATATGCATAAAATGCTGGTGCCTCAACGGGGCAGAGGCCGCTGGGAGGATGAGCCAGATACGGAGATTATGGATTTTGATCAGGAGGCTTGGGAGCAGGAGCAGGAACGTAAAAGGCAGGCTCGCAATCGTCTTTATCAGGATAGTATAGCCTGTATTATCAAGGCGGCTTATCCTAATGGACATATAACCTTAAGTGAGTTGAGTCAGCTTCTGGAAGAAAGAATCATAGTCAAGGAAGCAATGATTCCTACTTTGGGGATATTCAAGGAGATTATGATAGAGCTGATTCGCAGGGAACAAATAGATATTGCTCTTCTTCGCCAGGAACGGCAAAGCTTTATACAGGAAGAAGGGGACAATTTCAGCCTGAGCAGATGTATTTTAAAGGTGCTGGATGAAAATCCTCAGTGGCAGCATATTGACAAAATTTATATAGTTAAGCTTCCCATTAAGGAACCGGTGGTATTTGAGGACATATTAACGGAGCAGGGCAGAAGATGTAAGATTTTGTGTTCCGAAGTAAATATAATCTTGGAGGGAGAAGAATAAGATGGCTTATGACTTAAATGATATCAAGCTGAGTCAGGAAATATTTTATTATTTGCTGGAACACAAACAGCTTAACGATAGAGATGATGGCAGACTCTATAAGGGATTTGTGGAGAATGAATTAGTGCGGGGATTGACCAAATCCCAGGCAGAAATTGCCAAGGTTATTATTGCCCAATACAACCGAACTATTTATATCATTCCCCAGGAGGATAACAATTTTTTAGGCTATACCAAGCAGGAGCTAAAAAAAGAATTGTGCAAGGGGGGAGCCTTGGACAAGGATTATTATCTGGCTCAATTTGTGATAATTGTCTTTTTGATGGAATTTTATGATGGTCAAGGTCAAAGCAGCAAAATTAGGGAATATATCAAAATTGGCGAATTGCAAAACAAGATTGAAGAATATTTGCAAAGCGGCGCTAGACAATACGATGAGGAACAGCAAAATGCCAATGGACTAATGTTTTCCCGCATGCTGGAGGCTTATAGTGCTTTGCGCTCTAGTGAGAAACTGAATCGGCAAAAGACTACCAAGGAAGGTTTTTTGTACAATATTTTCAAATTTCTGGAGGAACAGGGCTTGGTGCAATATATCGAGCGGGAAGAAACAGTATGGCCTACGGAAAAGCTGGATGTATTTATGGATTTTAATATTCTCAATCAGGAAAATTTCCGCAGGGTTTTGTCAGTAATGTCAGGGATAGAGGAGCAGGCTGATGAGTAAGATTAATGCTATAAGGTTTGTGAATATAAACTACAATAACAATATGAATAAAATCAGCGATGAGTGTATGTACCTTAACGGAGACAATACTTTGATTACCATGGACAATGGCGTGGGTAAAACCGTTATGGTACAGCTGATTACTGCTCTGTTTGTGCAGAAACGATATCGTCAGGTGAAAAACAGGCCTTTTGAGAGCTACTTTACCACTAATAAGCCTTCATTTATCATGGTAGAATGGGCTTTGGATGGACAGGCTGGTTATGTACTGACAGGTATGATGGTGCGCCAGAGTCAGCATACGGAGGCTGAGGAAGATACTGCTTTGGATATTGTTAATTTTGTAGCAGAGTACAAGGCACAGTGCCCTTTTGATATTCATCATCTGCAGGTTGTCAATCGTACTGATAAGGAGCTGATCCTTAATAGTTACAGCAACTGCAAAAAGCTATTTGAAGATTTGCGCAGGGAAAATAAGGGCAGATTTGCTTACTATGATATGAATAATTATGCCCAGTCTAAACAGTATTTTCAAAACCTGCGGGAACATGGCATAGAATATAGGGAATGGCAAAGTATTATTCGGGAAGTCAATAAAGACGAGTCCGGCTTATCCCAGTATTTTGACGGCTGTAGCAATGAAAAGGAATTAATAGAGAAAAAATTCTTGCCAATTATTGAAGAAAAGCTGAATAATGAAGGGGATAAGATTCAGGAATTTAGGGAGATAACTGGTAAGTATATACATTCTTACTATAATAACAATGAAAAAATTCGTCATAAGGAAAATATTTTGTATCTCCAACAGCAGGCACAGGCAGTGGAAAAGGCTGCCCTTACTATGTCAGAGGCGGAGGAAGCCGAGGCAGAGCAATTAGCTGTTTTGCAAGGTGCTTATGGCAAAATGGAATCCCTGAGAAATGAAATGCAGACAGAGATTCAGCAGGTACAGAAAGATATAGATACTCTACAAGAAAATATACTGCAACTGGATAAGGAAAGAATTTCCGCAGAATATTATGCCCTGCAGGATAAATTATCAACTTGCCAAAAGCTTATGGGAGAATATAAAGAGCAATTAGACGAAATTGATGGGGAGATAGCTAGTTGGAAGCAGAGACAGCATATCCAGGAATGTGCCTATGAACAGAATCAAATTGATAAAGTCCTTGGTCAGATAATTGAACTGGAGGCCCAGAGAGAGGTTCTGAGCCGACAGGAATTGGATAATAAGCCAGAGATAGACTATCTGGGATATTGTCTCAAAAAACAATATAGTCAATTGCTCAAAAAGCTGGAAGATGATAGTGCGGAGAGGCAGCAGGAGGCAGAACAGCTCCAGGCGGAAATCCGGCGGTTAAAGCATATCTGTCAGGCTACCCAGTTGGAATTGGACAAACTGCATAAATTATCTGGTGAGCTGAAAGCTAGGAAAAACACCTATGACAAGGAGGAGCAGCAATACAATCAGCGTTATGCCACAAGGTTGCAGAGAAATCTCATGGGTTTATATGATGATGGCATGTTGGATATTCTGGGGGAGGAGTTGGCCGATAAGCTGACCGCTCTGACCAAAAATATAGCTGATAATAGTGAGGCCATTGCCAAGACAGAGGAAGCGGCTCAGAACTATGAAAGAGAAATACAATCCATTCAGACTAAGCAAATGCAAAATCATCGGGATATAGACCATGGTGAAATGCAGCTGCAGGAACTAAATAAACAGCTGGCCCAACGTCAGGATATGCTGAAATATGCAGATTTGCCAGAAAAAGAAATTTATAATGGTCAGTTGATTCAGACCAAGTTGGTGGAAAAGGTGCAGCGGCTGCAGGGAGATATTCGCCGGGGGGAAATGGCTCAGGAAGCTCTGCGCAAAGAACTACATGTATTGGAAACTGGTAGATCCGTGGAGCTGGGAGACGAGCTTCTGGATATGTTCCGAGAGCTGGATATTACCATTGTTCAAGGTATGGAATGGTTGAAGCAAAATGGTAATACTCAGCAGCAAAATACCCAGCTGGTAAAAAAATTACCTTTCCTACCTTATGCCTTGCTGATGAGTCGTCATGAGTTCCAAAGACTGCAAAAAGCCAAGGCCAATGGTGGTGCTTGTACTTCTTTTCCCATACCTATAGTTTTGCGGGAAGAGCTGGCAGGAGAGCCAGAGCATTATGATTGGGAAAAGCTGCCTTTCTATATGCTGTTTAATGAGGAACTGTTGGATGATGCCAAACTTAAAGATATGCAGGTGAGTCTAAAGCAAAAACTGTCCCGCAAGGAAGAAGAGATTGACCATCGCCGTCAGGAGCAGGATAAATATGCAGGGCTTCTGGGGGTTCTAAACAATCAGACTGTAACCAAGGCAATTATGGACAAGGCTAAGGAAGAGCTGGGGGAATTTTCCCTAGTCAAGGAAGCATTAGCCAACCAACTGACAGAGTCTAAACATAATCAGATAGAAAACAAGAAACTATACCTGAAGCTTCTGGAACAAAAAAATAAAAATCAGAAGCAACTGGAAACTATGTCCCGCCAGCAGGACGATTTGGCTCTGTTAGTGGGGAGTTATAGAGATTATCAGGAAGCTTTGCAGGCTATTGAGGCCAATGGACAGGCTATCTTGGCTCAGGAGAAAAAAATCCAGCAGGGCCAGGATAAAATAAATGGCTGTGAGGAAAAAGCCAAGTGGATAACCCAGAAGATAATAGAGCTTAATCAACAGGTTGATGAGCACAATAAAAAAGCGGCTAACTTCCAAAGTTATGGCTTTTGTGAAAGGCCGGAGGCCATGAAGGGGCTGCCAGAAGATATAGAGCATTTTACTGCCCGCTATGAAGTATTGACGAAAGGCTGCAGGGGAGAAATGGAAAATATTGTCTCTCAGCTGGAAAAGGCCCAGAGCAGTGTCAGCCAGATGGAAAATCACATGAAGGTTATAGCCAAAGAATATAATCTGGCGAAGGAAGATTGGCAAAATGTTGTTTATAGCGAAATAGAGCTGCTGGAAGCCAAGGATAAGTTAAAGCAATTGTGCCAAGACAGGGAGGTAAAACAGCAAAAATATTATCAGGAGGACAAAAATAGTGTTAAAGTCCAGCAACAGATGGAAAATACATTGCAGACACTGCAACGGGAATGCAATACTAGGGAGCCACTGTCTAGGGAGTCCATCAAGTCTAAAGAATATGCCTATGAACGGAACTTGCTTCTCAACAGAAAAGAAAAAAGCACAACAGACCTACATAATCATCAGCAAAGGCTGGCTATTTATGAAGGTGGTCTGGATGTTATGGCAAATTACAGGGCAGAAAATGCTATTTGGGATACCATGGAATGGCCGGATTTTGCCAGTATGTCTCGTGAGAAGTTAAGAGCATATTTAAGGGAATTGCAGGTCCGCTACGATGGACAGCAAAAGATTGTTCAAGACTGTCTGGACAATATGAGGAAGCAAATTCAGAAGCTTTTGCGAGATGAAAGATTGTCTGAGGGCTTTTTTCAGAAGCAGCTGCTGACCTTGGAAGGCGTATCCATGACAGGACATGCAGTTCAAAGCCAGTTAGAAAGGATTCTCAAGGCCTATGAGCTTACCCTGCAAAAGCTGGAGCTGGATTTGGCCAGAGTAGAAGCAGAGCAGAAAAATCTAGAGAATTTGCTGTTGGACTATGTGAAAAATGTTCACGAAGAACTGGGTAAAATGGATAGAAACTCATCTATCAATATTCGTGGCAAATCTATAAAAATGTTGCGGATAGATTTGATGGATTGGGAGCAGGAATTAGAATATTATAAAGGCCTTATGGAGGCGTATCTTGGGGAGCTTACCAAGAGTGGTCTAGAAATTCTGGAACAGCAGCAGTCTCTCAAGGAATTATTAGGACAGGGGGTTACAACCAGAAATCTATACGATCAGATTGTAGGCTTGCAAAATATCAGTATTCATCTATATAAGATAGAGCATGATAGAGAAATCAGGATTAGCTGGCGGGATGTAGCCAAAAATTCCGGCGGTGAGGGGTTTTTATCTGCTTTCGTTATTCTCAGCAGTCTGTTATATTATATGCGTCGGGATGAAACTGATATTTTTGCCGATAGAAATGAAGGTAAAGTTTTGTTAATGGACAATCCTTTTGCTAAAACCTATTCGGCTCATTTGCTAAAGCCATTAATGGAGGTAGCCCGCAAGAATAATACGCAGCTGATTTGCCTAACTGGTTTGGGGGGAGATAATATATACAATCGCTTTGACAATATTTATATGTTGAAGCTGGTAAATCGAAGCCTTAGCAATGTGCGTTACCTTAGCAGCCAGCATGTAAATGGACCTGAACCTAGAATTATCGAAATGGATCATTTGCAGGTAGCAGATGAGGAAAGTGAAATCTGGTTGTTTTGATTTGCGAGATATGTAAGAAATATAGATATTAAAAGAACCTGCAGCAAGGAGCCTTTTGCTGCAGGTTTTTTATTTTAGATAGCCTATTTGATATCATCATAGAAGGTGGCGATGGTACCTTCTGTGCGTTTGCTTTCGTACATGGCCTTATCCGCCTGCTGATACAAATGGTCAAGTGTATTCCCCCCCAAGTATTTTTAGACACGAAAAAACACCGACCGCAATAAACCCTGTAGCATGTTGCAATCAGGCTTACAATAAAGTAACTAAATATGCATAGCAGGTACTTATTGATTGTGCAGGCCATGCATATTTAGTTACTGGACGGTGTTGGCATATATGTTAATGGTTGATTTGTTTTGTAATATGGCGGAGAGAGAGGGATTCGAACCCTCGGTGGCTATGAACCACACCTGATTTCGAGTCAGGCACCTTCGACCTCTCGGACATCTCTCCCTTTGATACGGCAGATAGATTATTCGCCATAAATATTAATAAGACAAATAACCTATTAATAAAGATTATAATATAAATTTAACAAAATTAAAAGCAAAATAGTCAAAAAAGCTAAAATTTATCCAGTAATTCTTATCTCAATACTAGGCATTAATGAAAAGATTAGGCTGATTCAGGGGCTTTTAGCCCTTGCAGCATGATAGTGAGACGTGAGTAATGGTTTTAGATATTGACATTAATTCTCGCGTATTCTATAATATGAACGAAATGTAATATAACAAAAAATACATCATATAATAGCGTTCTATAACGAAAAAGATATAATGGAGGCAGAATTATGAGTGAAAAGACTTTTCCTTTGAACAAGGCTCAATTAGAGCAGGTTATTGCCAAGTATCCAACTCCTTTCCATATTTATGATGAAAAGGCAATTCGCAACAATATCCGCAAGCTGCAGCAGGCCTTTAGCTGGGCACCTAGCTTCAAGGAGCATTTTGCGGTTAAGGCTACCCCGAATCCTCGCTTGATTCAGCTTTTGGCCGAGGAGGGAGCTGGTACAGATTGCAGCTCTTTGCCAGAACTTTTGCTGTCTCAGGCCGCTGGCGTTACTGGGGAGGATATTATGTTGACCTCTAATGATACTCCGGCAGATGAGTTCCAGAAGGCCATTGAGCTGGGAGCTATTATTAATTTGGATGATATTTCCCATATTGAATATTTGGCACAGCATGCTGGTATGCCACAGTGTCTTTCCTTCCGTTACAATCCAGGCAATCTTATTGAAGGAAATGATATTATTGGCAAGCCTACTGAGGCTAAATATGGTGTTACCTATGATCAGATTTTTGAGGCCTATAAGATGGCTCAGGCCAAGGGTGTGAAGCGATTTGGCCTCCATACCATGGTTATTTCCAACGAGCGTCGCACCGAGGGCTTTATTTATACAGCCAAGCTTATGTTCAATCTGGCTGTGGAAATTAAGAATCGTCTGGGCATTGAACTGGAATTTGTAAATCTGGGCGGCGGTGTAGGTATACCATATCGTCCAGAGGAGGAGCCAGTAGATTTGGAGGCTGTAGGCAAGGGAATTCAGCAGGCATATAAGGATATTCTTGGTCCTGCTGGCTTGACTAATATGGGTATCAAAATGGAAAGCGGTCGAGCTATTACCGGCCCTGCTGGTTGGCTGGTATCTACCGTGCTTCATGAGAAGAAAACCTACAAGGATTACATTGGCCTGGATTCTTGTATGGCAAATCTCATGCGTCCAGCACTCTATGGGGCATATCATCATATTACTATTTCTGGCAAGGAGAATGCTCTTTGCGATCATGTATATGATGTAACTGGTTCTCTCTGTGAGAATAATGATAAGTTTGCCATTGACCGCAAGCTGCCAAAGATTGAGATTGGGGATAGAATTATTATCCACGATGCAGGGGCTCATGGTCATGCTATGGGGTTCCAGTATAATGGCAAGCTGAGAAGTGCAGAGCTGTTGCTGCGTCAGGATGGTTCTGTGGAGCTTATTCGTCGGGCAGAGACTAATGCAGATTACTTTGCTACCCTGACTGGCTTTGATGGAGCTATAATGAAATAAGGAATACATGAGAGCTGTCAGTTTATGGCAGCTCTTTTCTGATACAAAATTTTAGCTTCCTTCTAGGTGTGTTTAGCAGAAGGCTCCTTTGCCGCAAGACTGAAAAAAAATTGGGCCTTATTTCTATCTTGAATGTCTTGCGGGGGGGAGGACAACTATGCTATCATAATGTATATGTGGATAAGTATATATGTATATTACAATGGTAGTTTTTAGAGGGGAGCAGCATTTATGTCAAGGATGAGTTTTGCAAAAAGATTGGCTGTAATGTTGACAGTAGGCGGCTTTTTGATGGGGACAGCTGGAAACTCCTATGGAGCAAGTAGAGTTAATCTGGATAGAAATGACACTGTTTACAATAATGTGTCAGAGTATTTTGAGCCGGTTAAGTCAGATTATCAGTATCAGGATGATGCTGTTAAGATAGGTTATATTGTTGTAGGCGACGATGAAATGCTATTAGATGACCAGACTATGGGGTATATTCGTCGGATGCTGAATGCTAAATTTCCCGGTACAAGATACCCTACCAAAAGAATTACAGATGAACATATGAAATATGAAATGGGCCGCAGAAACTTTGGCGATAAGTATGTGGTTACTGAGGCACATGATGTGTTGATGAAGGAATTTGAGAAGCTGGAAAATATGTATGAGCGTATTCCTGTATACGGTCAAAAAGATACTGAGCAATGGCAGACTAATTATACCAACTATGCTACCAACTATTATGGCAGCAATTATAGCAGCAATGTATCTACTGGAGAATATAACACTAACCATTCAGCAAAAAGCCAGGGAGAAAATGATCCTTTGGGCAATGATAATAGCTATAATTTTACAAAGCATCTTTCAACACTTCCCAAAGAAGATTACGTAAGATTTGCTAGAGAACTACAAGCTCAGGGTATGTCAGATTATGATTATCTTCTTATGTTCAATATTAAATTAGTAAATCGACAGATAAAGAAAAAACCATTTGGTAAGAGTATGTGGAGTGATTTTCGAGTTACCGTGCGAGCCATAAATGTTAATACTGGTGAATATATAGACAGGGCAGAATATCTCAAACGAGGATATTCTGGTAGTGGCAAGTTTAGCTCACCTAGCTGGCGCAGAGGTATGCGTCGAGCCATTGTTGATGGCATGGTAGAATGCTTTGACAATATTCCTATTGGCAAGTATTCTATGTGTGACAATCCTTACTGTCCACGGCGTCAGGAGGAGCTCCGTACACAGGAAGTCTTTGGCAAAATTAATCGCCATTGTGTTAAGCATTGTCATGATAAGACCGTATGTTATGACCATATGGTAGATTATACTCACGATGCTGATTTGCCAGGTGGATATATTGACCACTCCCACGAACATATAGATTAAATATAAAACAGCAGTCCGCGGACTGCTGTTTTTTGCAAGGAGAATTGTTTATGAAAGCAAAAAAATGGTTATTAAGTATAGTTGTATTAATAATATTGGGCAGTAATGTAATGTTTACTTCATTAGCCAATGCATATGAAAAATTGTATGATGGCAAGATGATAACCTATTTACTGGAGGAAGGTGATTCCGAAGAATTGCCGGATAACATGGAAAAACAGATGATTTCATTAGCAAATTTATATAATTATAAGGATTACAAAGTAGAGAACTATAGGGTGGTTTTATTGAAGGAAGGAGATTTTATTTATGTGTTGCAAGGGAATAAAGGGCACTATTATACAAATAAGGTAACATATGATAAGACTATGAAAAATAAAAATGCTGAAACGGAATTAAAGGTAAAATCTTTTAGAGGAACTATATGTTCTGCTCCGGGTGTGTATAGGATTATGCATTCTATGTTTGTTGTAGAAAGATATTCAAAAAATAATGAACTATATAATAATAGTGATGGTATATGTTATTTGATGCCTGTTATGGCTATGACAAGATGAATAGTAACTAATTGTATAAATTCTGATTTGCCGAGTTGTTTCTCCTTAGAGTTGTAAATATAATTCGTGATGTCAAAGTTTTTCGAAATACAGCCTGCGGTCATAACGACTTTTGCTCTGTCCGACTTAATGGCCCTACCTGAGGG
>OBLI01002513.1_pt1 | contig 15447 bp, 18 predicted proteins | sample 1519701 | NCBI WGS metagenome assembly OBLI01 (sample SAMEA3663005, study PRJEB22513) | pig gut metagenome | biome: pig gut; feature: pig-associated habitat; material: faeces | place: France | collected 2012 | reverse complement strand
CCACTGATACCTTTGATGATGTCGATTGTTTGAATTGTAGCCATAATAATTGTGTTTTTTTAAGGTTAATAACTAATTTGTCAGATGCCGACGCAACTCTGAACGCCGAGTGTGGCGAGGAGTGCTGTGATCACGCTTACGATAAACTGGAGTACAGTCTTGAGCGTTTCTTTGTTTTTTGTGTTACTCATGGTGTTAGATCATTAAAGTTACTACTTAGCTGTTGCCACCTGCTACATTCGGGGCGCCTCCGAGATGCATTTGGCTTCTGCCAGCCTTTTTTGTTTCTGTTGCAAAGATACGACATCCCTCAAAATCAATCATACGTTTCTATACGTTTCCTGCGATTCGAGGATATTTTATCAAATTTCTTACAAAATTATCTTATTATACACGAAACACACATCTTCCGTTCGCCAAACAGAAACTGTTGCGCCTCGCCAGTCAACCACGGATGTTCGAATCGGCAGGCGGAAACCAAAAAGCCACATCAGGGCGCACAGGTTTCTCCTTGTTGGCACCTTTCGACTTCATATTTCTTGGCCACTCCACGAGCTTCTGCAGCTCCACTTCATCATGCTTTCGCGCGAAACGCATCATCGCTTCAACATATCCCTGCAGTTGGCCTTTTCCGCCTGCAGAACCTGCCGAAAGTGCATCTATCATGCCACAAAGTTCCTTCCAAGATTGGTCTGGATACAAAAATTCAGTTGCACTGATATGTGCTGCAGCAGCATCAAAAAGTGTCGGAGCGATAGGTTCACGCATGTCTGGAGATATCTGCGAGAGCACTAATTTCACAAAATCCAAGCCTTTTCCAAGTTTTGGCATGGCTGGAGCAGTCTTTGTTGTAATGTCGTAAGTCATTATATTACAGCTTTTTAGATTGAAATTGGATTAACCAAAGCGTTTCAGTTTCAGTTGTTTCAGTTGTTTTTTGAGGGGTACCTATTTCACTCCCTATATATATATTATTGATTATTAGTTAGTTATAAGTCTTAAAAAGGGGGTTTGAAATTTAACTGACCCTCTGAAACACAACTGAAACTGAAACAACTGAAACGCTTGGCTAAAATTCACGCTTCTTCTCCGAGGCCTGTTGCACTATCTACCAGTTTGGCAACCTGCCTCAGTTCTTTGGCAGCTTCCATACAGAACTTAGCGAAAGTGAGTTTCTCGTTGTAGTCTGGGCGATTGAACGTAGGATAAATAGTCCCGTCTGGTTTTCTATTCACGTTGATATACCGCCCCACAAACACGTGTGGGTTACGCTTTACCGGCCATAACGCCTTTGCCACATGCTCCACGAAGAGGTAATGATTTGGCAATAGTTTTAACTTCTCCAATATTCATACGGTTGCTTGGCAAGCAACTCTTTTCTTTTGGCAAAGGTACGACAATTACGCTGATAAACGATAAATTTATTTGTTTTTTAGATTATGATGATTGCTGCTGCGAGAATGATGATTGCTATGGCGATAATTGCGGTTGGTAGTCACCTTCTGAAAATGGAAATCAGAAAAAAATCCGTGTGCCGTGCTACTCTACTTCGGTGGCAAACATACGGTCGAGGTCTTGTTGGGTGAAGGGACAGGGTTCTTGACGCAGTTTCGCCAAACGGAACTGCTGGCAGGCGTTGAGGACTGACTGCGCTTCAAAACACTTGAAAAGCATGTCTTTCAGTTCGTCAAGGCGGAGGGCATCTTCCTCGGAGAACCGACCACAGGTCTTGTAACTCATGTGCTGCTCTGGCAGGAGGTCGTGGTAGTAGTACGACCAGACCAGGAATTTCATACACACATCGGGGGTCATGAGAATCTCTTGCATAGCATCGTATTTTATGGAAAGATTAGCATTTTTTGTGAGATAACAATTGTGACGGATTAGAAATCACAATAGAGGCGCAGACTGGCGACGGTGTAGTTTCCATCGCTATTGCTGATATACTGGAAACTGGGCTGAAGGGCTATGGACTCGGTCAACTTGTGTTTCTTTTTAGACACGTCGCACGATGCATCAGAAGAGCTGTTTTGTGGTTTCATTGATCACTTCAACTTCCCCTCCCCCGAATTGCGCACCGAGATGCTGGGCTGTTAGCTGAAAAAAGGGCGCACATACGTATGCGCACCCTCTTATGTTAATAACTTATGTATTGATTTACAGAATATTACTCTTCTGTAGCAGCTGAGGTCTCCTCAACAGCGGGAGCTTCTTCAACAGCGGGAGTAGCCTCTTCAGCCTTTACCTCCTCAACGGGAGCTACCTCAGAAACAACCTTTACAGGAATCACAACCTCAACCTCCTTGTGGAAGTGGATGGTAGCAGCGTAATCACCAACCATCTTAGCATCGCGCATGGTGATGATCTTGCGATCGATGTCGTGACCCTGCTTCTTGAGTTCATCAGCAACGATGTTAGCATTGACAGAACCATAGAGCTGTCCGGTAGCACTCACCTTAGCAGTGATAGTCAACTCAACACCATTGAGAGCTTCAGCTTTCTTCTCTGCCTCAGCCTTGATAGCTGCGAGCTTGTGAGCCTGCTGCTTGAGGTTCTCAGCGAGAATCTTCTTAGCAGAGGGAGAAGCGATAACGCCCTTACCCTGAGGAATCAGATAGTTGCGGCCGTAGCCAGACTTTACATTTACGATATCGTTCTTATAACCCAGACCGATAATATCTTCTTTCAGTATAATTTCCATATTGTCGTCCTCCTCCTTATTTATTTCATCATATCAGTTACGTAAGGAAGCAGTGCAATCTGGCGAGCACGCTTAACAGCCTGAGCCACGCGACGCTGATACTTCAGTGAGGTACCAGTGATACGACGGGGCAGGATTTTGCCTTGCTCGTTCAGGAACTTCTTCAGGAACTCGGGATCTTTGTAGTCGATGTACTTGATGCCGCTCTTCTTGAAACGACAATACTTCTTCTTCTTAGTGTCGATAGAAGGAGCTGTCAAATAACGGATTTCTGATTGTTCTGCCATAACTTAAGCCTCCTCTTTTTTACCGGTTTTGTTGCGACGCTTCTCAGCATATTCGATAGCGTGCTTTTCAAGTTTCACTGTCTGGAAACGGATAACTTTCTCGTCACGACGGAAAGCTGTTTCGAGCTTCTTGATCACATTGGGCTCAGCCTTGAACTCTACCAGGTAGTAGAAACCTGTAGATTTCTTCTGAATGGCGTAAGCCATCTTCTTCATACCCCAGGCCTCTTCGTTCACAACCTCTGCGCCGTTGTCGGCAAGGAGTTTGGTGAATTTAGCGACCGTTTCCTTTGTCTGCTCATCAGACAAAACGGGAGTCAAAATGAAAACGGTTTCGTATTGATTCATACTGTTTAAAATAAAAAATTGTGTTACTTTTGCAAAATTGCGGGTGCAAAGGTACTGATTTTTTTGTTAATTCCGTCATTTATCGGCAATTATTTTGTATCTTTGCACTAATTTTTAACGAATTACAACACAGAAATGCCTTTTCTATGAATAAAAAATTTGCCTCCATAGGAATTTTGCTGATTCTATCTGGCGTGATAACTCTTGCCACGGCATATTTCCTGCACCATACCACCAATGGTTTGCTGACCACAGGACTACTGCTGATTGTGGGGGGCATCGTCCTTTATGTGGGGGGCATCAAGCATGGCGGACGCTATTGACGGCACACCGCTTTTGCCACCTGCGCAGCAATCTGTTTCATGCCTTTCTGTGAGGGGTGTCCCCATTGTTTGTCGATGCATTCCAATTGGATGTATTTCACCTGATAATGGTCGCAGACGGTCTTCATCGACGTGGTGATCTCGTCGGTCAAGCCATCGTTGATGATGACATAGACCGTGGTGCCGGGATAGCGTTTCTGGATGCCGTCAAGAAGATATGCCATGGCGGGGCGGAACTGATAGAGATCCCGGTTGCTCCAACCGCCGTACTGGTAGTTGCCGATAGGCGATTTCGCCCAACTGTCGTTCGTGCCTCCGAAAACGAAGATGAGGTCTGCGGGCAATAGGTTGTTTAGGCGGGTGACATACGACCGGTCGCTATAGTCTGCCTCATCATAACCTGTATGACAGATGGTTGCTCCTGAAAACGAATTGTTCTGACTGAGGCGGAAACCGTTGTCGCAGATGAACTGATACCACCAGAGCTGGGTGATATCTTGCACATCGTTGTTTTTTACATCAGACTGTGGGTACCAAACGGCATTGGTATCGGGTTGCACATAGCCTTTGAAGGTGCTGTAGGAATCTCCAAGGATGGCAACGGACGGTTTTGCCTGTGCCATCAGCGACGCTGCGCAACAGAGCATCGCACCAACGAGTATTATCAGTTGTTTTGTTTTCATTATTATTGTTGTTTATGTCAGCATCTACAATAGCGTTACTGCCCGTTTCGGCAGCCGACAATAAAAAAGCTCACTGAATATTCTTCAATGAGCTTTGTTTCAGCGGTGCGTACGAGACTCGAACTCGTGACCTCCTGCGTGACAGGCAGGCATTCTAACCAACTGAACTAACGCACCTTTGCTATGCGTTGAAAAGAGTGGCGGTGCGTACGAGACTCGAACTCGTGACCTCCTGCGTGACAGGCAGGCATTCTAACCAACTGAACTAACGCACCAGTCTTTTCTTGTTTAGCGGGTGCAAAGGTAGTGAGAATTTTTGAAACCACCAAACCTTTTTAAAGAAAAGTTATAAAATTCTTTGAAAAAAGCTGGCATCATGGTATTTTTCCCCGTCAAATAGCCAATCTTTGAGGGTCCTGCCTGCTATAAAACAGTATTTACGGAAGATTTGCAAGGCAGCTTCGTTGCGCTGGTCGATGATGACATAGAGCTGATGGAGATGCAGGATATGACGGGCATAATCGAGGACCTGTACCACGGCAGCTTCGGCATATCCCCGGCGCTGGTATTGGCGAAGTACCACCAGTCCGAGTTCGGCACGGAGGTGCTGTGGGTCGAAATTGGCAAGGTCGGCAAGTCCCACTACCTGGTGTTCGCTGTTTTCTATGACCAGCCGCACTTGCCGATCGACATAGATATCATTACTGGCATGAACGATGTAGTCGCGGAGTGAATAGCGGGAATACGGCACATTGGAGGTTCCCATGTCCCACAGGGAACGATCGTTCTCGATGGTATAGAGCACTTCAAGGTCTTCGGGTTCCATGGCACGGAGGGTGATAACGGGTAATTGTTTCATGTGAGTAAGTCTTGAGGGGTGATAATGGTTTTGACGCGTGTTCTGACCAGTCGTGAGGGCAGGATGCCTATCATGGCCAACAATGCACGAATCCAGATGGCGAGTTCCACGAGTTTTCTGATGCAGAAATTGGTCTGTGCATGATGTTTCCGATAATAGATGATCATGGCTTTATAGAACACACGGACGTAACTGACGGTGGTCTTGTCGCTGCATCCTCCCTTATAGTGTACGATCTTACAGGGCAGATAGCAGTTGTGCCACCCTGCATCGAGGAGGCGACAGGAGAGGTCGATATCTTCGCCGTACATGAAGAAATCTTCGTCGAGCAGTCCCACCTGGTCGAGTGCCTTCCGGCGCAACATGGCGAAGGCTCCGCTGATCACATCGATCTCCGCCGGTTCTGACCATGACAGCCAACTCATGTAATAGCGTGCGAAGCGGTGGCTGTTGGGAAAGAGGCGTGCCAGTCCACACATCTTATACAGAGCGACAAGGGCTGTGGGGCGTCCTCGCCGTGATTCCGGTGCGCGTGTTCCGTCAGCATTGAGCATCTGGACTCCTGCTGCTCCCACCTGCGGATGCTGTTCCATGAAATCGACGGTCTGACGGAGTGTATTGGCGCCCACCACGGTATCGGGATTGAGGAGCAGCACATAGGGGCTGTGGCTCAACCGTATGCCGATGTTGTTGGCTTTTGCGAAACCTATATTTCCCCCACTCTCCACCACCTGCACCTGCGGGAAATGGGCCTTGAGGTCCTCGACGGTGCCGTCGGACGACTGGTTATCGACGACGATGATTTCTCCGTCAATACCTTTCATCGCCTGTTCTACGCTACGGATACAGGGTCCGAGATACTGGCGTGCATTATAGCTTACGATGACGACAGAGAGTTTTTTCATTCCGTTTCGCTTTTGCTTGTCTCTGCCTCACAGCGTTTTTGCGAGGGATAGACGAATACCATTGCCAACAGTGAGATGATGGCGAGATAGAAATAGGATGCCTTATCGAAGAGTCCGTAACATACCGCATCGATGGCAAATACCGACTGGAGCAGCAACTGGCGTGTCCATGCCCAACGGGCATACTTCTCTGGCAACTTGCGGCGTACGGACTGGCAATACATGAGTCGTAAGGCAAGGGGTACGAGTGCGATAGTGAGGCATACTGCTACTATATCGACTACATATTCCACGACAGGATTGGAGATCACCTGCAGAGTTGCGCAGCAATCGGTGGTGCGCAGCAGTACGGTGATTAGCAGGGTAAGTGTCAGGATGGTCCAGAAGGTCATCATCAGCCAGTGTTGCAGATAGGATATTGTCTTAGCCATTTCGTTTGTTGTTTATTCGTTTGCTATATGCTACAGAGATTATTACCGTTTCTTATAGATATAAATAATTTGTAGCGGTCATTTGCCCTCAAACGGCGTGCGGTTGACGATAGACCTTCCGAGGGTCACCTCATCGGTATACTCCAGTTCGTTGCCTACAGACACACCCCGTGCGATGATAGAGATGCTGACATCATAGGGAGCGAGTTTGCGGAAGATATAGAAATTGGTGGTGTCACCTTCCATGGTCGGGCTGAGTGCGAGAATTACCTCCCTGACTCCCCCTTCTTCCACCCGCTTGACCAACGAATCGATTTCAAGGTCGGAGGGTCCAATGCCGTCCATGGGCGAGATGACTCCGCCCAACACATGATACAATCCCTGATACTGCTGAGTGTTTTCCACCGCCATGACATCCTGGATGTTCTCCACGACACAGACCGTAGTGGCGTCTCGCCTTGGGTCTGCACAGATGGGGCATCGCTCAGCATCTGAGATGTTGTGACAGGTTTTGCAATAGCAGACATCGTGCTTCAGGCGACTGACGGCCTCCACAAAAGCCTGTACGTCCTGATCTTCTTGTCGCAACAGATGAAGCACGAGGCGAAGTGCTGTCTTACGGCCCACGCCAGGGAGTTTGGAAAACTCCTGCACGGCTCTTTCGAGCAACTGCGACGGATATTGCTGACTGATCATTTCTTTGGTATTATTTTCCCGATTCGTTTATTTCCTCGATTCGTCTTTTATCTCTGAAAGTTCAAGCCACCGCATCGACTTCTCATCGAGTTCGCTTTGAAGCACTGGCAGGCGCTTGCTCTTCTCGGTGAGTTCATCGACAGACAGCGTACCGCTGCATAGGGCATCTTCTATCAGGTGCTGTTCCTCTTCGAGTTGTGCGATTTCCTTTTCGAGTTTCTCAAACTCCAACCGCTCTTTGTAAGTCATTCGCCGCCGGTCATCATGCCGGTAGGACTTGGCAGTCTTTTCCCTCGGTTCCTTGTTATCCTTGACCGTTGCCGCTTCTTCCATGGCGAGCCACTGGCGGTACTGGCTGTAGTTGCCGGGGAAGTCTTTCACCTCGCCCTGTCCCTTGAAAACCAGGAGATGATCGACCACCTTATCCATGAAATAGCGGTCGTGGCTGACGACAATCACGCAACCGGGGAAATCCTGTAGATACTCTTCGAGGATCTGCATGGTCACAATATCGAGATCGTTGGTGGGCTCGTCGAGTACCAGGAAGTTGGGATTCTTCATCAGCACGGTACAGAGGTAGAGTTTGCGTCGCTCGCCACCGCTCAACTTATACACGTAGTTGTGCTGCTGTTCGGGTGTAAACAGGAAATACTGCAAGAGCTGGGACGCTGTCAGGCGCTTTCCGCTACCCAGGTCAACATAATCGGCAATGGCAGTGATGACATCGATGACCTTCATCTGTTCGTCAAACTGCAAGCCTTCCTGCGAGAAATAGCCAAAGCGCACCGTTTCGCCGATGACGATACGTCCTTCGTCAGGTTGCACCTGAGACAGTAGCATTTTGATGAAGGTGGATTTTCCCGTGCCGTTGTTGCCCACAATACCCATCTTCTCGAAGCGTGAGAAGTTATAGTAGAAATCCTTGAGGATGACCACATCGTCAAAGCGCTTGGAGATGTACTGACACTCAAAGATCTTACTGCCGATATATACATTGCTCGCCTTGAGGCGGAGCTGGCGCTCTTCCATGCGCTGCTTAGCCACCTTCTCCAACTCATAGAAAGCCTCTTCGCGGTAGCGTGCCTTATGGCCTCGCGCCTGTGGCATTCTGCGCATCCATTCCAGTTCGGTGCGATAGAGATTGTTGGCACGGGCAATTTCTGCGCGTCTCGCATCAATACGCTCCTGTCGCTTTTCGAGGTAATAGGCGTAGTTGCCACGATAGGTATAGACCGTACGGTCGTCGAGTTCGAGGATGACCGAACAGACGCGGTCCAGGAAGAATCGGTCGTGGGTGACCATGAGCAAGGTGCGGTTGCCTCGCGAGAGGTAGCCTTCGAGCCATTCTATCATCTCCAGGTCGAGATGGTTGGTGGGTTCGTCGAGAATCAGCAGATCGGGTTCGGTGAGCAGCACGTTGGCGAGTGCGACACGTTTCTGCTGTCCGCCACTCAACTGCCGCATGGGTTGGTTGAGGTCGCGAATCTTCAACTGCGTCAACACCTGTTTGGCTTTCAACACCTTATCGGGATCGCCCTGGTGGTTGAAGCAGGCATCGAGCACACTCTCGTCAGGGTCGAACCGTGGAGACTGTTCCAGGAATCCAACCCTCAGGTTGCGACGGAAGACGATGTCGCCGCTGTCGCATCCCTCTTTGCCCGCAAGGACAGCGAGAAGTGTGGATTTTCCCGTACCGTTCTTGGCAACGAGTCCCACGCGTTGTCCTTCGGCTATGGAGAAACTGATGTTGTCGAACAGCCGAAGTGCTCCAAACGATTTGGAGAGGTTTTGCACATCAACATACGGAGTGTCCTTCGCCATACTATCCCTTCAGTTGTTGATTGATACTATCAATATAATCCAGGAGTTCGTCCCTACCCTGCCGACTTTCGGAGGATGTCAGGAACATCGGCGGGAGTTCCTCCCATGTTTCCTGCAACTTCTTCTTATAATTGGCAATATTCTGACTGGCCTTGCCTCCGCTCAACTTATCGGTTTTGGTAAACACGATGGCGAAAGGCACTCCTGACTGTCCGAGCCAATCAATAAACTCCAGGTCTATCGCCTGCGGTTCGTGTCGCGAATCCACCAATACAAAAACATTGACCATCTGCTCCCGTTGCAGAATATATCCTCTGATCATCTGATCGAGTTTTGCCACCTCTTTCTTGGAGCGCTTCGCATAGCCGTAGCCCGGCAGATCGACGAGATACCACTCTTTGTTGATGATGAAATGGTTGATAAGCAAGGTCTTGCCAGGTGTTGCTGAAGTCTTTGCTAACTTGCGTCGGTTGGTCAGCATATTGATCAGGCTCGACTTGCCCACATTGGACCTGCCGATGAAGGCATATTCTGGTTTTGTGTCGTTGGGACACATGCTTACCATTGGTGCGCTCAAACTAAATTCAGCACTTTTTATATCCATGCAATAAAATCTTGTCGGTATGTTATATTACTGAAACCAGCGGATTACACTTCGTAAGGCAACCCGCCAGTCTATACTTGGTTCACAAAGGTAACAGCGGTTTAGTCTTCTTCTGGAGAAATCAACTTATAACCCTTGCCGTGAATGTTGATGATTTCTATCTGCGGATCGTCTTTCAAGTGTTTACGCAACTTGGTGATATAAACGTCCATAGAGCGTGCATTGAAATAGTTGTCGTCAATCCAGATGGTCTTCAATGCGAAATCACGCTGCAGAATCTCGTTGGCATGGCTGCAAAGCAAGCCCAGAAGATCGTTCTCCTTCGTAGTCAGCTTAGACACCTTGTCGCCGATGGTCAAGGTCTGCTTCTGGGTGTCGAACACAAACTTACCGATGTGATAGACCGAGCTCTCCTTGTTTTTCTTACCACGTACACGGCGCAGGATGGCCTCGATACGTGAAACGAGTTCCTCCATGGAGAAAGGCTTGGTAATATAATCGTCTGCACCGATTTTGAAACCTTGCAGGATGTCCTCTTTGAGGGTCTTTGCAGTAAGGAAGATGATGGGGATCTCTGCGTTGGCACTACGGATTTCCTGTGCCAAAGTAAAACCGTCTTTCTTCGGCATCATGACATCGAGTACACAAATATCGAATTTGGTCTTAAGGAAAGCTTTGTAGCCTACCTCTCCATCGGGGCAGAGTTCTGCCTGGTAACCTTTAGCTGCCAGATACTCACGCAAAAGCATTCCGAGGTTTTCATCGTCTTCGCAAAGAAGAATTTTCAGTTTGTCGTCCATAATCATGAATGTTTAGATGTTATTATTCTATTTTTGTTTATTCTTGTTTATTGTTCGTGGAGCACGGGGAGGGAGATGGTAAACTTAGTACCCTTGCCCAGTTCGCTCTCACATTTGATTTCGCCTTGATGCAGGTCGATGACCTTCTTGACATACGCCAGTCCCAAACCGAAGCCTTTCACATCGTGTTTGTTGCCCGTATGCACGCGGTAGAACTTCTCAAAAACTTTTTTGATATTCTCGCGCTTGATGCCCTGTCCGTTGTCGCGTATGGAGAGGTACAGACGGTCGTTATCGTTCCATGTGCGGATGAAGATATTGATCGGCTCTTCGGGTTTGCGGTATTTCACGGCATTATCCATCAGGTTGGTAATGGCATTCTGGAAATGCAGTTCATCCACATAGATGGCTGAATCCACCGCTTCTATCTCGGTAAATATCTTTCCTCCTGTATGTTCCACTCGCAATGAGAAGGTAGAGGCGATATTCTCAACCATCTCGTTGAGGTCGAGTTCTTTCTTCTTGAACACGATGCTCTTCTTGTCGAACATCGACATCTGCAATACTTTTTCTACCAAAAAACGCAAGCGTTTCGACTCATCGGCAATCACCCCACCGAGATGTTTGGTCATGGCTTCTGTCTTGGTCACGGTATTGTCGTTCATCATCTGCGCAGCCAGTGAGATGGAAGCAATAGGTGTCTTCAACTCATGGGTCATATTGTTGATGAAATCGTTTTTGATTTCAGTATAGCGTTTCTGTCGGAAGATCACCACCACGGTAAAGATAAAGGTGATGAGCAATACGATGGTAAAGATGATGGACGGGATCATGAAGCGCACCGATGAAAAGATGTAGCTGTTCATCTCAGGGAAGTGGATTCTCACCAGCCCCATCTTCGACTGCGGGTCGTTGCGGAAGAGCAACTGCGAATAGTTGTACTCTTCTCCCTCGTCAGTATAGTCAGGACAGCGATAGACCTCACGGCCGTCGGTGGTAGAGACGGTGAAATGATAGGGAATATTCACTCCGTTGTTGAGGAGCTCGGCACGGATGTCCTGGTCGAGCATCTTGAAATTCACACGTTCCTTGAGGGATTTGTCGCTGGCGGTATAAAGGATATTATAGACCACCTCGTCCAACAGTGCTTTCTGATAAACATAGCGCTTGCGCACAATCTCCTGCATGGATTTGGCAGCTTCGGAGATGGAACTCTTGTCTTTGCGGATGATCATGCCTTTGGGTACGCTAGCGGGTTTCATCTCAAACGATTTCATCTGGAAGGAAGAATAGACTGTTCCGTCGTCGGTAGCTACCGAGAACTGATGTGAGTGCTTGATGGTTCCGTCCAGTCCATCGACCATCACCGAATCCTGCCGGAATGCCCGGCGCTCGGTCTCGTTGACATCCTTTTCCAAATACCTCAGCGTCTCGTTCATCTCTAAGTTGCGCGAGGCTTGGTAGAGACTTCGGTTGACACTCTCGTCAAACTGCTCCTTCTTCATCTTGATCATCTCTTCTGCATAAGAGAACTGAAGGAAGAGAAGCACCAGGAACGAGAGTCCCATGATAATGGCTATTGCCCAGATTGTGGATTTCTTCATGTCTGCAAAGTTAGCGATATTACAAACATGGGGGTACTTATTCGTTAATTATCTTCGTTAATTTTAACAATATTAACATAAATACCGATTTTTAGTATCACATTTGCAACTAAGCACAATCAGTCCTTAGGTCATCGGTGTGTTTAATCACCTTTTTCCCTAAGGACCGATTGAGATTAAAAGTTCCAACCGAAATCGATTCCGAGTTGGAAGGGGTTACCGCGCTGTGCAAAATACAGCGATTCTCCCGTCGCTTTGCTTTGGAATGCGAAGGTATTGTAATGGGTATTGGTGAGATTGCGAGCCCACAGATTGACATGACAGCATTCCAGTTGCACGCCGATATGAGCCCCCAGCAGCGCATAGACTTGCTGTTGGTAAGTATTCATTTCATCCCAATAGATGCTGCCGAGTCCGTTGAGGTCGGCTCCGAAGATGATGGCCTTAAAATTGTCGTGATGAAGGTCAACACGATAGTCTGCAAGCAATGAGAAGGAATGTTCGGGAACAAAAGGCACGCGTTTGCCGCAATAGTCAACAGCTTCGCCTGTCGCATTATCATTGGTGGTGTAATCTTTGAACGCGGCATGGGTATAGGCATAAGTGGCAGCCCAAGACAAATGGTCGGACAGCGCCTGACCGCGTACTGCCAGTTCGAGTCCACAACTGTAACTGCGTCCTGCATTGACCATTTTTCGTCCATAGCCATAATCGCTGCTAAACACAGAGAGTTGTTGGTTGCGAATCTGCATGTAGTATGCAGCTAAATCAGCCTGAACGGTGTTACCAAAGAGATTGAGGTGGGCACCTGCCTCGTAGTTCCAACTCTCCTCTGGTTTGAAGCGGATGCCTTCGAGCAACGTGGCATATTCCTCATCAGTATGGCTGATATTGACCTCAATATCCTTGCGTGCCTCCATGGCTTGTTGCAAAGCACCGCGCAGATTGTTCTGCACATCGGTCTGAATAATGTCGCTAAAGAGTTGGATATTAAATCCTCCACTACGATAACCTTTTGTCACAGTGGTATATATATTACTTCCGTTAGACCATCGATAGAGCAGTCCGAACTTAGGCAACAGCTGTTGGAACGAGGAATGTTCCTGATTGACAAATGGAGAAACCATCTTGACTTTCGCTGCCGAACCCATGATACTGAAGTCCATGTTGGCCTGTCCGCTCGCATCATAGGAAATACTGTAGCGGCTGTAATCGTATCGTAAACCGACGGTAGCGGTGAGGTGTTCGGCTATTTCAATATTCGACTCATGGAAAATGCCGATATTGGACTGTGGAGTATGGAAAGAACTCGGCACCCACAATCCCATGTTTACACGGACACCTCCTAATCGCTCAATCATGGCGGCAGCAGCCGTTTCGCCCATGCGGTCAGCCAGCGAACGGAAGATCTGTCCGTAAATCATTTTGCCGATTCTACTGCCCATCTGCTGACTGAATGCCTGTCCGAAGGTGTTGGGGGCTGTGGTCTTCAACCATTCATGGGCAAGAAACACACCATTAGTCCAGTGCCAACGGCTCTTATTGGCGCTCTTTATGGTAAACTCCTGACTGAGCGAATTGCTCAACTGACGCTCATCGACCTTGAAGAAGTCGGAAGGCGAATAGTCGGCATCCATCAGCAGACGGTCGCGCAAGAACTGCCAGGAAGTGGTGCTTTGCATGATGAATCCTGCTCCTGAGTATTGGATATGGAGTCCGTTGGTCAACAGATTGCGCTGATAGCAACTTTGCTCGTTCTGACTAGGAGCATCTACGCGGTTGTTGTCCAGATGGAGCACGCCATAAGGGTTGGCATTCTGGCGAACATACTGGTAGTCACTGATGAAATCAATGTTCCAATGCGCTGACGGACGAAGCATCAGGCGGAAACGACCGCCAGCCTCATCCATCTTATCGGCAGAACGGTCGGTCTGCGTGTTACGATAGAATCCGTTTGTGCCTTGATAGAACCCTGCCAACGAGAAAGCTGCTTTGGAGCTTAACTGTTGGGAGTGTGCCACTTCCACATTACGATAGAAGGCGGTTCCCAATCCCAGTTTCAATGCCGTACCCTGATGGGTAAAAGGTGATTTAGAGTAGATTCTTACCAGTCCGCCTTCTGCATTCATTCCATAGAGCGTACCCTGGGGACCACGCAACACGTCAACGCGGTCGGTCTGGTAAAGATGGGTGTTGAACGCTGTTTTGTTGGACAGAGGGATGTTGTCAACATACACACCCATTGACGGACTATTGACGCGGGAGCCGATGCCACGCACGTAAATAGAGGATGTAAAACGTGAACCATACGCAGGCATGGCAAGCGAAGGAACAAAAGCAGAGACGTCTCGAATATCTCCCATTCCATGGTCAACAAGTTGGTCGCGACCTATTACCGTTGAAGCCAAAGGCTGCTGGCGCAACCGATAGGTATCTTTGGGCTGCGAAACCACAACGACTTCGTCAAGGTCATAAACGCGCGAAGAGTCGGATGGTATATTCAAAGACTCAGCCTTGCTTACTGCAGGCCATAGCAATAAAATAATAAATAACGATTTGTTTCTCATAACGGCTGCAAAGTTACGTTATTTTCTCTGCCTGTCCTATCCACATTTATATGGAAAATTGCATTTTCCGCTTCTGCATTCACTTTCTACAATGTCGGGCAGAGGCGTTTCCACTCACATTTCTATGCTATCAAGCAGTTTGGATGCCAACGACAAAGAACTTCGTTTCTTCGGCCAAGTGACAGCTATGATTTTCCTCAAAAACAGCACATAATTCAAGAAAAAAACGTAACTTTACGCTCAATAACTTCAAACTGGACCGTATTTTTAGTTTCCAACCTATAATCTTATTCTTTTGAAAAGGCCTGCATGAAATAACAGATTTATAATTTGGAAGAGTTTGCCACTTAATATCATCTTCAGGATATATTTGGAGCTTATGTGGCATATTTCACCATAAACAGAAAAGACAATGAAAACGATGTTGATTTCAAAGTCAGAATCGCTTTCACTCAGAAAACAAGAAGAAATTATCATTTTTCTTTGGTTTTTCACTTACTTCTTTGTACCTTTGCAGCCGAAAAGTTGGTTCCGTAGCTCAGTTGGATTAGAGCAACGCCCTTCTAAGGCGTGGGTCTAGGGTTCGAATCCCTACGGAATCACTTCAAAAAAGAGAATCAGCAATGGTTCTCTTTTTTGTATTTAATAGGTAGTAAAAAACATACAAATACAGTACACCTTCTAAGCTGTCAATAAAATCAAACTAAAATTATAATCATTAATACGCCACGTAGGCACGTATTGAACATTTACTCAGACAACAATGCTTATGCCAACCTGTTCAAGACAGACTTTGGTTAAAGACCATGCTTTTCTGG
>OBLI01002509.1_pt1 | contig 15472 bp, 11 predicted proteins | sample 1519701 | NCBI WGS metagenome assembly OBLI01 (sample SAMEA3663005, study PRJEB22513) | pig gut metagenome | biome: pig gut; feature: pig-associated habitat; material: faeces | place: France | collected 2012 | reverse complement strand
GTGCGGTAGGCCTCCGCCGCGCGGCCTTTCGGCTCATGCTTGAAAATGCTGTGGTCTGCGGTGCTGATTTCCGCCAGCCGGACCGTTGCCGGAATCACCGTCTGCATAATGGGAAGATGCTTTCCATAGGCGGCTTTGACGGACGCCACAATATCCTTGCGGAAGTTGGTTTCATTCGCCATAGTCATAAACACGCCGCCGATTTTCAGCTTGGGATTGATCTGCCGCTTGATGCTCTGCACCGTATTGACCAGCTCCGTCATGTTCTCGGCAGCAAAATACTCTGCCTGGACCGGAATCAGAACATAATCCGATGCAGACAGAGCATTGATGACCAACATACCGAGAGACGGGCGGCAATCCAGCAGTACATAGTCGTAGTCCTTTTTGATTTGATCTACATACTGCCGCAGCACCGTCTCCCGGCTCATGACATTCACCAGTCCCACCTCAACGGCGGACAGGGTGCGGTTTCCGGGTACGAAATCAAAGCCCTCATGATGGTGGCAGATTTCGGAATGATCGCCGCCGCTGACACCCGCCACGATGTCGTTCATGGCATTGCCCAGTGTCAGCGGCAAATCATTCGGTTTTCGCAGTCCCAGCATTTTGGTTAAGTCCCCCTGTGGGTCAACATCCAGCAGAAGAACCTTCTTGCCCTGCATCGCCAGACCAGCGCCCAGGTTGTACACCGTAGTGCTTTTCCCCACGCCGCCCTTCTGGTTTGCAACGGCAATGACCTTTGTTTTTGCCATTTGGGTTTCCTCCTTAAATAGATTTAGCCGCCTGCGGTGAAGCAGACGGCTATGTACTAGGAACACACACATTGGTAGCAGTTATTGCCTTATACCCGAGGGGATCGAGCCCAAGTCAGACACTTGGACATGCTCATAATACCTTCGCGGCTCACCCCTGTTCATACGCAACCCGAGCGGTCAGACTACTCAATCCAAGCGCTTCCACTACTCAATCTCAGCGGAACCACTGGTCAATTTTGCCGGTCGAGGTGTTTTTCCGGGCGGTATATGGACTTTGGACATTCAGTTTAATCAGATATTTTCTTCTTGATTTTTCCCATTATGTGGCTTGACTCTTATTTACAGGTTTGCAATAGATAGTTTCTTTTAAGTAGTCTACTCATCTCTGCACTCCATTCTTTCGTAAGGCGATTTCATCGCCGCCTGCTACCGTTCTAAATGATATGCAAGTCAAATGGTCAGCCCACGCATCAATCCCCTATGTAAGATACATTCATGTTCTGGTTGAAATTTTTCCCGTGGATTGCGGTACGAGAAGACAGTATAGTCATTCTTTTCTCGTGGACGATGCTGCCCAATATATCCCGCTTGAAACAGGGCTTCCAAAACACGGTTTGTATCCACATCCTTAAACGCCAAACAGTTAGCGCATTGCTTTGCAAACTCAACAGGATAGAAAAACTGCGTACCCATTTTAGACAATACATCAGGTAGAGCTGTGACAGCATCATTTGGGAAAAAACCAGTCAATTCATCGCGCATTGCATCAACAAAATAACCATCCGAATATTGTTGCAATGCGTTTTGCACCTTTTCCTCGGACAATCTTGCTCCCTTTACGAACTCTTTTTGAGCTTCAATAAAAAACTGAAGCACATCTCGTGGGCGATAAATGACATTTCCAAGCACATACTCAATAGATGCCTTCCCGCAAATCGTATCCGGGAAAATTTCTGCCCAAACATCTCGCAACGAATTCTCTTTTCCCGTTACTACATCCACTCTTTTGCTGACCAGTTTCAGCAGATCAGAATCAAAAGGATCATCTGGAAGATTCCATGAAAGCTTTATGCCTGAATCACGAACAATTTTGGATTGGTTTGGGTCTCTGCACAAATTCAATATATCATTCCTAATAAGGATAAGACACTTAACTGACAATGTGGTTTTCCTAAAAGCACGGTTGATTTCCTCGGCGGCCCTAATCAGCCCAGTGATGATTTCAGCACGAAACTCGCTATTATTTAATATGTCATCCAAGCCATCAATAATCAGAATAAATTTCTTCCCCACATAGAGAGTCTGTATCGTCCTTTTGATCGCTGAATATATCTGTTCCGCTCCACGTAATTGTTCCTCTTGCTGCCACTTTCTTCCATGTTGAAAAACGCTCCGAACATTGATAGCAGAATCCAGCTCTACCAGTTTTGTAACTGTAACAGAAATATCACTATCATCTGCCAAAAGGCCATACCTTTTTAATGCATCAACAAGGCTTAAGAACTCTGCTACTTGAATATTAGGTTCGCACCTATGTATCATCCCAACGCTTTCAATCATTAAAATCGCCTTCCAGAAGGAAATATATGGATTTCCTCCAATGATTTCGTTGGTCTTTATCCGAGTAAAGGTTGCATTATTGAAATTGCTCAATGATCTTTGGAAAGCAAAAAATCCCTTGTCAGGTGCCGTAAGCTTTATCTGGGCACTGTATGCAGTCTTTCCGTCACCTTTGCGCCCATATAAAATAAATCTGTCCCCGGAAATCAACTCATCCAAAATATTACGTGGATCGAAAAATACTTTTTTAAAACCTTCTGGATTTCTTTCCGCTTCCGTGTTTGCATCTGAGTAGCCAAAAAAGACATCATTTAAATCAATCATTTAGATCGCTCGCTTTCTTTTTATTTTATATATTTTTATATATTTCACTTCAACATAAATCGCTCATACTGTATTTATCTTATTATAAAACTTTTTGCTTTCTTGTTCAACTAAGGTTTTACTCCTCTGGCTCAAATTATTCGGCACTTTTTTCACAATCATTAGATTCGTAATTTGTAAAAAACGCACAAAATCTTTTTTCCATTCACTTCAAGTTCATTGAGAGGAATTTCTCTCTGCATGTTGTTTGCGTTCATGAACAGATCGTTACCAATGGAAATTACAATCAGATTTTGATAAACCTGTCTAATTGTACAATCACTAGAAATGCCCAAGTGCTGAATGGCATTAGTGAGTAATTGTGTCTGGGTTACATACTATGAGTGCAGTAGTAGATTAAAGGAATGTTTAGATTTCTTGGAACGCAAAAAATCATAATAACGCATCGGTATCCTCATCTAAAGCATCAAACCAATCATCAATCGCGTACTGAAAGTGCTTCTCCGATTTGACACCATCCCTATCCGTTTTCTCGAAAAACTCACCGTGAGTTTTTCAAGTTTTGTGATATTATATCATAGTACTGGGTGAGATGCTAGGCGGGGTGTTATTGAGAACTTACAAACAACCAGAGTGTAACTCCGGTTTACTTTTTATGCGGCGGTATGATATAATAGGAAAAAATGAAATGAGGTGAGTTTTATGCCCCGCAGTGTTACCCAGTATGACCTTTTAATTTCTTGCCCTGGCGATATCCACAGTGAACTCCCACTGATTAATAAAGCAGTGGAGGAATTTAATTCCTTGTTTTCAGACACGCTAGGAATCTCCATTCGCACAAAGCATTGGAGCAAAAATGCATACGCACAGTCCGGCGGAAAACCACAGGCCCTGCTAAACGGTCAGTTTGTAAAAGACTGTGATGCTGCGGTTGCATTGTTCTGGACACGTTTTGGAACTCCCACCGACGAGTATGGTTCCGGTACGGAGGAAGAGATTGAGATCATGCTTGGCTCCGGTAAACAGGTTTTCATGTATTTTTCCGATAAGCCCATTTCTCCGTCCCGACATAACATTGTGGAGTATTCCAAAGTGCAGGCTTTTAGGGATAAATATAAAGGCCGGGGATTGTTCTTTACCTACACTACCGATGAAGAGTTCTATAAACTGTTTTTTGCACATCTCACCCAGCATTTCATTGCTGAGAAACGTGTTGCGGAGGTTCGTGCCGAGCGAGTATCAAAGCTCAGTCTCCGGGGAATAGACCGCGAAGGGAAACTATCAGAGATTGCTGAGTTTCAGCCAGTAAAACTGAACACCGACCGATCATTTAAGAGTGAGGTTGAGGAGATTAAGCGGCTCATTGGCTTCATCTCTGACATCCATGTACAGGCATTACCCAGTAGTATGAGTTCTCTCTACCAGAGTCTGAATCCTCCGGTGGAAGTCCCTGCTGGATGGATTGATGTCATTAGCGCAGTAGCAGATTCGATGGAACTCAGTTTATCTGAAGACTTTTTCTGTTTGGGGGATCTCACGAGAGATGTGTTGTCAGCTCCGTTGATGTCCGGTGGGCCCCAGTACAATGGTGCAAAGGAAGAAAAACGCAAGTACAGCTTAATCTACCAGCTATACCATAAAATCAATGAGGCGTTCAACTGGCGTGATGTAGAGGATAGCTTTAAGAGTGTTATGTGTGTGAGGCTTGCACTCACGAACACCGGAACAACAGCAGACGACGAAATCGATGTAGCTCTTAGAGTCCCCACGAGCCAGCTTTTACTGTTGGATGAACTTCCTCAACTCAAAGCCAAGACTCTGCGTTATCTAACTCGTGATTGTGATCTGAAGGGGCTGTTAAGTATTCACAGTACTGCTGAATATGACGATTTTGATTCTGCAAATCAGAGTCAGCCTCAAGTATTTATCCCAAGAAATACCCCTGTTTTCCCCAGTGCTGTTGACTATGCAAAAGACTACCGTGAAGAAATGGAAGATATTTTCTGTTATGAGGTATATTCCGACGGTGATGATTTTGTGGTAAAATTACGATTTGATCATTTGAACCACCATAAGAATGTTGCTTTTCCGTCACCGTTTCTTCTGAAAGGAAAGCCCGGAGAAATCCTCTATACAATCACATCCAGAAACTCTACAGATGTTCTGAGCGGACGGATAGCGGTTAAATAATCTAAATACTAAAGGACTCCGGTCGGCAGAGTGTCCTATCGGCCAGAGTCCTTTTCTTCGTCAAGTATTGACTATCTTGAAGTGATCGTAGGTTCTCTTTGGCGCAACCAATAGAAAAACCGCTTACCTGAAAACAAGTAACCGGTTACGGCATATACTTTTTTGTACTGGAGCAAACAGTTCTGATAAAACTAACCCAATCACACAATCTGTGGAGTGACATTATCAAACCATCCTGATTTATCCTAGCAAAGCTCGTATCCTTTCCCTCTGTGATACATTAACAGCGGGTGATTTTATGGCTATTATCAAAAATGCTATTCAATGCAAAAAATGTGGTGACATTATAGAATCTGTTTCTGTACATGATTTCAAAACTTGTTCCTGTGGTGCTTGCTCGGTTGATGGTGGTTACAACTATCTCAGGCGGTGTGCAATGTCGTTGGATGATTTCATTGACCTGAGCGAATTTAGGAACGGCAAAAAGAAGAAAGAAAAATAGTGTTTGTGTTTTGGTCAGGTTTGGGACGGTTTTGTCAAGAAAGGGGATCTGACTGTAGAGACAAGCAACGCTCCTTATGTCTATCATCTTCACCGGCATATTCCCTACATAATCCGAAAGAACATACTGCCCGGTAACAAGGCAGTATGTTCTTCGTGCTGTATTAGGAATTGTTAATCTCCCTGACTATCTAAAGGCCTTCGTTTAGGAATGGTCTATCCCTAATGTGGGATACTAACGCAGAGGTGATAATTATGGCAAAGAAAGATATGACCCATCCCGATGTGACTCGTGGACCGAGAAACGAAGTCTCCCCTGTCCCCCAGATTCAAGGCAAGGCAAAGAGTGGCAAGGAAAAGGCGAATCCCATCATTGCGGGAACCAGCGGCGCAAATCAGAAGGTGTGGCACGAAAAGCCGATTTCCAAGGCTCACGGAATCATTGATACAGACCTGGCAAGGGATAATCTGGAAAACGACATCCCTTTCGCGGATTTGCAGGACCTGTAATCATCAAAGCAGGGCACAGGAACAGTGTGCCCTGCTCATAGTCCATTCCGGCAATGACGCAGATGGCCATGTACTGAAAACACCGAAACCGCTTACTCGGATAAACCAAGTAAGCGGTTCGGTATGTATTAGATTCTTTTCAAGGGTGCAGAAAGGGCTTTCAGAATCAACTCGTCCACACAGTCTGTAAAGCGTCCCTCGTGGATCAGTCGATTTTTCATCTGGACAAGGCTTCTAATCAGAACTCTGTGCTCAATCTCATCCAGGTACAGGTAATGCCTTTTCTTCAGCATGGGGTATTCCTCCTTTATGTCGTTTCTCTGATTCCATTATAGACAATTACCATTCCCCTTCAAATGTACAACACCCTTCGGGAGTATATGTTGCTACCTTCCATTTCTTGGCCCCTGCAAAACATCCTTCCCAACCAGCCAAAGCTGGCCAAGAGGATTTTTCACAATCACCTGGCAAAGCGGCAGCTTCCGGAGGTTGGTCTGCTCAATCCCCTCCTCCAGCTTACTGCTGGGATCAGATTCATCCGCAATGTGCCCCCACGCCTCCGAAATCGGCAGCGGTTCGGCTCCACCACTGCACGCCACCATTTGATGAAAGTCAAGTGGTGGCGTTTTCTTGTTCAAAATAGGATAGGAATTTCTGTGATAACCAAGGATCAGCATAAATTGTGGTCTGCATAGAAAACGGCCCGGGAAAAATGGGGGATTCCAGGAATGAGATACAAAATACTCTCAAAACATATTCCAATTTGTTTGTCGTTGTGATAAAATGTCTAAAACACCTCAAGCAGGAGGAATTACGATGACAGACGCACAGCAGAGAGCCGCAGCCAAGCAATTTGTGAAGGACTGGACAGGCCACGGCGATGAAAAGCAGGAAACGCAGCGTTTTTGGATTGCGCTGCTTCAAAATGTGTTCGGTGTAGAAAAGGCAACGAATGCAATCGAATTTGAAGTACCTGTAAAGCTCAGCCATACCAGCTTTATCGATGGTTATCTGAAGGACACCAATGTTCTGATTGAGCAGAAGGGTTCAGACATTGACCTGAGAAAGGGCTACAGGCAGAGTGACGGCTCCATGCTGACCCCATTTCAGCAGGCACGGCGCTATGCTGGCTACCTGCCCCACAATATGAATCCCCGATGGATTGTGGTCTGCAATTTTAAGGAGTTCCACATCCACGACATGAACCGCCCCAACGACACGCCCGAAGTGATTCTGCTGTCGGAACTGGAAAAGGAATACCACCGCTTGCAATTCCTGGTGGACACGGGCAATGAGCGTATTCAAAAAGAAATGCAGATTTCTTTGCAGGCTGGCGAATTGGTAGGCAAGCTATACGATTCTTTGCTCAAACAGTACAAGAACCCTGGCAATCCTGCCTCTCTGAAAAGCCTGAATATGCTCTGTGTGCGGTTGGTGTTCTGTCTCTATGCCGAGGATGCCGGCATCTTTGGCAAGCACGGGATGTTCCATGATTATCTGCGAGATATTCCTGCCAGCGGCGTTCGGAAAGCCTTGGTGGAGCTGTTCCGAATCTTAGACACAAAGCCAGAATGCCGTGACCCGTACCTTGCAGATGACAACCCCACTCTGGCAGCTTTCCCTTATGTGAACGGCGGCCTGTTTGCGGATGAAAATATCGAGATTCCACCCTTTACGGAAGGACTGAAGGCCCTGCTGCTGAGCAACGCCAGTGAGGACTTCGACTGGTCGGAAATCAGCCCCACCATTTTCGGTGCGGTGTTTGAATCCACCCTGAACCCAGAAACCAGACGCAGCGGCGGTATGCACTATACCTCTATTGAGAACATCCACAAGGTCATTGACCCGCTGTTCCTTGACGGCCTAAAAGCCGAGCTGGAAGAAGCACGGGGCAAAAGTGTTGCGGGCGGCGCACGGTCAAAGGCAATACAAGCATTTCATGAGAAGCTGAGCGGCCTGACATTCCTTGACCCTGCCTGTGGCTCTGGCAATTTCCTGACCGAAACGTACCTCTCCCTCAGACGGCTGGAGAATGAGATTATCCGAGAGATTTACAGCGGTATTGAGGGCCAGATGGGAATGGGTGAAATGGCTGCGGAAATCATGGATTCCCTACAAATCAAGGTTTCCATCGGTCAGTTCTATGGCATTGAGATCAACGACTTTGCTGTGACGGTTGCGAAAACAGCCCTCTGGATTGCGGAAAGCCAGATGCTGAAAGAAACAGAAGAAATCGTGCATATGCACATGGACTTCCTGCCGCTGACCAGCTATGCCAATATCGTGGAGGGAAACGCCCTGCGGATAGATTGGGAGACAGTTGTGCCTAAGGAGAAGCTGAATTATATTATGGGAAATCCGCCTTTCCACGGTTTTACTTTTATGACCGAGCAGCAGAAAGCAGATATGCAGCTTCTTTTCCCTGGCGTGAAAAATCTTGATTTCGTTTGTGGTTGGTATAAAAAAGCATCCGATATGTCAGTAGGCACAGCAATTGAGACCGCTTTTGTATCTACAAATTCAATCGTTCAGGGTGAAACAGTTGGCCGTTTTTGGACATTCTTACCAGACGATATTATTAATTTTGCATACAGGACATTTGTATGGGAAAGCGAAGCATCCGATGTCGCCCATGTGCATTGCGTTATTATAGGTTTTTCAAAAAAAGCGAGAATCAAGAGATACATCTTTGATGGACAGAAAAAGACTTTAGCAAGTAATATCAATAGATACCTGTTTGATGGCGAAAATATACTTGTTCACAGTCGGAGTACGCCTATATGCAAAGTCCCAAAAATGATATACGGAAATAAGCCTGCTGATGGAGGACACCTTATTATTGAGGATGAAGATATTGAGGACTTTCTGATGAAGGATCCTCTGGCAGCACAATTTATTAAACCGCTTATCGGTGCATCAGAGTATATCAAAAACAAAAAAAGATGGTGTTTGTGGCTGGAGGGTGCAAATCCAAGCGAGATAAAAAAATGCCCCAAGGTATTGGAACGGGTAAAACTATGCAAAGAAAGCCGAGAAGGTAGCATTGCTGCAGGTATCAGGAAATTTGCAGCAACTCCTTCACTATTTGCTCAGAGGACCCAGCCTGTTGATAAGGATTTTATTGTTGTACCACGAGTGTCATCCCAAAATCGCCGTTATATTCCGCTTGGATTCATTCAGGCGGGCACAATCGTAACAGACCGAGTACAAGTAATTCCCGATGCAACGGTGTACGACTTTGGTATACTTATCTCCAATGTGCATATGGCATGGATGCGAACAACATGTATGCGAATGAAAAGCGACTACAGTTATTCTAAGGACGTTGTTTATAACAATTTCCCATGGCCCACGCCAACAGCAGAGCAAAAGGCAAAGATTGAGCAGACTGCACAAGCCATCTTGGATGCCAGAGCATTGTATCCCGATTGCAGCCTTGCAGACCTATACGATGAAGTGACCATGCCGCCTGAGCTTCGCAAGGCCCACCAGCAGAACGACAAGGCAGTCATGCAGGCCTACGGCTTCTGGGGCAAGCTGAACACCGAAACCGAGTGCGTGGCGGAACTGATGAAAATGTATCAGAAACTGACAAAATAAAAGGTCTGGAGGTCGGTACATGAAAAGGAATATTTTTGACATCGTCAATTCCCAAAAGGATCCACTGTTGGAAATACAGCGAATAGATAAGCTCATAAAGAAAAGCGATGGCGTATATGTTTCCGACGATCCATTCAGTATCTTGGATAAAGGGACTCCAGTTTCCGTCATTAAATATGTAGACGACAAGCTATTTATGTCATGGAAACGTAGGGGCACCTGCATCAACTGCAAAGATTTTGAACGTACAATCGGTATCGATGAATTACCACTGACAGATACAGAGCTCTCAAAGGATTTCATACTGTATTATTGTGAATATGCGGCAAATATGCTTTTTCTCCTCAAGGAAAAGATTGCGGCAGAGGATAAAATCACCGATGCTGTTCCGGCTGCCGAAGAAAACATAAAAAAATTTCTCGGCTGGTACAATTATGAGCTGAAATACTTCCCTGAAAGAGAACAAGTTTTGGTTACTGCTAAAAACGCCGCTGCAACAGCAGTTGCAGAGAGTATGGATAACCCGTCTTTGGCGTACTGCATAGTAGAATACAATCATCATCTACTCAAGGGCAATATTGAGAGAAAAAAAGAAATCCTTTTAACCATGGGGGCAGACTTAGAGCCTAGGCGAAAAGAGATCGAGGAAATATACAAGGCTCTTGGCTCGCGTACTTTCTTCTTGCTTAACAACATGGACATTAGACATAACAACCGGACAAAAGGCGACAAAAACTATGTTGAAAAAGTTGCCCGCATGAAGAAAGCAACTTTAGAAAAATGGTACGATAAGACATATCAGCTAATGCTTACGGCTTATATGGTTCTCAATAGCAAAGAAATACTTAAGGACGTAGAAGTGCTTACATCTCAATTAAAAGCATCGGGCCAAGAATAAGCAAAGGGGTAGCAGTCGTATCGGTTGCTACCCCCTTATCGTTTTTCAATGACTACACCATAGCTGGTAAAATACAGTACCATTCTGCATTGTATTCTCCAAGCCCTTGTCGTCGTCAACCTCGGCTAACAAACCATGGATGGTAACCCACGTTTCGGAACGCATAAATGCGTTCCCTACACAAAGGTTGGTACATATCTCGTTCAACAAATCCCTCAAATATGCTTACGAAAGCTGATAACCTGATTCTGTTATCGTACAACCCCCGTCTGCAAAGAACAGACGAGGGTTGTTTTTTATATGTCTTCATTGTTTGGATTGGGTGCATCATCATTGGTTTCCCCAGTCGTTTCGCGGAGGAAAATGTAAGTGTTATCGTCCGAACGGGATTCATCGAAATGGTAATTCAGACGGTTAAAAGACTTGACCTGCTCCGGGGCACTGACTTGATTCTGCGCCACGTAGCGCACCATCTCGCCCCGAGCCATTTTGCACATGGTTCCCTTTTCGATCACCTTGCCGTCCTTTTCCTCCCCAAATACGCAGGTGATGAAACGGACGGTATCCGGCAGGTATTTTGATACGCAGATGCTGTATTCTTTGGATGCCAGATTGAGAATGCAGTCCGTTTCCGCAAACAGCGTTTTGGCTAGGCGGTCACCCCAATAGGCATACAGGTCTTTGCACTCCCCTATTTTCAGCTTTGTCTGCATTTCCAGGCGGTACGGCGTTACTCCGTCAAAGGGGCGCAGAATACCGTAAAACCCGGACAAAATGCGTACATGCTCCTGAACATAGACGTATTCCTGATCCGTGAACACGCCGGGAGCCATGTACTGATACTGGATGCCCTCATAGGCCAACACCGCCGGGGTCAGGCGCTTGTGCAAATCCATTTCCAGCAGCCGCCGGACATTCAACTGTGCAATCTGGTCGTTGCATCTCCAAAGCTTTTTCAGTTCCTCATAGGACATGCTCTGAAGCTGACAGCAGATTTCCTTTGTATTGGGAAGAAACCCCGGCAGATTGCGGTATGGGAAGCTGTCCGTATCCACCCGCATCTTCTTTGCCGGGGAAATGATGATTCTCACGCCCTATTGCTCCCCTGCCAAATAGGCAAGAATGTCAGCGGCGTTGGTATCCGGCTTGACTTTGGGCATGACCTTTTCGATGATGCCCTGTTCATTGATGATAAAGGTTGTGCGGACTACGCCCATGCTCACCTTGCCGTAGAGCTTCTTTTCCTGCCAGACTCCATAGGCCTGAATCGCCTGCAATTGGGGGTCGGACAAAAGGATAAAGGGCAGGTCGTACTTCTGGGCGAATTTCAGGTGGGAGGCAACGGAATCCTTGCTGATACCGATGACCACAATATCCTGTGTTCTGAACTGCTCGTAGCTTGCGGCAAAGGCGCAGGCCTGCCGGGTGCAGCCAGGGGTATTGTCCTTGGGATAAAAATACAGGACGACTTTCTTTCCCTGAAAATCTGACAATTTTACGGTATTACCATCCTTATCCAAAAGGCTGAAATCCGGTGCTTTCATTCCTGTTTCCAACATAGCTTGTTCTCCTTTTTCTGTTTGATTATAATAAACATCATAGCAAAAATCATTCATGATTGCAAGCTACTTGCGAACATTCCCCTTTTGCGTTAGCTGAGTAGAAAAGGGTCGCTCTTATTTACTCAATCTCCATTCTATCTGGCGTTCAGCTTACCACACCGGGAGAAAAAAGCCAGCAAACAATTTCCGAACGCCGGTTTCCCTCTCCCCTATTTCACAATTCCCCGGTACTCTCGCTGAACCTGTTCGTAGCTCTCCAGGTTTCCAATGTCATACCGTTTTCCAGGCATTTCATAGGCATGGACAGCGGTCTGTCCGCTCAGCCAGGCGATAAAGCTTCCCGGAGCATCCACGCCGCATCCATTTTCGATACCAATTTTTACAAGTCCCACATCGGAAGCTCTGTAGATATAAAACGGAGGAGTACACCAGTGGGATTTGGGTTCAGCCGGTTTTTCTTCCATTTCAATAATCCGGTCCTTATCGTCCACAACAGCTACGCCGGTCTTATGGAGCTTCTCTTCGCTTTCTTCCCAATAACGCATGATGCAGGTGGTCTGCTTTTCCCCAAAATAATGAATGAACGACTGCAGACTGAAATCCAGGAGATTATCACCTGCGATGACGAGAAGATCATCATTCAATCCCAGCTCATCAATTGCAAACTGAACATCCCTGACTGCTCCCAGTCTGGTTTCATTGCTTTCTGTTCCGTCATCAAGGACGGTAATCGGCAGCTTATGGTGATCGGCCCACGTTTTAAAGTGATGTGCAAACTTACGGTTGCTGATTACGATGTACTGGTCAACAACACCCGCTCCATCAATGTCCTCTAAAAGCCAGTCAAGGATTGTCTTGTCCTGAACCTTTAGCAATGGCTTGGGGAAATTCTCCGTCAAAGGATAAAGACGTGTGGCATATCCCGCCGCCAGAATCAAACATTTCATTTGGTTTCTCCTTATTTCCGCTGCCCCACACCATCCGCGCTTTCGCAGAGATGGAAGCTGTATTTGCCGGTCATTTCAGGGAAAGCAGTCAGATATTTCCGCTCCACTTCTTCCCGAATCTCATCCGCCTTGCCGGGGTCAATCAGCGCCATGCAGCAGCCCTTGAAGCCCGCACCGCTGAACCGTCCGCCATAAATTCCGCTTGTTTCCCGCATGATCTCATAGAGCTTGATCTGCTCCGGGGCGCCGGATTCCCAATTATGGATGGAACTCCATCCGGAGGCAAAGGATAACCGCCCGTACTCCTCCAAATCACCCCGTCTCCAGGCCTCCGAACCGGCTTCCACCCGCTGAAATTCGGTGTACCAATGCTCGCAGCGTCTGGCCCACTGCTGGGGCAATCTATCTTTATACTTTTGATAGATGTCGAAGCTCACATCTCTGGCATTGGCTTCGTTGAACTTACCATAGTCATAGCCAGACAGAGCCTGCAGGGCATACACGCCAGCACGAAGCTCATCCACGCGCATGTTGTACTTGGAACCCGCCAGGCTATGCTCCAAACCGCTGAAGAAGATGGCGATTCTGTAGGGCTTCATTGCAGGATTGGCTGGGATCAGTTCATAATGATTATCCTTGCAGTCCAGATAGAGCAGGTGACCCTTTTTGCTCAAAACCTCGCAGCTTTGATCCAACGTACCAACATTCACACCCACATAGTTCTTCTCCGCATCGAATGCTATGTTGATGAGCTCCTGGGGTTTCATGCGAATCCCGTTTACACTGCACAGCGCATCGAGAAAAGCCAAAATCACCGCTGCCGAGGAGGACAAGCCGCCAATGGGAAGAGAGCCTTCAATTACACCGGAGAGCCCAACGGTGAGCGGATAACGAGAACTTAACGCCCAGGTGGCACCTCTCAGGTAGTCCGCCCAGTCCCCTGTCTTTTCACCAATTTCCTTGATGTGCCACTGCGCCCTCTTGGGAAACTGAAGACTGGTCATCTCTACCACACCGTTCTTCTTCGGCTTATAGGCGATGTGGATACCCTTGTCAATGGCCAAGCCGGTAATCTTTCCCAGATTGTGATCGCTGTGTGCACCAATTGGACAGATGCGGTAGGGAGAAAAGCTCACTCCCTCCGGATCGCGGCCATATATCTCATGGAATCTTTCTTCACAAAGCATGATAATCCTCTCATTCTGCATGAATAATGTGCGCCTTAGCCGTAATACGCTTTGTACCATTCGCTAAACCGACGCAGTCCCTCCCGCAGGGAAGTCTGGGGCTTAAAACCGAAATCCCGTTCCAGTGCGCTGGTGTCGGCATAGGTCACCGGCACATCACCCGGCTGCATGGGAACCAGTTCTTTATGGGCTTCAAAGTCGTAGTTTTCAGGAAGCACACCCGCACGAACCAGTTCCTCCGAGAGAATCTGCACGAAATCCAGTAGGTTCTCCGGATTGCTGTTGCCGATGTTATAAACCGCATAGGGCGGAATGGGCAAGCCATCCTCACCATTCTTCTTTTCCGGAGCCTTCTGCATCACGCGAACAACGCCTTCTACAATATCATCAACGTAGGTAAAGTCCCGCTTGCAGTTGCCAAAGTTGAAAATCTGAATGGTCTCCCCTTTCAGAAGCTTGTTGGTGAAGCCAAAATAGGCCATGTCCGGGCGGCCCGCAGGACCATAAACCGTGAAGAACCGCAGACCGGTGGAGGGAATGTTGTAGAGCTTTGAATAAGCGTGGGCCATGAGCTCGTTGGATTTCTTAGTTGCTGCATAGAGGGACACGGGGTTATCCACCTTGTCGTCCGTGGAGTACGGCACCTTCTTGTTGCTGCCATAGACAGAGGAGCTGGAGGCATACACCAGATGCTCCACTGGATTGTGGCGGCAGCTTTCCAGGATGTTGTAGAAGCCAATCAGGTTACTCTGGATGTAGGCATCCGGGTTGGTGATGGAGTAGCGGACACCTGCCTGGGCTGCCAGGTTCACCACAATTTCGGGCTTGTATTTCTCGAAAACACCGTCCACTGCGTCGCGGTCAGCAATGTCACCCTTGATAAAAATCCAGCTGGATTCCGGATGCCTGGATGCCGCTTTTTCAATCTCCTCCAGGCGCCATTCCTTGATGGAAACATCGTAGTAATCGTTCATATTGTCAATACCAACAATGTTCACAGGAGAAGCAATGTCCAAAAGCTTCAATACCAGGTTGGCTCCAATGAAGCCCGCCGCACCGGTGACGAAAATCGTCTTATTTTGTAAAGTAATGTTTTCCATCTTTCTCTCCTTAATCCCGGCGGAATACATCCCGGGTATAGACCTTTTCTTTCACATCATCCAAACAGACATCATACCGGTTGGCAATGATGGCCTGAGAAATCGCCTTGAATTCCCGCAAGTCTCCAATAACCCGGCTTCCGTAGAAAGTGGAACCAGCAGGAAGCGTAGGCTCGTAAATAACCACGGTAGCGCCCTTTGCCTTGATGCGCTTCATGACGCCCTGAATGGAAGACTGACGGAAGTTGTCGGAGCCCTGCTTCATCGTCAGCCGGTACACACCGATGACCACTTCCCTTTCCTTAGCCGCGTCCCAGGAGCTGTTGGCCTCATAA
>OBLI01002508.1_pt1 | contig 15475 bp, 9 predicted proteins | sample 1519701 | NCBI WGS metagenome assembly OBLI01 (sample SAMEA3663005, study PRJEB22513) | pig gut metagenome | biome: pig gut; feature: pig-associated habitat; material: faeces | place: France | collected 2012 | reverse complement strand
AAATGGATAACAAAAGACCACTTTTGGCTCATTTGAGCATGTTTTTGGCATGTGCTTTCTGGGGACTTATGGCTCCATTGGGCAAAGATGCCATGACCCACGGAGTGACGGGAATAGACATGGTGACATTCCGCGTGGCAGGTGCTGCCATCATCTTTTGGATAACATCACTGTTTGTGAAACGCGAACATGTGCCTGTAAAGGATGTCTTCCGTCTTGGTCTTGCGGGTCTGTTCGGATTGACTCTCAACCAATGCGGATTCACCATCGGACTAAGTATCACCTCCCCCATCAACGCCAGTATCGTGACCACCTCGATGCCTATCTTCGCCATGCTTCTGTCGGCATTGATATTAAAAGAACCACTCACGTCGAAGAAGGTGGGCGGAGTGCTACTTGGATTCTCGGGAGCACTCATCCTCATATTGTCGAGCGCCACGGCAGCGAGCGACAAGGTAGGAGACATACGCGGCGACATTCTCTGCCTCTGCGCCCAATTGTCCTTTGCGCTTTATCTGTCGCTATTCAATCCTCTCGTGAGGAAATACTCGGTGTTCACCGTCAACAAGTGGATGTTCACTTTCGCCACCTTATATATATTACCATTCACATTCCAGCATGTGGCGGCAATAGATTTCCCGAATGTGCCTGTATCGACATGGCTTGAGACAGCCTTTGTGGTATTCATCTGCACCTACGTATGCTACATTCTGACAATGAATGCCCAGCAGACACTCCGCCCCACGGTGGTGAGTGTATATAACTATGTGCAACCGATGGTGGCAGTGGTGGTGAGTGTAATTACCGGTCTTGGTATCTTCAAACCCGCACATGCCATAGCTGTCATCCTCGTGTTCTTCGGTGTGAGATTCGTCACCAAGAGCAAAAGCAGGAGAGACTTGGGAATGAGGAATGAGGAATTAGAAATTGCTATGCTGAGTCGCGACAGAGAAAGACGAAATCAAAGTGAAGCCAGCAATCGATGAAGTCATTTTTTAGGCACGGAAATACACAGCTTTTTATAAAAAAGACACGGCTTTTGGCTGCGCATTGATAATAGGCTTATTTTGCTCATGGCTATACTAAAGTATAGATACGGCTCATTTGCGCTGAGACAAACTAAGCCGTGTTTTCCGTGCCCAATTTAATTTTGAATTATGGGTATTAAAAAATATTAAATAATTGGTGTTTTTTATACAACTTTGGAAATTAATGACTACATTTGCACCCGAAAACAATAAAAACTAACTACAGACTGGGATGATAGCCGCGCGAACGACTGTGTAAGTTTTCAGCCTGTTTTTAGTACTCTTTGTTGCAGAACACCATAGAAAATGATAATTTTGCAGCAGAAAATAACGTAATAGATAACACAACTAAAATTTGCAGTAATTATGCGTATCCAAAAGTTAACCATCGCATCGGTCGCAATCCTACTAGCAGGATGTTCAACCAACGCAGGCGACTACATTGCCCCGGAACCAGAGAATCCGGAGGTGGTTGAGAAGGAGTACAACACATTCAACTTCTCGACAGAGAACTCACAGTCTTACGTCAACTTGTCATACAATGCTGACGTAAAGACCAGCATCTACTTTGAACTTTTTGACGAAGAGCCAGGAGAATGGGCTGAAAACGGAAAGTACTACAAGAAGGAGGGCGTGATGCCTATCTATTCGGGATTCACCGACGAGAACGGAGAGTTTAAGTCAACTGTATCCCTACCTTCATACGTAACCAAGCTTTATGCCTACACCCCGTATTTCATCGCCACTCCTATTCTTGAGACAACCATGAATGGCAACACCGCCAAATTCGTTGACAACAAGGAGTATTCCGCCCGCGCTCTGACAAGGGCAGCCATGACAGGCGTGACAAACAAGAGCTATATGGTGTGCCCCGTGGAGGAGATTCCGTCTAATCTTTCAAGCTACGCCACAGAGAAGAGATGGTTTGACAGTGAGGTAGATTACGACAACAACGGTCGCCTGCAGACATTGTTCCAAGGTGAGGAAAATCTGCCGCTAATCCCTCAGGACAAACTGGATAGTTATCTGCAGACCCACCTCGCTGTATTCCCTGTTGACAAGAATTCGTTCCCAGAGGATTATATAAAGCAGGCAGATATCACCATCACCAAACCAGCTGAAGTTGCTGTGACAATCATTGGCGGCAACACATGCTGGAACAGCAGTATGGGTTACTACTATTATCCCGAAGGACAGAAGCCCGCATCATTGGACGAGGCAAATGTCATCCTTCTCTTCCCCAACACCCAAAACGGAACGTACAGTGGCTCTGCAGCTTCGGCAGGTGTCAGCAATGGCAACTGCGTGAAACTGACGTATTATCCCAACATCGCCAACAACGGCGACAAGAGCGGTGCTACAGACATATTCCCCGCAAACTATCGCATAGGATTCGTTCTTGCTGCAAATGCATGGTCGAATAGATTTGGCTCATGGAAACACGACAGATATCAGCGTTCCGCCACATCTGCCGACATGAGCAAGGATAATCTCGGCAAGGCATACAGCAAGCCAATGAGTGCTGTGTATAACATCGACGGACAGGTGCTTGTGTCATTCGAGGATGACAACAAATACGACCACAACTACAGCGACCTCGTGATGACATTCCAGACCAACCCAGTGGATGCCCCTGGAGAGACTCCTGATCCTAAGTACGAATTCAGAAAAACAACAGAGAACGTTGGTTTCTATATCTTCGAGGACCAGTGGCCTTCGAAGGGTGACTACGACTTGAACGATGTCATCTTCAATGCAACATACACAAAGGTATATTCCACTGCCAACAATGCCATCTATCAAGAGGGTTACACCTTCAAGACCTACACCAATGCCGCCAAGGCTGAGAAACTCAAGAGCGGAGTGGCAGTGAAGGTTGAGGGATTGCAAGCCACCGACAAGATTGAGTTTTTCGTGAAGAAACCAGGTGCTAAGGAGTTCACTGCCGCCACCTTCGAGCGTGACACAAGGAACAACATCATCTATCTGACCGACAACGCAAAGAGCAACATTGGCACTGAGTATATGTTCAACGTGAAGCATGACGAAGCTCTTGGTGCTCTCTATAAGGAGAAGAAGGTGACTATCAAACCGTTCATCTATCGTGATGTGGATGGCAAGCGACTTGAGATACACATCGCTCAGGAAGCTCCTACAAATGTGGCTGACAAGTCATTCTTTAATACTGAGGACGATGCTTCGCAGCCCGACAAGAATATCTTCTATGTGCGCAGCGGAAACTATCCATTCGGAATCTTCCTCAAAGGTGCCACCGAGAGCGACATGACGAAGTTGTTTGACGCTGACAATGAGACAAGAGCTATCGACGAAGACGAAGTATATCCAAAGTACAAGTCATGGGTAGAAAGCAACGGCTCAAAGGATAAGGATTGGTATAAGTAATTAATACTTATATGATTAAGAATGCCATACAACCTGTTATTATGGGTAGTATGGCATTCTTTTTCTTAAAAAAACATAAAAATATATGCTTTTTATACAAAATTGAGGATTATTATATAACTTTGTGCGCGAAAACATATAAAACGACAATATTATAGTTAACACAAAACACTGATTTACAACACAATATCAGGCTTTTGGCTAACTTATAATTAGGAATTATTTAAAACGTATAGAAATAAAAAAAAGTATTATGAAAAAAAGTAGTTTAATTGCAGTTGCCACTGCGTTGTTAGCTTTATCAGGATGCGCAGACCATAGTGCTTTTGGTCCACAACCTGGACAAGACGAAAAAGAGTACAATCATTTTGATTTCTCTACCGTCAACAATCAAGTGGCTGTTAACATTGAGTACTCCGTAAACTTGGAGGCAGGTGTGTTTTTCAGTATCTACGACCAGGAACCTGGCTCGTGGGTAGAAAATGCCTATGTACTTAAGGATGGCATTCAACCTCTTTACTCTGGATGGACCTCTAAGGACGGTACGTTCAGCGCTTCTCTTTCATTGCCTTCTTATCTGAAAAAGGTGTATGTCTATACTCCCGCTATGTTCTCTACTCGCGTGATGGAAGCCGAGGTTGCAGGCGGACAGATCAACGCCATCGAGGCTAATTATGCAGCCCAGGCTATCACACGTGGAAAAGGAGGCAATGGTCAGGGATCCTTACGTCCAGCACCAGGAGAGCCTGGCTATGACGAGAATAACAAGCCACAGCAACCCACATCAAATAAGAACTATTCTTATATGGTAAAGGGCACTCAGAACAGACCAACAGAATATAACGACGGCAACTGGTATGACTGGCTCGTGACATACAACGAACAGGGTATGCTTCACAATGAAAGTCTTATTAGAAATAACGACAAGAATGACAAGGACCTTTACTTGGGCAAAAAACTTGCAGGAAAACTTTATGAGGTTCATCAGGCTGTCATTAACGTAAAGAAGGAATGTCCGCAAAAGCTGAGAAGTGAATACGATATGCTTATCACCAAAGAGGGAGAAATAGCTATCAACTTCCTTGGCGGAAGCACTTGCTGGAACAGTAGTTTGGGTTACTATGTTTACCGAGATGGCGAAAAACCTGCATCACTTGCCGAGGCAAATGTAGTACTTGTATTCCCGAATACACAAGATGGATTTAAGACAAAAACATATAACGGAGAAACAACAAAGGGCGTCTTCACTGGCGACTGCGTAAAACTGAAGTATTATCCTAACATAGCCTCTGGCAGTCAGGAGGGCGCAACATACAAGTTCCCCGCAGGCTACCGCATCGGTTTTGTGCTTGCCACTAACGCATGGTCAAACAGAATTTCTGGTAAGTCTTGGGGGAGAAACTTTAAAGTCCGCTCTGCCACATCTTCAGGCCTTAGCGTGGATAGAAATGGAGTAATTTTCAATGTACCACGTACTGCAGTGTATAAGTACACCGATGAAAACAAAAAGGACTATATAATGGTTTCGTTTGAGGACAACACCGACGACAACAACTTCAGTGACGTAGTATTCACCCTGACTACCCGTGCCACCATCGACAAGATTCCAGATGTTGACCCCAAGGTGGAGGTAAACGAACTCAAGGGTATCTACGCTTTCGAGGACCTGTGGCCTGCAAAGGGTGACTATGACATGAACGACGTTATGACAAAGTCAACATACACTAAGCTCGTTGACAGCGAGAACAATATTTACGAGGAGTCATACACCTTCAAGACCTACGGTAACTATGCCACACTTGTAAGCGGATTGGCAGTGCGTCTTGACGGAGTGAGCGCAACCGACAAACTCGAGTTCTACGTGAAGTCGGCAGATGAAGAGGAGTTCAGTGTGTTGAACACAACTTACGATACCAATGACAAAGTTGTTGTTCTTGCCAACGACGTTAACAACAATAAGGGTGCTGAGTATAAGGTGAAGGTGATTCACGCAGAAAAGTCACCAGTAGAAAAGCAGACCATCGAAGCCGAACCGTTTATCTTCCGTGCAAAAGAAAGTGGCGATGCCGTAGCATGGTGGGAGGTACACCTCACTGGATATAAGCCTACATCTAAAATGAACTTTGGTTACTTCAATACAGGTGATGACTGCTCACAGCCCGACAAGGATATCTACTACGTGCGCAAAGGAAACTATCCATTTGCATTCTTCCTTGCAGGAGCAACCGATGAGGATCTGAGTCCAATGCTTGACCCAAATAACGAGAGTATGCCTATCGACAAACTGTATAGTGGATACAGTGGCTGGGTAACAAGCAATGGTGCTACAAATACAGATTGGTATAAGTCAGCCCAATAATTATTATAATGAAGTAATAATATAATAAGTAGAAGTGGAAAATCCCCATTGGCGTTATGCCGATGGGGATTCTTCTTTGTATCTGAGCAATGACTCGAGCATTGCGAGTCGAGGCATCTCATATCCTACAGCACGTGCCTCGGCAATAGGACGGGTATATAAAAACTCTATCTCCATAGGGCGATGGAAATCATAATCGAGTTTCATACTTGGCGAATAAGGCACCATCACTTGTGTGTTGCGTATCATCTTGTCGGCGAACGACTCGTCAAGTCCCTCTACCCCGAGGGCATTGGCAGCACCTATCACCTCCATCATCTGCTCCTTGACAAGACTCAGGGTGGAAGGACATGAGAGCAGACGGTCGGTCTGAGTGTCGAGTGCAACTGTCATTCCATTGAACGGCATATTCCAAACAGCCTTCTTCCATCTCGCCTGACGATACTCTACGTCGGCAACACCAATTCCTGCGTTTCTCATGTCATCAAGCATCGCGGCATAGCGGGCGGCATCGCGACATGAGTAATTACCAATATTAATATTACCATAACACTGGTGGTTGACCACTCCAGGAAGGGTCTTAGCCGAACAGATGAAGGCAAGACCAGCGGCCAGTTGTACACCGGGGAACATCTCTTCAACCGATGCCTCAACACCAATGCCGTTCTGAATGAGCAGCACCATGCTATCCGCCTTGAGCAACGGGGGCAACAACTGCGAGAGCAAGTGATTGTTGGTGGTCTTGAGCGCCACCATCACCACGTCACACTGTGGCATATCAGCAGTGGAGCGATATACATTCAGACGATCGAGATGAAACGAACCGTCGCATGAATCCACTTGCAGTCCATGTTCCTTCACAAATTCATAGTCGGAATGAAGCAGAAAATGCACCTCTGCCCCACTCCTTGCCAATTTTGCACCATAGTAACCTCCAATGGCACCGGTACCGATGATTGCATATTTCATATCTAAATCATTATTTAATATCATTAAATCAACCGCAAAGTTAGTGCTTTTAGGGCAAAAAACCAAGAAAATAAGCAGTTTTTATAAGAAAAAGCAGTTTTTTATGAAAAAAAACACGAAAATATTTGGTAGAGTCAATTTTTTGCCGTACCTTTGCACCCGCAAATAAGAAATGAGGGCGCTTAGCTCAGTTGGTTCAGAGCGTCTGCCTTACAAGCAGAGGGTCGGGGGTTCGAATCCCTCAGCGCCCACCTCCTCCTTTCGTAATTCCTGTAGCATGACATTTGTTGTGTTGCAGGTTTTTTTATCAATAAATTTTGCTCATAAATTGAAATTTATTGGAAAAATGCTTGGAAATTAAAAAAATATGATTACCTTTGTACCCGAATTGAGAAAACATATACATATTAATATATATAATAAAGGATATTTGATTACATAGGACATGGAATTAGATGCATTGACAGCGATTTCGCCTATCGACGGACGATACAGAGGCAAGACCGAGAAACTGGCAGATTATTTTTCAGAGTATGCACTCATAAAGTATAGAGTGAGAGTGGAGATTGAGTATTTCATTACGCTCTGCGAACTGCCGTTGCCACAGTTGAAGGGATTCGACCACAGCCTGTTTGAAACACTTAGAAACATCTATCGCAACTTCAGTCAGGCCGACGCTCAGAGGGTGAAGACCATCGAGCAAACCACCAACCACGACGTCAAGGCAGTGGAATACTTTATCAAGGAGGAACTTGACAAGATTGGAGGTCTCGACGACTACAAAGAATTCATACATTTCGGATTGACGTCACAGGACATCAACAACACCAGTGTGCCCCTTTCTATCAAGGAGGCACTCGAAGAGGCATATTATCCCCTCGTCGAGGAACTGATAGCTCAGCTTCGCTCGTTTGCAGAGGAATGGAAGGACGTGCCCATGTTGGCAAAGACCCACGGACAGCCAGCTTCCCCCACCCGTCTGGGCAAGGAGGTAATGGTGTATGTATATCGCCTCGAACAGCAGTTGGAGAGCCTTAAGCAGGTGCCCATGACTGCCAAGTTTGGCGGTGCCACCGGCAACTACAACGCCCACCACGTGGCATATCCTGAATACGACTGGCGCGAGTTTGGCAATAAGTTTGTCAGCGAGAAGCTCGGACTCCAGCGCGAGCAATACACCACCCAGATAAGCAACTACGACTGGCTCGGTGCGGCATTCGACGCCATGCGCCGCATCAATACCATCGTCATCGACCTCGACCGCGACTTCTGGATGTATATCTCAATGGACTATTTCAAGCAGAAGATAAAGGCTGGTGAGGTTGGATCAAGTGCCATGCCCCACAAGGTGAACCCCATCGACTATGAGAACAGTGAGGGTAACCTCGGCATTGCCAATGCAATACTGCAGTTCCTGGCACAGAAATTACCAGTGAGCCGCCTGCAGCGCGACCTTACCGACTCTACCGTTCTGCGCAATGTGGGTGTGCCTATGGGACACAGCATCATTGCCTTCCAGAGCACACTCAAGGGACTGCGCAAGCTCATCCTCAACGAGGAGAAGATAGCAGCCGACCTCGACAACACATGGGCTGTAGTGGCAGAGGCCATACAGACAATACTGCGCCGCGAGGCCTATCCTCATCCTTATGAGGCACTGAAAGCCCTCACACGCACCAACAAGAAGATGGACGAAGAGACTATCCACGAGTTTGTCAAGGGTCTCGACGTGAGCGACAGTGTGAAGGCTGAGCTCATGAACATCACTCCCCACAACTACACGGGAATATTTTAACTCATTCATATAACATTATTAAGAAAGAAACAAAGCATTATTTCGAGAGAATTATTTAGATTTAGATTTTAGGATTTACATTAAAGACTCATTATCATGGAAGAGAACGAAAAGAAGACAGAGAACTTCTCTGCAGAACAGAACAACGAAAGCCGCGAGGGCTATCAGTCAACAGGCCGTCCGGGCGGCTATCAGAACTACCGCACACCAGGACGTTCACCGCGTCCACGTATTAACACCGGACAGCGCCCACGTACTACATCTTATGACAGAACAAAGAAGGACGAAGGCGGATTCCGCCCCGAGGGATTCGGAGCAGGACTGCAGGCAGGACCTCAGCAGCGCCCGTCATATCGTCCACGATATAACAACGAAGGAGGCTACAACCCACAGGGACAGCAGCGCGGTGGATACCAGCAGCGCGGAGGCTACGGTCAGCAGCGTGGTGGATACCAGCAGCGCGGTGGCTATGGCCAGCAGCGTGGTGGATACCAGCAGCGCGGTAGCTATGGCCAGCAGCAGGAGGGCTATGGACAGCAGGAGAGCGGATTTAATCCTCAGGCACAGCGTGGTGGATATGGTCAGCAGCGTGGCGGATACCAGCAGCGCGGTGGATATGGTCAGCAGCGTGGTGGATACCAGCAGCGCGGCGGTTACCAGCAGGGTGGTCGCGGTGGATATGGCCAGCAGCGTGGAGGATACCGTCAGCACACTCCTGGCTATGATCCCAATGCAAAGTATAGCATGAAGAAGCGTATCGAGTACAAGGAGGAGAACTACGATCCCAATGAGCCGATTCGCCTCAACAAATATCTCGCCAATGCAGGTATCTGCAGCCGTAGGGAGGCAGACGAATACATACAGGCAGGAGTAATCACCGTAAACGGTGAGGTTGTTACTGAACTCGGAACAAAGGTGTTACGCACCGATGAGGTGAAGTTCCACGACCAACCTGTAAACATCGAGAAGAAGGTATATGTGCTCCTCAACAAACCCAAGGACTATGTGACAACAAGCGACGACCCACAGCAGCGCAAGACCGTGATGGATCTCGTGAAGAACGCATGCCGCGAGCGCATCTACCCTGTAGGACGTCTCGACCGCAACACCACCGGTGTACTGCTTCTCACAAATGACGGTGACATGGCATCCAAGCTCACTCATCCTAAGTTCCTCAAGAAGAAGATTTATCACGTATATCTCGACAAGAACGTCACTGCACATGACATACAGCAGATACGCGACGGTATCCAACTTGAGGATGGCGAAATCCAGGCTGATGAATGCGAATATGCCGACGAGAAGGACAAGAAGCAGGTGGGCATCGAGATTCACAGCGGCAAGAACCGTATCGTGCGTCGTATCTTCGAGAGCCTCGGCTATCGTGTCACCAAGCTCGACCGAGTGCAATTTGCCGGACTCACCAAGAAGAACCTTCGCCGCGGCGACTGGCGCTACCTCACCGAGGAGGAAGTTGACCGCCTGAGAATGGGAGCGTTCGAATAAATTAGGAATGAGGAATTAGGAATGAGGAATTAGGAATGAGGAATTAGAAATGAGGAATTAGAAATGAAGGGGGCGATTATGCGCGCTACCAATTCCTAATTCCTAATTTCTAATTCCTAATTAAATATAAAACGATGCAAACAATAAAAAGAACAAAGGTAGTAGATGCGCTGCAGCGCACTGACTACGGACAGATAGTAAACGTGAGAGGATGGGTTAGAACCCACCGCTCGAGTAAGGCAGTGGATTTCATAGCCCTCAACGACGGCTCCACTATCAAGAACATCCAGGTGGTGGTTGACCCCACCAAGTTTGACGCCGAACTGCTCAAACAGATAACAACAGGCTCATGTATCAATGTCAACGGCGAACTGGTGGAAAGCCAGGGTGCCGGACAGACAGTTGAACTGCAGTGCCGCGAGATTGAGATCTATGGTCTTTGCGGCGGCGACTACCCCATGCAGAAGAAGGGACAGAGCTTTGAATATATGCGTCAGCACGCCCATCTGCGCCTGCGCACCAACACCTTCGGAGCCGTGATGCGCATACGCCACAATATGGCTATCGCCATCCATAAGTATTTCCACGATCATGGATTCTTCTATTTCCACACTCCGCTCATCACTGCAAGTGACTGCGAGGGTGCCGGACAGATGTTCCAGGTGACAACAAAGAACCTCTACGACCTCAAGAAGGACGAGGAGGGAAAGATTATCTACGATGACGACTTCTTCGGCAAGCAGACCTCACTCACTGTGAGCGGACAGCTGGAGGGCGAACTCGGTGCTACTGCCCTGGGAGCCATCTATACCTTCGGTCCCACATTCCGTGCCGAGAACTCAAATACTCCGCGCCATCTCGCCGAGTTCTGGATGATTGAACCGGAGGTGGCATTCATCGACCTCAACGACCTGATGGACCTCGAAGAGGACTTCATTAAGTATTGCGTAAATTGGGCACTTGACAACTGTAAGGATGACCTTGAGTTCCTCAACAAGATGATCGACAAGACCTTGCTCGAGCGTCTGCAGTCGGTAGTGAAGACCGACTTCATCCGCCTTCCCTACACCGAGGGTATCAAGATTCTCGAGGAGGCAGTGAAGAACGGCAAGAAGTTTGAGTTCCCCGTAAGCTGGGGTATGGACCTCGCCAGCGAGCACGAGCGTTATCTCGTTGAGGAGCACTTCAAAAAGCCTGTCATCATGATTGACTATCCCAAGGATATCAAGGCTTTCTATATGAAGATCAATGAGGATGACAAGACCGTACAGGGCACCGACGTTCTCTTCCCGCAGATTGGTGAGATTATCGGTGGTAGTGTGCGTGAGGAAAGTTATGACAAACTGATGTCGGAGATTGAGCGCCGCAACATCCCGATGAAGGACATGTGGTGGTATCTCGACACCCGCAAGTACGGATCATGCCCCCACGGAGGTTTTGGTCTCGGTTTCGAGCGTCTCATCCTCTTCGTAACTGGTATGCAGAACATCCGCGACGTCATCCCGTTCCCAAGAACGCCAAAGACAGCAGAGTTCTAAGTTTTATCCACGGATAAATATATATTATTTGGCACTGAAAACACGGATTTACACTGTATTGAACATAGATATCGTATGTAATTATCAGTGTTAATCCGTGTTTTCCGTGCCAAAATATTTTCATCTGTGATAATCTGTGGATCACTTCACCAGGTCGATGCCTTCATCTGATATTGTAATAAGGTGTTTGCGGTATAAGTCGCCAATGGCTTTCTTATAGGTCTTCTTGCTCACCTTGAATCGGTCGGCAATCAGTTCCGCAGGACTCTTGTCCCCAAGACTACAATGTCCACCGTTCTCCATCAGATAATTCAGCAACACATCAGAGAACTCCTCCGTCTGTCGCCTACCAGTAGGTTGCACTGTCACGTCAATCTTTCCATCGGGACGCACCCTGTCGATATATCCCTTTAAGCGGTCGCCCGTATGTAGCGGTCGGAACACCTGGTTGTCGTAGATAAGACCGCCATAGGCATTGTCGATAATCACCTTGAATCCCAATTCTGTCTTCTGCTGCACAAGCATGTCCACCTCTTCGCCATGCTTGTATTTGGGCATGTCGCGATTGAGATACTTATCCACCTTGGCAGTTGCCATGATACGATAGCTCTCCTCGTCAAGTTTCACATAGACAATATACCTCTCCCCTTTCTGCATACGCTTCTTTTGTTCGCGGAACGGGCAGAACAGGTCCTTCATGAGTCCCCAGTTGAGAAAGGCACCGTATTCATTCACCCATGCCACCTCAAGGTAGGCAAATTCACCCACTTTGGCAAGCGGTTGCAATGTCGTGGCGATAATCTTCTCGTCCTGGTCGAGATAGAGGAATACGTCGAGTTCATCGTCTATGGCGCATCCCTCAGGCACATATCTTGTAGGCAATAATATCTCTCCCTCGACACCACCGTCGAGATACATTCCGAAGTCCACCTTTTTCACTACTTTCAGGTGGTTGTAGTCGCCTAATTTTATTTTTTCCATTATTCTGATGTTGTTGTTGATGATGTAGGGGGTGTAAGTGTTGTAGGTTCTTCTGTAGGGAGTGTAGGTATTGTAGGGGGGGCTATGTTTCCGTCTTTCATGTGGATGGTACGGTCGGTGATAGAGGCGAGTTGCTCGTCATGCGTCACGATGACGAATGTCTGCCCGTACTTGTCGCGCAGGTCGAAGAAGAGCTGATGCAATTCTGATTTATTTTGGGAGTCAAGACTGCCTGATGGCTCGTCTGCAAAGATGACAGCGGGATTGTTTACCAATGCCCTTGCTACTGCCACACGCTGTTTCTCACCGCCCGAGAGTTCGTTGGGCTTATGCTGCGCACGATCTGACAGGTTCATAAACTCCAGCAATTCCATTGCACGCTGTTTTGCCTCACTCCTTGAGCGTCCCGCAATGAATGCGGGAATCATGATATTCTCCAATGCAGTGAACTCAGGCAGCAGTTGATGAAACTGGAAGACGAAACCCACGTGAGTATTGCGGAACTCTGATATTTTCTTTCCGTTCATACTGCTCACGTCAATACCGTCCACTATCACCTGTCCCGAGTCGGGACGGTCGAGTGTTCCCATAATCTGTAGCAATGTGGTTTTTCCAGCACCGCTTGGTCCGACGATGCTTACCACCTCACCTTTATCTATATGGAGGTCAATGCCTTTTAGGACTTCTAATGAGCCGAAGCTCTTGTGGATATTTTTTAATTCTATCATAGTCTTTTTTTTTGTAGGGTTTTGTAGGGGGGTGTAGGGAGGGGAGGGTTATTTCTTGAATTTCATTAAGAAATTCAGGATTGTGGCATAAGCACTCTCCTTATCCTGTATCTGCGGCGAGGTGAACGTCATCGCATCCTGCGGCTGACCATATTGGTCGGGATAGAGGATTATCATGCTGCCATGCGGGAATGAGTCGGTGAGCTCCTGTGGCAGATGCTCAAATGCCGGTTTGTATGACACTGTGCCACTACGTGCCGTGATAACTACCAATAGATGATCTTCCTTCACAGCACGCGCCATGGTGGTGAGTTCCTTCCAATGAAGCATCTCCTCATACTCAGCCCTCACCTCGGGATGACGGTTTTGTATATACTGAGATATCAGTTCGCCAGTGCCTTTACGCGAATGGAAGATAATGCGGCAACCGAGATTGCCTGCCAGTCGGGCCAGATGTTCCACCCATCGATAGAATCCCGGTTCAAACTCCACCCTCGACGGCACAGCCACCTGTATGCGCCGTATCGTGTTAAGAGGTTTCTCTATGCGGCACACCATAATCTGCCTGCTTATCTCACTGATGAGTCCTTGGGTATATGCTCCCCAGAACGTGTCGCCAGGCGATGTCTTGCGATGGAGACCCATGATAATCTCGCTTGCCTCGTATTCCTTGAAGGCATGCTTAATACCGTTGGATATATTTGTGGATAGTCGGCTTTGAGTTATCATCCTCACGTCGGCAGAAGCGGCAGTAGCCTGGGCATGTTCAAGAATATGACTTCCCACATTCTTGTTGCGCCTACTGTTAACATCGTCATACACCACGTTGATACCCAATAGTCCGCGTCCGAGTCGCTTATTGCGCATCAGAATAGCCAACTGCACCAGGTGGTCGGCATCGTCGGCATGCTGCAGCGGCAACATCATACTCTCGTCGTCGAGCAGCTTGTCGTCGGGTTCCTCGGGTTGCATCTTCTCCTTCAGCAATATGCCCTGCGCCGAATATTCCACAACAATAGAACTGATGATACATGTGAAAAGAATCATCATCACGACACCATTGAGCATGTTGGCATCGACGACATAGGTGCCGTCGGGCATCTGCATACGCATACCCACCATCGTCATTGCAATACCACCGGCTGCATGAGCTTCGGTGAGTCCGAACATCATGTGTCCACTGAGCCACGAATACCTGAACACGAGGCACGAGGCATAGGCAGCAATAGCCTTGGTGAGCGTGGCGAACAACACCATGCAGAACACCACCCACAATGTATCGAAGCCACGGAAGAGAACAGTGATGTCAATCAACATTCCCACTCCAATCAGGAAATAAGGGATGAAAAGAGCATTACCGATAAACTCAAGGCGATTCATCAGAGGCGAGACACTCGGAATGAAGCGATTGAGAATAAGACCGGCAAGGAATGCGCCAAAGATACCCTCCAATCCGCACATCTCAGACACTGCCGCACTGAGAAACAGTACACACATTGTATATATATACAGCATCACAGAGTCGGCATAATGACGGAAGAACCATCGTGTGAGCCTGGGCACCACGAGTGCCATCAATGCACAAAAGAACACCACCTTCACTGCAAACAACACCCAGAACGTGATACCGCCCCCATCTCCATTTGCCCCAACAATGGCGGCAAGGATAAGCAGCGACAATGTGAGTGCAATCATCGACGACCCCACACTTAGCGTCACCGCCTTATGACGTTGCAAACCATATTTGCATACGATGGGATAAGCTATCAGGGTGTTGGACGCAAGGATACATGAGAAAAGCAGCGACCCAGTCTCGCCATAACCAAGCAACCACGAGCCTACGAAAAATGCAACCACGAAGGGAATGAAAAACGTGAGGAATCCAAATATCAGGAATTTGCCTCGCCGCTTCATGATGTCGGTGAGATTCATCTCAAGTCCTGCAAGGAACATGATGTATAGAAGTCCCACCTTTCCGAAGAGTTCAAATGAAGAATCACGCTCCAGGATATTGAGTCCATACTGCCCCACGGCAACTCCTGCCAGCACCATACCGATGATATGCGGAATGCGCAAACGACTCATCACAATAGGTGCCAGAAGTATTATACACAGCACGACGAAGAATATCAACGTCGGGTCGGTAATAGGAAAATAATGCGACCAAT
>OBLI01002506.1_pt1 | contig 15496 bp, 12 predicted proteins | sample 1519701 | NCBI WGS metagenome assembly OBLI01 (sample SAMEA3663005, study PRJEB22513) | pig gut metagenome | biome: pig gut; feature: pig-associated habitat; material: faeces | place: France | collected 2012 | reverse complement strand
GCCATAATTTGAGCAAGAGTCAAATCATCGCCAAACATTTTTACAACTTGGTCAGCAGTGATGTTGCCTTTGTTAAAATCTTTGAACCAGTGGTGATTTTCTATTAAGTTTAAGATTTTATTTTTTGTTTCAGTTGAATAGTTGAATCTATCCAAAATGCTTGCGGCATACTGTTTACTAAGTGCGGCATGACCGGTATCTGATACAGAAACACCTTTGTATTGTTTCCCCATGTCGTGTAGTAAGATACTCATTTTTAAGATTTCTTTTTGTTCATCTGAAATATTTGCATCAGCTGCGTATTTTAAAGCTTTTTGCAAGTTTTGAATAGTATGAGAATCTAAGCTGTATGCATGAACACCATTTTGCTTTTTGCCAATCATAAATGTAAATTCAGGTACATCTTTGATAAAGTTTTCTAATTCTGCTTTCAATGCTGGGTCTGAAATTTGCAAAGAGTTTTGTTTTGCATATTTATTCAAAATATTCAAAATCTTTTCTTCATTAGGTGTGCTTGGAATTTGAGAAAGTTTTGGTATATCTGATAATTCATCCCCAATAGTATGAATATTGAATTTGTTCATAATAGCTGAACGTTCAGAATATGGAAGAGCCATTAGAGACTCTTTCAAATCTTTCAACATTTCATCATGAGAATATTTTAATGGCAAACCTTTTTTGCCATATTTTTTCATGTTCAAATTTTCTAATGCATTGTCTAGTGCTGTGCTTGTTACAAGATTAGATAAAGGTTTATGCGGAGTTGGTTTTGCTGTTCCTTTTAATGCAGATGCTTTATCTTGCAAAGCTTGGAACAATGAACCATCAGCAGAACCGTATTGAGAGTTGTACATGTTGTATTCATCTTTCAATTTGTTTAATTTATTGATATCTGTACACTCTTCAATTTGAGCTTTTAAATTTTCTGAAAATTTTGCTGCATCAGGAATTTTGGCATTAGCCGGATATTCAGAAAGTGACATATACCTTTCTGTGATTACAGAACCGTCTTTTGCAGAAGTGATAGTTTCTATACCTGTTTCATAGTTTTTAGTTACATTAGTATCAACTTTTGATTCAACTTGTCTGATAATTTGTTGTTTTTTGTTTACCAAAGTGTATCCAGATGGAACATCACCTGCGTTGTGGTAATCGAAAGCTTTGATTGTACCTGCATTGTAATCTTTTATAGATATGATTTTGCCATCAGCATCTACAAAAATCTTTTTATCATCTTTTGTCAAATATGACTTTTTACCTTTTGGAAAATCGGTTTCGCTGACAACTTCAAATTTCAAATCTTCTCCATTTAATCCGTTGAAATTTTTTTCTTGCGGATGTTGGAGTGAAGGTTTGCCATCAGATACCGGAGGTTTTGTACTTGTTCCAGCTTCTTTAAATTTGTCAGCTTCTTCTGTAGTTATTGTTTTACCCTTGTTTTTTAAATCATTATCATCAATAGGTTTGTCACTTGGCTTTTTCAAATCATAAGGAACTTTTTTAGAACCATCTTCTACTGATGGTTTGGTATCTGTCTCTGGTTTAATTGCACCTTGGTGTTCGGTTTCTATTTCAGGTTTTGGAGATGATGGGTCTATTCCCGGTTTTGGGGTTGGAGTATCAACTTTAGTGCCTTTGTGCATTTTTACGTGAGAAATTCTTGACATTAACAAGCCACTCGCAAAGTCTATAAATGCATCGTTTTTGCCATAATCGTCTCCGGCAAGTTTTGTTACACCATAAGAACCTGCACAATTGATAATCTCTTCTGCAACTTCTGTTGCCAAAGCTTTATTAGTTATACCAAAGGCTTGCATTAATTTTGGCGCTAGGATACTTGAAGATGCACCAACACCTGCAAATGACATATTCATCAAAGTTTTTCTCATTGTTTCTTTGACGTCTTTTTTGTTTGACAAATTAACCGTTGCTGTTGCAACACCTGCTGTTGCCATTTGAGTGATGATTTTTGCTTTTTTAGTTGCATGCATTGCTGTGGATACTGTTTTCAATGCTTTTGAAGCTTTTGCTGCGTAAGTCGCGATTTTTACACCACGAGCACCCCATTTAGCAGCACTAACCGCAAGTTTCGCAGCTGCCATTTGACCAAGTCCAGGAACAAATTGCAATGCTATAGTACCAGCGATTTCAAATGCTGCGGATGTAACCATCTCGGTCATTTGTTGGTTTTCGTTGAATTTAATAACATCTTTTACGATATCGTTTGTTCCGTAAGCACTTTTGGTCAACAAATCAACATCTTTGCCCATTTGTTCTAAAGTTTTACCTTTAGATAATTTTTGAAATTCTTTTAAATACTGTTGTTTAGATTCTTGAATAAATGAACCTAAAATATATTTTTTATCTGCTTGAGAGTTCGAATCCATACCTCTGCTTTGTGCGTAAGATTTAATTAATGTATCAATATCAGAATCAGAGTATTTGAAAGATTTTTTTAATTCGTTACGCAAAGATTGGTAATCCATATTCTTAGCTTTTGATTCTAACCCTGCAAATGCTTTGTATGAAGCATTAAATGCAGCTGCAGATTCATAATTTGCTCGAGCAGTTTGGCGAGCTTGAATCATTTTTGGATTAAAATCAATTCCGAAAGTTTGTTTGTATAATTTTTTGAAAGTTGCTTCATCATTTTTATTTGCGGCTGCTACGAGTTTTTTTACATCAGCTGCGTGTTTGCCAAGTTTTTTGTCCATGTCGGCAATGGTTGTGCATCCAAACAATCCACATACCCAATCACCTGTTTTAGCAACCCAGCCTTCTTTATCTCTGGCGTCTTTATATTGTTTTTGAACATCTTTATCTAGTGCAACCAAACCATCTTCACCGTTCAAGAAAGATTTCATTGCTGCTCTTGTAGAAATAGAACTTTGACCTTTTGTAACTTTAGCTGCCGCTGTTGCGCCACGTAAAAAGTCTACGACTTTGTCCATTTCTTTTGTATCAATACGACCAATTTTGTCAAATTCGTGCTGCATACTGGTTGAAAATTTCTTTCTTGCATTTTTCAAATCAGTTTGAGAAACACCTGCTTCTTTTGCAGCTTGTTCTAGTGAATTATAAATGTGATTTAAGGCTTTTTGTCTGTTCGTAGCAGATGCTCCAACTTCTGAACAAATTGTATCAAGTAAAGATGAATCACCGGAGTGTTTTTCTATGACTTTGTCATAGTTATCAAGGACAGCCACAATATTATTTTTATTAACCTTTTTCATTTCATTCCAAAATTCAGGTTTGTTAATCGCAGCAGCATTGTCATCACAAATTTTATATAAATTATTTGCGATACCTTTTGCAGTTTTGTTGTTGCGCATATTTCTGTTGATTTCGGTTACTTCTTTTTCTCTTCTGACAACTCTGTTATATGTTTCTTCAGAACAAGGAACGGTAATTCTTTTACCTTGAATTTGACCGTCTTTTAAGTTTGGATTTAATTTCTTTATTTGCGCAATCTTATCTTCTAATTGCTTTTTAGTAGGATTTTTAACTCCTTGGCTTGCTAGATTTTGCTTAGCAACTTCTGTGAAATTCTTTTGTTTGCAGGTGAAACTGATAGCTCTAGGTGTTGAGGCTTTTCTCTTTTGTTCAGCCTCATGAGCTTTTGCTTCTTGAGCTTTTTCTTTGGCTCTTGCCGCACGTTCTTGTTGCTTTTTGCGAATTTCCGCCATGTCTTCTTTGTAGTCAGCAATTGCATCGGCACTGCTTTTGCGGTTGGTTAAGTTTTTATCATCGGCTTCTAATTCTTTAGGAATCAAAACTGTATCGCCTACTCGGAAAAATTTTGTAGTCCCTTTTCTGTGAACTTTGCCGTTAGGTTCATTCACTTCAATGATGTCACCCTGTTTAATTTTAAAGATTTTAGCAAGATGTGCGATACTTTCACCATTTTGTACAATTACTTTTGTATTGCCATTACCATCGTATTCGGCAACATAAGTTTTACCATCTATTGTCTTTTCTTGTTTAATACGTTTACCGACAGAATTTACTGTTGTTTTAGTAACATTGCCGTTAGCATCTGTAACTGTTTCTACTGTGGAATCTTCCAATTTTTCTACTGAGGTTTGGGTTTCAACTTTGCCGTTGCGTCTTACTCTTTTTGTAGTTACATTGCCATTTTGTTCTGTTTCATTAACAGTACCTTCTTTTTCATCATATTCATAATCTGTTGTAGCTTTGTTTTGAGTATTTTCACGTTTTACAAGCTTTTCGCCTTTATCAGAAATTTCATAGTACAAAGTCTCAGTTTGAGTTTTAACGGTCTTTTTCTGAGGTTTGCCGTCTGTAAAAGTTGTAGTAACAGCATTACCGTTTTGGTCAAAATATTCTTCTTTTTGGATGGTATTATCCATTGAATAAGTAGAAGTTTTGTTATCTTTGATTATTATTTTTTTATTTGTATCAGGATATATTTTCTCAACAGAACCGTCTTTATATTCCGTAGTAATTACTTGTTGACCGTTCTCTTTTGTAGCTGTAGAGTTTTGTATGTTTTTGCTGTTATTACTTAGTGCATTGATAAATTTGAACAAATCGTCGTTAGTGACATTTTTATCTTTTTTATCGCCAAATAATTTTTTTAAGAATTTTTCAGCTTCATTTTTAGAAAGGTTACTGTTTTTTGCTGCCTCTTGTAATGAGGTTTTCAATTTTGAAATCTCTTTTTCATCTAGAACATGGTTCCCATCATCTAACGCATCAAAAATTGCAAGTAAAGCTTTATCTTTAATTTGTTCGCGTTTTAGTCCGCCTTTGATTTTGTTCAAATCAGCTTGACCAAGTTTACCTTTGTTCAAATTCAAATTGACATTATCTGCGCACATTGTAACTTTTCCTTTACTTTCTTCTTTTACACTTACATGTCAATACGGATAATTTTCAAATTCCTTTAATAATACGAGTCTTTTTGTTACATTAGTTTACAACGGTTGATTTAAGGATATAATTAAATTATGGCTAGAGTAAAATCAAAATGGATATGTCAACAATGCGGTTATGAAACAGCAGGGTATTTGGGAAAATGTCCGGAATGTGGTTCTTGGGGAAGTTTTACGGAAGAGGTTCAAAGTAATTTAAAACCTCAAAATGTCTCACCGCAAGGAATTGCAAATGATACAAAACCTTCTTTAATTAATGATATACATATTGGAGAAGAGGTTAGAATAAGTACAAATATTTCTGAATTTGACAGAATACTAGGAGGTGGACTTGTTCAAGGTTCGCTAGTGTTGATTGCAGGTGATCCTGGTATCGGTAAATCAACGATTCTGCTCCAAACAAGTGGAGAATTGTGCAAAAACGGTCAAAAAATTCTTTATGTTTCCGCAGAAGAATCCGCAAGCCAATTGAAACTTCGTGCCAACAGATTAGGAATAAAAGCTGAAAATCTTTATATTTATCCGCAAACAAATTTGGAAAGTATAAGAGCGCAAATTGATGAACTTCAACCTGATATGGTTGTGATAGATAGTATTCAGGCGATTTACTCTCAAACTATTTCAAGTTCTGCTGGAAGTGTGTCGCAAATTCGAGAATGTTGTAATATTTTGATGCAAATTGCCAAAAATCGAGGAATTACAACTATTGTAATCGGTCATGTCACAAAAGATGGAAATATAGCAGGACCAAAGATTTTAGAACACATGGTTGATACTGTTATTTCATTTGAAGGTGACAAATATAAGTCTTACAGGATGTTACGCTCAATGAAAAATCGTTTTGGCAACACTTCAGAAGTTGGAATTTTTGAAATGCAAACTAAAGGACTTGTGGAAGTGAAAAATCCAAACGAATTATTTTTAAATGAACGTTCTCAAGATGCAATTCCCGGAAGTGCAATCATTGTAACAAACGAAGGTACGCGACCTCTTTTGGTTGAGATTCAGGCACTTGTTGGTACAACTCCGTATCCTACTCCGCGTCGAGTGACAAATGGTGTTGATAACAGCAGATTATTACAAATTTTGGCAGTTTTGGAAAAAAGAGTTGGGTTAAACCTTTCAAAGCAAGATGTTTATGTAAATGTTATGGGTGGAATTGAGATTGATGAGCCGAGTGCCGATTTAGGTATTGCAATTGCAATTGCAACATGTGCACGAGATGTTGTGGTTGACCCACAAACTGTAATTATTGGCGAAATTGGCTTATCAGGAGAAATTCATCCGGTAAGTAATATTGAAAAACGTTTAAATGAAGCTGTTACATCAGGATTCAAAAAAGCGATTATTCCTTATGCGAATAGAAATATTATCAATGACAAGATTAATATTGTCCCTGTAAAAAGGCTGATTGATGCAATTACTGCTTGTATTTCTCCAAATTAGAATTTTGTTTATAGGAGTATAGTAAATGTCATTAGAAGAAGAATTAGGAAAATATTTGATAGATAATAGTTTAACAATTGCAACTGCAGAGTCTTGTACAGGTGGGTTGTTAAGTTCCAAACTGACAGATGTGTCAGGAAGTTCAGAGTATGTAAAATTGAATTTTGTAACTTATGCAAATGAGGCTAAGCATAAGATATTAGGTGTAAGTTGGGACATATTAAATAATTTTGGTGCGGTTAGTGAGCAGTGCGCACAAGCTATGGCAGAAGGTTTGGAAAATGTCACAGGTTGTGATATTGCTCTTTGTACCACAGGTATTGCAGGTCCAACCGGTGGAACAAAAGAAAAACCGATTGGTTTGGTTTATATATCAATAAGGTATAATGGAATTACCAGTATTAAAGAAATAAAACTTTCACCGAATATTCCACGAAAAGAAATGAAAGAGCAATTTGCCAATCAAGCACTGAAACTTGCACTTGATACTTTGACAAAAGATAGAATATAAGATGTTATTTATTTCTTACAGCCCAAATATCATCAGGAATTTCCCAGTTTGAGTTTTTTACTCTAGCCATACACCAAGAACCGGATTTTTGTGGAGAGCAGTTATCTTTTAGCTCGTTTATAGATTTTGAATAACCTGCTGGAACAAAGCCATCTTCCGTAAATGTCATCAAAAATATATCAATTCCGAATTTGTTAGGCTTTTTGTTACCGTTTACATCAACGTACATTTTTAAACAAGTTTCAGCATTAGAATCAATTCCGTAAAGATTCCTTAATTGTGTGTTATTTCCGACATCAACCGTAACCATTGTTCCGTTGTTCATAACAAATGAAACAAATTCACTGCCACAGCCTCCACGACCTTTGTGACAATCGTCAAATTCACTGCCATTCAAATTTCGTGTTGCCATATTATCAGAACTCCAACAACCTTTTTCTGGTTCATTGCAGATTCTTGCAACTTTCAGGTATGGGAAAAGATTTATATCAAGCCAATTTCTCAGAACTTGTATACCTCCGTCTGCAGCGGCAAAATCAAACGATACATCATTATAAATCATCATTTTATTTACTTGGTTAAAAATGGAAAAATCCTCTTTCAATTTTGTTTCAATTTCTCGTTTTTGGTGATTAGAAATCAACGTAGGAATAGTTATTGCAGCGACTATTCCAATTATACCAAGTGTGATTAATACTTCAGCAAGAGTGAAAGCAATTTTTTTGACACAGAATTTACGTATTCTCATAATCTTCTCTACCTATTTATATACTTTATGTCTTGTAATAGAAGTATAGTATATCGCTTTAAATTTGTCAATAATATATCATTAATAAATGAATAATGAAGATTTTCTAAGACTTGGTTACAAAATAAAATATTTGAGAAATAAACAGAACCTCTCTCAGCTTGATTTGTCACTAAAAACAGGACTGACAACGCGAACTATCAGTCGTATAGAATGTGGCACAATCGACCCAAAATACTCAACCTTGGTTAGAATTTCTGTGGCGCTTAATACTACTATTATTGATTTGTTAAATTTTACATTATAAAATTTCGACTAAAAAATGGGGCTTAAAGTTTGTAAATTATTTACATTTTTCAGTAACGAAAACTTCTGCTAGTTTCCCACCACGGTTACTTTTAAACCTAATTTCACGACGTTCAGGCTCTTTTGGTTTAAAATCTTCTTTTTGGTATTCAAACAAAAATTTCATAAATTCTTTACTGTACATAACACTCCTTCACGCAGTAAACTGCTTGAAACTTCACACACATATATAAACAAATAAAATACAAAAATTTTGCTAATTTTGCAATAGTTTGCAATAATTTGTTACAATATTAGTAGTTCAAATATTAGCCTGTCGAATAGTTACTTTCGCTAATGTTTTAAACCTCCTGAAAAGTACATAATCTGGTATAAGTTTGTTTTTTAAATAAAACTTTTGTTTATTTTAAACAAAACTCACACAAACAAGGAGGTAAAAATGTCAATTAAAAAACTAACTCTGGCAGCTGCTATTACGCTTGGAATAGCAACGTGTTCCTTGACTCCAGTAATGGCAGCTTGCCCATGTAAAACACCTGCACCTGCCGAACAATTACCGGTAGTAACAGGTCCTGCATGTCCTGTGGAACAAGCCCAACCACAAACTTGTACAAAGTGTAAAAAAGCTTTGCCTGAATGTGGCTGCAAAAAACAGGAAGCACCTTGTAAGAAAAAAGACCCATGTCCAACAAAGAAAAAAGATTGTGGATGCCCTGATGAAATAAGTTGTGACAAACCTGCAGTTCCATCTACAGCATTGTGTCCGCAAACAGGAAAACCTGACAAAGCTGAAATGAAACAAGTTTATGGTTATCCGCAAGCGGTATACGGTACAAATAATTACGTTGGAGAACCTGCAAATTCTATCTTTTCAACAGAAAAACAATTGAAAGGCTGTCCTGCAAGTAGAATGTCTTCAAATATCAGTGGAGCAACAGTTGCAACTGACGGACAAGTTACAGGTGCGGCTGCCCAAATGCCATGCTTGAATGAAGAGCCTAACAAATACAATGGTATAACAATTGATAGAAATGAACGTAAAATGGATGGCAATGCCTGCCCTATAGACATTCAATCTGCAAATTCAATTAATGCGGTTAAAAAGACCTTAATTCCTTATGAGATTCCGCAACAAATTCAAAATATCACAGGTGCAGCTGCTCCATTAGGCGGTTGTATGTTCCCTGATGTTCCTAATAGTCATTGGGCTGCGTGTGATATTGACAAATTAGCAACAAATGATGTGGTGGTAGGTTATCCTGACGGATTTTTTAAACCAAATCGAAACATCTCTCGTGCTGAATTTGCTACAATGCTTGTTAAAGGTTTCAATATGAACTGCGATATGGATAGACAAACAATGTTTAAGGATGTTCCACGTAGCAACTGGGCAAATGCTGCAATTGCAAAAGCTGTTGACGAAAATCTGTTGAAAGGATATCCAAACAAAACATTCAAACCTAAAGCAAATGTTTCTCGTGTAGAAGCCTTGACATCAATTGCAAAAGGTATGAATTGTGACATTGATAAATGTAAAGCGGATGAAATTTTGAGCAAATATGCTGACGGAAACAAAGTTCCAGAATGGGCAAGAATTCCTGTGGCAAAATCTTTGCAAAACGGTGCATTAAAAGATTCGCCAATTCCAAATATGATTATGCCAAACAAAGATGCCTCTCGTGCCGATATTGCGTCAATGATGCAAACTGTTCGTGTAGCTCTTGGCTATGATACAAATCCAAAAACAGCTAACAATATTTGTCCGGCTTGCCCTGTTGAAAAAAATGCGTTGATTGAACATGAAGAAATCGTAAAAATACCAACATTGAAACTTTCAATGATTGACCAATTAACAGCAAAATCTTCTCACGTAGGTCAATACTTTAGAGCAAACACTCTTGAAGATATTACTATCAACGGTGTAACTTATCCTTGCGGTTCAACCGTTACCGGTCAAGTTGTTGAAGTAATAAGACCTTCAGGATGCGAAAAAGGTGCATTGAAACTTGCATTCACAGAAATAAAAAACGGTGATTGCAAAACTAAATTACCAAAACAAATCTTGCAGGCTCAGGTAAATAAATCTAAAAATGTAAATCCTGTAGCAAGAGTTGTTGAAATGCCATTTACTTGGGCTGGTTCATTGGTTGGTGTAGTCGGCAGAACTGCAGGCGGTATTATCACAAATGTTGGTAACGCTGTTGAAAATGTTTCAAATGATGCAGGTTATATGCTAGGTCATGCTTTCCAAGGACAATTCGGAGCAGCTGCAAGAAGCTTGGGTGATGGTTTATTTGAAACCGTTAAAGCTCCTATTGACGTGACAAGAACAGCTCTATCAGGTACTATGGGCTTGTTCCAAACTACAGGTGATGAATTTGCTTACCTTGTTGACCCTCGCGGATACAAAATATCTGCAGTAAATCCAAGAGAACACATTACTATTGCGTTTGGTTGTAACGAATAACCGACACTTAGTTTTATCTTCATCACTCAAAAGCTCGACACTTGTATTGTTTACAGGTGTCGGGTTTTATTATTACTAGCTCAAAAGATTTTTTATGTAATACATAACTCCTGTAGACCATTCTTTGGCAGCAGACTTGGCGCAGTATTTACCGGAGTATGCTAATTCTTCAACAGTATTGATATCAGATTCATGGTGATGTTTAGAAACAATTTGTGCCATTTCTTCAATACAACTATCAACACATTTGAATTTCTTTAAAGCCTTTGCTCCCATTACACCGCCAACATTGCGTTTTAATTTAGCTGCCTCGGATGTTCCTCTTGCTGATTCATGCATTGCAATTGCCATCAAAACAGCAGGATTTACGTTGTATTCTTTTGCTTTTTTTAAGAATACTTTTGCTTTGCCGTTTAACGGATTTTTCTTTTTTTCGTTATCTAAAAGTAATTCATTAAAAGATGATGTTAAACTGTCGTCATAATTTTCTATCGCGCCCATAAGTTTTGCAGTTCGTGCAGACTTTGGAACAGTTGGATGTACAACTTTTTGAGCAACAGCTTTTACTTTTTTAGTCGCAGATTTTGGAACTTTGCGAACAAAAGTATCTCCACTATTCACAATTGGTTCAGCGTGCTCTGTTGCCATTTTTACTAATCTTGTACTTATTTGCGGAACTAGTGTCGTTGCAGCTAGTAGTACTGTTACAGCTTTATTTGTTTCTTTTTTGGGTAATGGCATTGCATATTTTGAAGTTTGATGTACAGCCTGTTTTACTGCTTGTTTAACAACATGTTTGACTGCGTGTTGGCCATTTTTTACAATAGAAACAGCGGTAGTCACCGCTTGATTATGTTTTATTGGGGGTATTCGCATAATTATTATCCTTTTTGCACAGATATTTTATCATAAATAAAGTCGTGAATAAAAATTTTTGCTAATATTTAAAATTTTTAATAATAAAAATTTGAAAATTAATTAATCACCACAATGTCGAATGAAAATTCCTTCTATAGTTGTTTTAATAATTGTGAAACAAAAACAGGAGGAATTTTTATGTTTTACAATGTTTTAAAAACCAAAGAGCTTGTTCACTTAGATAATGAACCCTTTAAAAGAGAAACTCTTATGGAACATAACACGAGTAGTTTGAATATTGTTGCCATAAAGAAAAATGAAATTATTGATACACATACGTCTATTGAAGATGCGGCAGTGTATGTTCTTGATGGTGAAATAGAGTTACATTTCGATGCAGAAAAATTTACTCTAGATAAAGGTGAAATGATTATGTTTAAAAAAGATACAGAACATAAAGTATTTGCCAAAAAGGATTCAAAGTTTTTAGTCGTGAAAATTTAGTGCAGTTCGTATGGTCATATCGAGTTGGCGAAAGCTTTAATGCATTCGCCAACTTTTAAGTCAATAAAAAAGGAACCAATTAAGGTTCCGTTTAGTAGGTTAGTTAGTAGTAGGGGAAAAAGGAGGAAAATTAGTTTTGTTTAATTACATTTTACATATCGACATTTTTTATGTGAAACTTTAATTTTTAAGTGGGTTTTGTAAATATTTTGTTACAATTGATAGAGGTTAATAATGTATCTCCTATAAATAGCAAGAAAATTTGCGTAAGATTGTACAAACGCAAATTTTCTAAATTTTTAGATTAAATTTTTATTGTATTATTTACCTGTTTTATTTATGGCTGTAACATCACTTACTTTCATTGCATAATAAGGTGTATTTTGATTTTTTTCAATCAAGAACAATACAAAGTTGTTATTGAATGTGAAATCCCTACCCTCACGTGGAGCAAGAGACATGCATCTTAACATAATTGCAGCTTCACTTTTTAATTTAACACCTTTGTTATTCATTCTGAAATCTACGGTTTCTATAGTTTTATCAATTTGCATATTTGTACCGACAATTTGGTGACCTTCAAGTTCATTAAAGCTTGTTTCTTGATACAATTTGATATCAGGAATTGTCAAAGTGTCGTTTTTAACAAAGTTCTTGTCTCCGCTATATTTTGCTGTTTTGTCATTCAATTCTGCATAGTATTTGTCGAAAGTTTTATCATCATTTGTTCTGTAAAGCAAAACTTCATCTTTCCCTTTTGTATAAAGCTTTACAGCAAAATCATTATCGTCATTGTAGAATAACACGCTTACATTTTTGTATAATTTTGGATTGCTATTATCATTTATTCCAAAATATTTAACTTTTTCCTGACTGTTACCAAAATTACCTGTTGCTAATTTGTCAAATGCGTTTGTGAATCTGAAATCTTTCTTTAACATTGCGTAAACAAAGATTTTTTCAGGGTTATAAGTAAAATCAAACATTTTTAAAATATCACTTGTTTCATGAAATTTTGATTTGATATTTTTTTCGATTTCAGCTTTCAAGGCAGGTGATACAATTCCTGATTTTACATAATATGATTTTTCATTCAAGTTTGATTTTTTGAACTGTTTTTGGTTCAAATTATTTGCCATTTGTGAATCAAAATCAAGGAATTTTACAGGAGCTTTTACAATCTTGTCAGTAAGTTCGTTCCAAACAAGTTGAAAAGTTCCAACCCAAATTCTATTTTGTGCTGTACTTTGCGTATTCATTGTAGGCAAAACTTCAATAGAATTAACTTCTTGAGCTTGTGCGGTAGAAATTCCGCCAATCATAGCAACTAAAATTGCCAGTGATACTAATATCTTTTTCATTCTTTTCTCCTTCTAAATCCTGTATTTAATGTTTTCCAAAATCCTTTGAAAAATCCTGCTGGGGTGTTTTTGTGAAGAATTGGTGCTGATTCATAGTATTTTTTATAGTTTGCGATAATATTTTCAGGCAGGTCCTCTCCCCTGTCTAAAAGATATGACAAAAATTCTATGTAGTCATCCTGTTCTTCCTTATACAACGAGTCGCGTCTTCTGATATCCTCATCTGCTTCGTAGTGGATAAGTGCGTGGTAAGCCGCAATAAGACTTTCATCGGTTGTATCTTTGGGGTACAACATTAAAGCATCTCTCACGCTACAATAACCAAGCCGAACTCGTCGCAACAAATCTGCGACAGTTTTTCTATCAGAAATATTTCCGCTCATTTTATTACTTAACTAACATTTCAACTGTTTCATGTTCAACAAAGCGAACCATATCTGCATAATTGCCGTTAAAGAAATTATTAGCAAATTCATGCATCATATCTAATGCCATTTCGCGTTTGTCCATAGTTGCTTTATAGAAGAATTTTTTACCAACCTTATATCTTACAAGAATGCTTTTTGTAACAAGTCTGTCCATAACAGTTTTAATCGTTGTATAAGCTCTTTCTGTGCCGTTTTTAGACAACTCATCTACTACATCTTGAATTGAGATATCTACATCTTCATCAATAGCTGTTAAGTTCCAAAAAGTGTTTAAAATTTCGATTTCGAGAGATCCGCAGACCATGTTTTCCTCCTACTGTACTATTTACTATAATTGTAATATAAAATAGATTTTTTACAAGTCCCCTCTTTAAAAATTTACAAAACTACAAGTATAATGGGGCAAATAAGGGACTAAAAATCCATATCCATAAAGTCTTCATCTTTTTTGTAATTACGTTTTTTTGTTCGTATTTTTTCGTTTTTCTTCTTAACCTTTTCAGGTAAATTTCTGTAGGCATTATCAACAGAAATTTTTGTTATTACCTGATTGGTCTTTCTGTCATAAAATGTCAACCAATATTTTCTATTGATGTTGTCAACCGCAAATGAAACATTTTCAATAAATTTATCACCCGGTTTGATTTGTCGAAACATCAATTTAGTATTTCCAAAAATTGATGGACTGAATTTTGCATTGTAATCATTTACCAGTGCCATATCAAAGCCGGATAGAGTTTTGTCTGACATATTTGATATCAAAACTGTTAAGGTAATTGTATTAACCTCTCCAAATGGGTCTTTTTCGTGTTTTACATTGTTTATATTGATATCTAAACCCTTGTATAATATTTCTTCTTGTTTTAGAGCTTCTTCTTTATATACCGGTAAGTCAATAGAAGTATTTATTTTAACCTTGATTTCGTCTCCAGGTGCAATTAGTACGTGGTTACCTTTTCTTATTAGAGCGACACTCAAACCTGCAACACCGCCGACAGCAGCACCGCCAGCTAATGTATACCCTTGAGATGCAATTGCTGCTCCGAGTCCAAGCCAATTTAGCGCCATCAATCCGCCGACAGCTCCACCTGCAACAGTATAACCGACATCTTGAGCTACAATTTTAGCTCCTTGAGTTACTGGGTGAAGTTTTGTTGTCATTTTCCCTTCAATTGGAATTTCACGCCCATCAGGAGTGATTAAATAATCAAAAGATAAATCCATAGATGCTTCTTTTCCCAATCTTCCTGGAGCTGTTGTGTTTGTCAGTTTGCCGTGAGCAAGTGTTCCTTTAGGGATAATTACCCCCTTGTTGCTATATACATCATCTGTAACTTCAGCAAAAAATTCATCTCCTTCAATTGAAATAGAAGAATCCAAAATCTGTGAAACGGTCATATTTATTATTTCTTTGCGGTTAAGGGTTTCAACTGAGCCTGTGAAAATATCACTCTGGTCGTTTTTATATTCGCCATTTTCCATTACAGAACCCTTTAGGGGCTCATCGGCAGTAACCATTAGCGCATTAGAAAATAACATTGTAAATATAATTATAAAGCTCAGGATTTTCTTCATAGTTTTATTATACACTCCGATTTTGAGGTATTTCAAATTAATCTTGTTGGTTTTCAACCTCTTGTGCCATTTCTTCAATAAAATTGTTGACTGGAGCTGGTTCAAAACTTGAACAAGAGTTCCAAATCAAAGTTGGACGAGGTTCACTTAACAATGGACTTGGAAATTCATTGTGGCATTCTCCTTTTAGCATATTTGTCGAACCATCAACGCGAGAGGTGAAGTTTTTACAGCAACTGCAAATTTTTAGAGTCAAGCCGTAATCTTCCATTTTTGATTTCAATTGCTGTAAAGCATCAATCATTCTAAGATGAGCTGCTGTTGTATATTTTTTATTTTTATAAATAAATCTGATTTTTGATAGACCGCTTTCAGTTGAAATAAATTCTAATTTGCA
>OBLI01002505.1_pt1 | contig 15497 bp, 14 predicted proteins | sample 1519701 | NCBI WGS metagenome assembly OBLI01 (sample SAMEA3663005, study PRJEB22513) | pig gut metagenome | biome: pig gut; feature: pig-associated habitat; material: faeces | place: France | collected 2012 | reverse complement strand
CTTTGCAAGATGCAAGTAAATCTCATCCAAGGATTCGCCGGCATGATCACCAGCGGCTCGTAATTCATCGAGGGTTCCATGTGCCCGGACTTTCCCATCTGCCAATAGGACAAAGCGGTCACAATACCGTTGCGCCGTATCAAGGACGTGGGTCGACATCAAAACCGCGACGCCCTCCTTCTTCTTTTGCTCAATCAGGTCTAGCAAATCATGCACTGCCAAGGGGTCCAGCCCATAGAATGGTTCATCAATGATCAGCAACTTGGCCTTAGTCATAAAGGCACAGCAGATCATTACCTTTTGCTTCATCCCCTTAGAAAAGTTAGCGGGGAACCAGTCAAGTTTATTATCAAGCCGAAAAAGTTTTAATAGTTTTGTTGCCCGCTGCCATGCTGCATCGTGATCAAGCTCGTATGCCATAATCGTTAAATCGATATGCTCACGGAGAGTCAATTCATCATAAAGAATTGGCGTTTCGGGAACATAGGCGATCTGCTTTTTATACTCTTCCGGGTTGGCCTGGATAGTAAGACCATTAATTTTAATCGATCCTGAAAATGGTCGCAGCAAGCCAATAACGTGGTTTAGCGTTGTTGACTTTCCGGCACCGTTTAGTCCGATCAAACCAACTAATTCACCTGGTTGGACATCAAAGCTGACATCCTTCAACACGGGAATCTGGGAATATCCACCAACAAGTTTATTTATCTCTAAAGCCATTATTCATCCCTTCTTATTGATTGCTTAGTCATACCTTTTTATTATATCATAGGTTATTTCTTCTACTAAATCATGCACGAACGCGATTTTTTCGGTATACTTAGGATAAGTTTAATCTTCAAAAGGAGCGATTAATATGGACGATAATTGTATTTTCTGCAAAATCATTAAAGGTGAGATTCCTAGCTACACAGTCTATGAAGATGACGTTGTAAAGGCCTTCCTTGATATTTCACAAGGTACTCCTGGTCACACCCTTGTCATCCCGAAGAAGCACGTCCCCGATTTATTTGCCTACGATGCTGATCTCGCTGCTCAAGTATTCTCCCGTATTCCAAAGATTGCCCGGGCAGTCAAGGCTTCTAACCCGGCCATCAAGGGGATGAACGTGGTTAACAACAACGGTAAAGTCGCTTACCAATCTGTCTTCCACTCCCACTTCCACTTGATTCCACGATACACTAGTGATGATGATTTTAAGATGATTTTTAAGGACAATTCTGGTAACTACAACGATGAAAAGTACAAAGAAATCCAACAATCAATCATCGATCAAATGAAAGAAGACTAGTTATGCAACGGCTAAAAGAAATTCAAGAAGAATTCAAACGGCTCAGCACCGAAGTCTCACAGCTAAAAAACGGCATTGATGAACTACAGGCTGCGATCCCGGGGGTGCAAAAGTTTATTAACGATGTCGAACGCGATGTTAAGAAGTGGAAATTCAAGACTGAACCCCGGCTAGACCGCATTCAGGTTATTCTTGATGTGCTCAAAATTGATTCAAATGAAAAGAAGAAGTAAAAAATGGAACTGTGACATAAGTTAAGTTACTTTCATAAAAAGCAAATACGCAGTACAACAATGGCCTCTAACGTCCGGCAAAACCGAACGTTAGAGGCCTATTGTTGCTTGCGGGGGCTCGAAAACGAAGTCACAAGTGACTTCTGTCTCGCTCCCATTTTTTTGCGCTATTTACTTGTTGGAACTACTACTGCTACTGTTGCTAGAGCTGCTAGTAGTGGCGCTGGAGTTAAGGTAATCATCAAGGATATTCTTAACATCGTTTTCCTTGATTGAAACGTTACCCTTCTTCAAGACGTTTGAAACAACTTTCCGCATGAAGTTTTGGTTATTCATGTTTTCTTGAACGATTTGGTTCTTCAAGTCATTGATGTGTTGACTCTTCTTACCCTTAGCTGGGTGTTCGATCATATAAATTACTTGGTAACCGTCATCAGTCTTAACAGGGGTAGTAGTATATTCACCAGTCTTCAACTTAAAGGCAGCCTTCTTGTAAGCTGAGTCAAGTTGGTTGTCAGTATTATCAAAGGCTGGAAGCTTACCACCGTTGTTCTTAGTTTGACTATCAGTTGACTTGGACTTAGCAAGCTTCTTGAAAGTCTTGTACTTGTTGCTGGAGTCATTTAATTGGTTAATGATATCTTCAGCATCGGACTTACTACCAACAAGGATCGTCGCAGTTTGAACTTTAGGTTGGTACTTGGTCCATTGCTTATTGATCTGCTTAGTAGTGATGTGGGAGTAGTGACGAGCAGCGGCAGTCAAGAGTAAGTTTGACCGAATTTGTTGCTTTAATGACTTTTCAGTTAAGTTTTGACTTTGAAGGTAAGCATTAAAGTCAGAACCGTATTCACTCTTGTAAGTGTTGTATTGCGCGTTAACTTGCTTATCACTGACTTCTTTACCGTATTGCTTCTCCAAAACCTTATCTAAGATCATTTGTTGAAGCACTTGCTTACCAGCACTGGTTTGCTTCATGCTGCTGTAGTATTCGCTCTCAGTGATTTTACCACCGCTAGTAGTAGCGACTGCTTTATTTCCACAGGCAGCAAGCGGCATCATCAATGCGGCTCCTGCAATGATAGCAATTAACTTTTTGGATTTCATGTAAGAAACACATCCTTAAACAAAATATTTTTTCGATAACTTCACTCATCCAATATACCACACTTATTTTTTCGTGCCAGTCTCCTAAATAAATGTTTATACCATCTTCATAATTTATTCACGTTTTAATGCTTGCAGGTCAAGAATCTTAACGTCAAGGTCCTTAATCCGATCATCAGCAGTAAAATAGATAACCTGATTCTTCTCAGCAATTTTTTCTAGCAACGCCAGCATTCGTTGCCGCCGAACATTATCAAAATTAACAAACCCATCATCAATAATTACTGGGAAGTTGGCTTGATCACTCATCACGGTGACAAAGCCAAGCCGGAGCGCAATATACAGCTGTTCAGCCGTTCCTTGGGATAATTCTTCCACTAAAAAGACTTCTTGATCCCTTCGTACCACCTTGACTCCATCGGCCGTTAAACGGATCTGGGAATAACGATGAGCGGTTAACAAGGCAAAATATTGTTCTGCCTGCCGAATGATTGCGGGGTAACGGTCAGCTGAAGCACCTGCAAGAGCCTTATTTACCCACTGAATCGCTAATTGGTACCTTAACCATTCTTGTAGCTCATGCCAAATCTTAGCGGCTAGGTTAGCCCGCTCTTGTTCAAGATTGCTGAGGGTCCCGTCTTCAACCAAACTATCAATTTCGACTTTATCTTTTTGAATCTCCTCGTGAGTATGAGAGATTGTTAGGCTGAGCTGATCAAGCTGGTGCCGAGCCTTCGATAAAGCCGTCATTAGCTCATCGCTATTTGCGTATGCAGCAAGGGCTTGGCGGTCTTCTGCGGTCAATTGTTGTCCATAGGCATCTGATGCCAAGGCTTGTGATTGTGCTGCAGAACGGTTTGCTAAGTACTGGGTAAACTGGTTATCATCGTGCACCCCTGCTTGCTGATAAATCGCCATTTTTTGCTGATGAATTTTACTGTAGTCTTGATTGAGCTGGGCTAAATTGTTAGCAATCGTTGCTTTTTCCCGGGTATTCGCTTGGATATCCTGGCGCGCTTGTTGCCCTTGTTCCAGCAAATCATCCAATTTAGTCCTAACAGCCGCCAACGTTAGATTTTGCAAAGCAGGTGGCAATTGTTGGTTAAAGATAGCAAGCTGGTGGTCATATCTTTGCTGATCTTGTTTGGCAGTTTGGAGCTGGGCAGCTAATTCGGCATTTCGTTGTAAATCTCCCTGGATTAATAGCCATTGATCAGGTGGAAAATCCTGCAAGCCATGTTTTTGACCGAACGCCATGATCGCTTGAGAATCTGTCGTTACTGGAGCAGGATGATTTCCTTGGCGTTGATAATAAAGATACATAACTGTCGCAAAGGCCGCAATTGCTCCGATAGCGGTAATAAAAGTAGCATTCGCTAACAACCCGATGATAAAAAGGACAAAGCCGCCGACAATTCCGATCATTGCGGTCCGAGAAAGATCGCCATTTGACTGGTTCGTATTTGCCCGAGAAAGCGGTTGAACATTAAGAAGGCGGGCAAGTTCTGCTTTTTCCTGTGAGGTTAATGGCGCTGGCAAGGGATGGTGGTAGCGAGTTTTAATTGCAGTTAATTCCTGTTGCCACTGATTAGCTTGTGTTTGTTGACGGTGCTGCAAAGCCTCTTCCGCTTGTAATTCAACTACCTGCTCCTTAAGCCGTTGAAGTTCCGGGATGCTTTGTGGCGAATGCTTAGTTGCTTGTGGAGACTGATGATCGATCCTTGCCAAGCGCTGTTGATAAACCTGTTGTTGGTGGCGAAGTTCCTTTTCTCTCACTTGTAGTTCTTGAGCTGTCGTAACCTGCTGATCAGTTAAATAATCATCAAGCGGCCGAGTTTGGTGGCTACTTTGCCATTCATGGTAAACCGGCCACAACTGTTGTAAATGTTCTAATTTTTGCAAAAGCGGCTGTTGTTTTTGCAATTCTGCCTGTGCTTGCCGTAATTTTGCTTTGTTTGTCTTCAAATCTGCCTGTAGGTCCTGATAACGGTGAAATTTACCACGCGCTTGGTTAATTTTATCTGTCAAATTTGCATATTGATGGAGGTCTTGATTAAGCGGCCATTTCCGTCCGCGCGGTTTATAGATATGGTCAGCCTGTTTCTGGTACTGATTGATCAACTGGTCCCACTGTGCACTACCAACTGCCCCTAATTGCTGCAGATGTTGTTGCCATTCATCCCGATTAAGCTCGTCCACAGCTGTTAAGTCTCGTTGCCCAAAACTAAAAAGAGCTTGATAGAGCGACCGATCCATCGGGCCAAGCAATTGCTTTAGTTCTTGCTCACCACCTTGACGTCCTTGTGAATCAGTCACACTAACCTTACCGCCATTCCGCCCGCGTTCCCGTTTAATCACGTAATCATGGCCATTGATCTCAACTAATAAACTTCCACCATAACTAGAAGTAGTTTTCGGAATATACTGGGCAAACCGGTTCTTTCCCCGCCCATCCGCAAAGCCAAATAAAATACTAACAAGAAAGGCCATCAGAGTTGTCTTTCCGGCCTCATTAGGGCCATAAATTATTTGGGGGTTAGCTGTAAAATCGAAATCTTGATCATGCCATTTGCCAAAGCCATCAATATGAGCTTTTTTTATTTTCATCTTCTAATCCTCCCGCCGCAATAATTGGGTCGTTGCTTGCTTCAATTGCTGAAGATCAAGGTTTGTCAACTTAGCTGCTAAATCAGCATCTCGTGCTAAACTTTTTGTTAATTCTGCAATATTAGCAGGAGTAAATACTTCTTGGGCGGCTTGTTGCCAATACTGTTCATCTAGGTCAGTCATTGATGGCAGCGAATTTTGCTGGTGGAGCAAGAGGTCATAGATCCACCATTTACCATTATCTATATTTTGACCCTGCAGGTGTTCAAGGACATCCCCATTTGCAAGCAGGTGCCGAATCGTTGGGGAAAGTTGTTCAATGTTAGCAATCGTCAGCTCTACCAGTTGGAAAGGTGCGTTTTTAAGTTTGCCATCAATTGCTTGCGACAAGTATTGCTCCATTTCAACAAGATTACTAGTTGATAAAGCATTGACAGTTAGACTTGTCCATTCAATTTCCGCAACTGGTTTAAATTGGGGCACAAGTTTATTGCCCTGACTTTCCACCAAATAATAACCGTGCTGTCCGGCTTCGTTTTTATGCCGTCCCTGTGGATTACCACTATAAACAATTGGCGGATTTTCATTCAAGAGTTGGTGCTTGTGAATATGACCAAGTGCCCAATAATCATAATTTTTAGCGATTAATTCATCGATCGTAAACGGAGCATAGTGGTTATCTTGACTTTGCCGAACTGCTCCGTGAAGCATCCCAATGTGCCAAGTTTCGTTTCTTTTTGGTGGATATTTTTGTACTTGATCTTCTTGAATCCAGCGTTGATCATAACTAAAGCCTGAGATAGCAACACTGTCATGATTTGCCAAAGTAAGAGTGGTGGTCGTTACGCGATTGCCAAAAACATGAACATTTGCTGGCAGCTCTCCCGTATCTTGGACAATTTGATAATCGTGGTTACCATAAAGTAGATAAACGGGGATGTGGGCTTGATTAAGTCGTTCACATTGCTTGATGAAAAAATCAGTAGCGACAATGCTTTGCTGATCACGGTCATAAATATCTCCGCTAATTAAAATAAAATCGACTTTTAAGTCAACCGCATCATCAACAATCTTTTGAAAAGCAGCAAATGTCGACGAATGGACGCGTTCCCATAATGACTTAGGCATCGAAGTCAACCCTAAAAAGGGACTATCAAGGTGTAAATCGGCTGTATGAATAAATTTCATAATTTTTCCTCTTAACAATAAAGGAGCTGAGAAAAATTTTGCTTTCTCCCAGCCCCTTACTTGGATCGTAATAAATTAATTATTCTTGTCCTGGCATCTTTGGCATTACTTCACTGTAAAGATCTTGAATTGGACTTGTAATTGTCTTATTCAATTGTTGAAGCATGCTATCAACTTGCCGTTCTTGGTTCATCAAGTCTTGAACAACCTTCTTACCGCTTACTTCCTTGGCAAGGTTTTGGATGTTTTTAATTTCATCATCAGTTGGTTGTTGACCAGTCATTTGCTTGTGTTGAGCATCTGCTTGAGCTTGTTGGAACTTCTTGAAGGTGTCAAAAGTGTCACTGTCAGCCTTTAATGCTTCAAAAGCCTTTTTTAATCCTTGATATTCTTGAGTTTCGCGCAATTGGCGACTAAGTTCATTTGCAGTATCATAAATATTTACAACCATGTAAAAGTCTCCTTTATCTCGTTCTTAGATTAATTGTATCATATTATCCTAGAAAAGCGATCGAACATTGCTCCACCATTGACTCGCCTTATTACCAAAATTATTTACTGATTGGTTGAAGTTATTTACAAAGTCGCCCCCATCTTTGAGGAATGATCCCCAACCTTTAGAGGAGCCCTTTGTCTTTTCATTTGCCCGTGTTTGCGCATCTTCAACCGTAAATTTGGTACCGGCAGTATTTGGCAGGATCGCACTCATTTCATTCTTGTAAAGGTAATTAATGCTTCGTTCAGAAATATCGTTTAGGGTATGACTTTGATTTGTATCATCGTAGCCTTCCCAGGTTGCAACCACTACATCGGGCGTATAACCCACGATCCACTTATCACGATCATTAGAATCATCGCCTTTTACCCCTGAGTTTGTGGTCCCCGTTTTACCGGCAAGCGTATATCCACTTGGCTTGGCCGTTTCACCAGTTCCGTGATCAAATACGCCAATTAACATACTGGTCATTTCTTTGGCCGTCTTACCAGAAATGATTCGCTTATTCTTGCTACCATCATTTTTGGCGATCACCTTTCCAGAGGCATCTTCAATCTTGGTAATGTAGTGCGGGGATGGCATCAACCCATCATTGGCAAAGACCGCATAGGCACGAGCCATTTGTTGCGGTGATACTCCGCGAGTCATACCACCGAGGGCTAAGGCAAGGTTCTTATCACCCTTTTCGACTGGCAAGCCAAACTTCTTTGCCATGTCATAACCACGATTGACCCCGATCTTATTTAATAACCAGACTGCCGGAGCGTTAAGACTCTCATAAAGGGCCTTATACATCGGCACCGTCCCGCTATAGGTATCATCATAGTTCTTTGGCGTGTAATTATTAGTTCCATATGATTGTTTCTTATCTTGAAGCGTTGAATCATAGAAATACCCATGCTCTAGGGCTGGGGTATATACAACAATCGGCTTAATCGTTGACCCGGGCTGCCGCCGCATCTGCGTAGAACGGTTAAATCCACGGAAGACATGTTTCCCACGGCCCCCAACGACCGCGGTAATTCCCCCATTTTTCGGATTCATCGCAATCGAAGCTGATTGAACCATTGTGCCATCGGCTGAGTTCTGCGGGAAGTTATCGTCATCGTCATAAGTTTGCTGCATTGACCTCTGCTGATCCTGATCCAGCGTCGTATAAATCCGATAACCGTTATTCATAATATCTTTTTCTGAAATATGATAACGGCTTTCGGCTTCGGCAATGACAGCATCAAAGAAGTACGGATACTTATAACTATCATTTGGCACGTAGCCGTTGGTAATATTCAACGGTGTTTGCTTATATTGATCCGCCGCACTTTGACTCAGCTTATGATTTTCAACCATCAGCTGAAGAACCATATTCCGTCGTTGTTTTGTCGCTGTTGGATGTTCTACTGGGTCGTACATCCCTGGTGACGTCAGCATTCCAGCCAGGGTAGCTGCTTGGGGTACCGTTAGTTGACTGGCGTTTTCATTGAAGTAACGCTTTGCCGCATCTTGAACTCCCCATACCCCATGACCAAAGTAGGCATTATTGAGGTACATTGTTAAAATCTCATTTTTGCTGTATTGGTTTTCTACCTCAACCGCAATAAAAATTTCCCGGGCCTTTCGGGAGAAGGTCTGTTGTTGAGTCAAAAAGGCATTCTTAACCAGTTGTTGCGTTAAAGTACTACCCCCACCGGAGATATAGTCACGGTGAAGAAGTTTGTTTTTCACTAGTAAGAAGCCAGCCCGGCCTAACCCTTTGACTGAAAAGCCGTGTTCATGATAGAAATTTCGGTCTTCAGTCGAAAGGACTGCGTTAGGAACATTTGAGGAAATATCTTTTAATTCCACATAAGTTCCCTTTTGAGCATAGAGGCTCCCGGCCGATTGATTGCTACGATCATAAATCATTGTTGGCCGTTGCAACCGGTTCTTAAGATTTTTAACATCTGCAGTTTTAGCAACAAACGTCAAATGGATACTGGTAATTAAGAAAATTCCTAGAAAAATAACAATGATCCATCGCGTTAATTGATAACGATGCCAGAACTTTTTCAGCATCGCAACAAAGAGCTGCCAATAGTGTTTAAACCAAACTCGGAACGATGCCCAAGTCTTTTTTAACCACTCTATGATTCGCTCTTTCAAATCTGAATTAGATTGTGGTTCACGATTCATTAACAAATCTCCATTTTCATTTCAAAAAGCTGACAATTATTTTATCACATTTTGGCAAATGGTAAGCTATTTTCTCCGCCAGCTTTACCAGAAATTAAAAATGAAGAGACTGGAGAAAAGCTTATTCTCTCAAGTCTCTTCACAATAATATTTAGTAGTTATAACAATTACATCTCATCTGGTGCCTTGATATCAAGTAAGTCAAGGGCAGATTTGAGCACATCACTAACTGCTTGAGTAAGAGCTAACCGTGCTGGTTGAGCTTCGTCCTTATCAAGAATCCGAGTGTGAGCGTAGTATTGGTTAAACTTCTTAGCCAATTCAAGGGCATACTTAGCGATTACTGATGGATCGTAGTTTAATGCAGCCCGCTTGATTGCTTCGCTGTATTGGCCAAGGAAGCTGATTAATTCCCAAGCTTCAGCACCGGCCTTTGTCAAGTCAACATCGCTAAAGTCCCGAATACCGCCCTTACGTAAGATACTCTCAGCACGAGCACGAGCATATTGAACATAAGGACCAGTTTCACCTTCAAACTTAACAACATCTTCAAGCTTGAAGTTAACGGCATTCCGACGGTAGTTCTTTAAATCGTGGAAGATAACGGCACCAACACCGACTTCTTTAGCAACTTCATCAGCGTTTTCAAGGTCAGGGTTCTTTTCGGCAATTTGCTTCCGTGCTAAATCAATAGAATCATTCAATACATCTTCAAGGGAAACAACATTACCCTTCCGCGTAGACATCTTCTTACCGTTTAAGTTCATTAAACCAAAGGAGATGTGTTCAATTTGATCCCACCAGTTGAAGCCCATTTCCTTTAAGGCCGCACGTAATTGCTTAAAGTAAGTTTCTTGTTCGGCACCAACAACGTAGAGGGACTTAGCATGACCATACATCCGCTTCCGGAAAAGTGCAGTTGCCAAGTCACGAGTGATGTACGTTGTCGTTCCATTACTCTTGATGATTAGCAATGGTGGTAAGTTATATTCATCAAGGTCGACAATTTCTGCACCACGACTAGGCTTCAATAAGTCCTTATCCCGTAACAATTGGATAGGTTCTTCCATCTTTTGAGCAGAGAAAGCTTCCCCATTGAATGAGTCGAAGTTAACATCTAGCATCTTGTAAACACGTTGGAACCGTTCAAGAGAAACTTCACGGAACCAGTGCCAAAGCCGCCATGCTTCTTCGTCACCATGTTCAAGCTTAGCAAACCAGTCACGACCTGCTTCAGTGTATTCTGGATGTTCGTCAGCTTCATTATTGATCCGCACATAGTACTTAAGCAAAGTATTAATTGGATCCTTCTTAACTTCCGCTTCGTCTCCCCACATCTCATAAGCAGCAATTAACTTACCAAATTGAGTACCCCAATCACCAAGGTAGTCAATCCGAATCAAGTTGTAGTTAACTTTTTCAAGAATCCGGGCAACAGCTTCACCAATCATGGTTGAACGAAGGTGACCCATTCCCATCGGCTTAGCAATGTTTGGTGATGAATAATCAATCGTAACATTTGATTGGTGACCAAGATCAATCTCACCATAATGTTCAGGATCTGCTAAGATAGTTTGCAAAATCTTAGCACCAACTTGGGCTTTATCAAGGAAGAAGTTGATATATGGGCCTGCAACAACTACCTTTTCAAAACCGTTTTGGTCAACCTTTTCAACCAACTCACTTGCAATCATTTGCGGTGCCTTATGTAAGGTCTTAGCTAAGAAGAATGTCGGGAAAGCATAATCCCCATTACTAGAATCTTTTGGCCGTTCAATCTTAGCTTCAATTTCTTTAACATCCATCTCTGGCAATGCTTGTGCCAATGCAGCTGCAACTTGTTGCTTATCGCTCATATATATTCCTCCTTATACTTATAAAAAAACGCCCCTAATAAGCATAATGCTTACTAGAGACGAGATTTACCCGCGGTACCACTCTAATTGAATTAGAATTCCACTCATTCATTGAATTAATTGAAATATCTGAGGCACGCCTTCACAAATCGAAAAGCCCCTAACTCTCATCAACAAAGGGTCGCTGTAGATTTCAAAATGCTACTACTCCTCAAATCCTATTTTCATACTCAATTATTATAACAAATTTAGATTTAAAAACAAGGACTAATCTACAAGGGTGAGTTATTGCTTTTTTCTTACTTATTATATGTTACAATTATTATCATTAAATAATAATGAAAGGTTGATGAGTTATTTATGACAAACCCTACAATTCAAGCTGTCACAATTGCAGGTCATGATTCGGACGGGAGTGCTGGAATGCCCGCTGACCTTCATGCCTTTTTTGCGGATGGCGTATATGGTCACGGTATTTTAACTGCCGCTGTTTCCGGAAATTCTTACGGGATCACCTCTTCCCAAGTAATGCCGCAAGAATTTATTGCCGAACAGTTTAAGGTATTAAGTGAAGATTTTGACATCAAAGCAGCCAAAACTGGAATGCTTGCTAATGACGATGTAATTAATGTCGTTGCTGATAACTATTCGCCTGAACATTTTGGCCCGTTAGTTGTTGACCCTGTGATTATTACTAAGCACGGTGCAATGTTGCTTGAACAATCCGCCTATGAACTATTTCGTGAACGAATTATTCCCCTTGCAACTGTTATTACCCCTAATTTCTATGAAGCACAAAAATTAACAGGAATTGAAATGACCACAGATGAAGAACGGGTTAAAGCAGCTCATTATCTTCAAGACTTAGGGGCAAAAAATGTGGTGATTAAGGGCGCGCATAATGATGATAGCCAAACAACTGTTGATGACTTTGTTCTTCTTGAAGACGGTGATAGCTTCTGGCTCAAAAAACCTTTTGTTAAGACTGATCGGTTGAATGGAACCGGGGATAGTTTCTCCGCGATCATTGCTGCCGAGCTTGCGAAGGGAAATAATGTTAAAATAGCAGTAACAAAGGCTAAAGATGCCGTTTACGCAGCAATCGCAAATCCATTAACGGTTGGTCATAAATTTGGCCCAATCAATCATTGGGATGCGCAAAAGGAGCTGCATTAGGAGGAATTTTTGATGCTTGATACGTATAGGCACAAAGTTGTATTAATAGGTGACGGGGCTGTCGGCTCATCATTTGCATTTTCATTATTGCAGTCAACAAATGAGGTCGATGAATTGGTACTGGTGGATCGTACAAGGTCAAAAGCAGTTGGGGATGCGGCTGATCTTGCTGATATTACACCCCTGACAAACCCAGTAAAGATTTATGCGGGAACCTATGAAGATGCTGCTGATGCTGACGTAGTTGTTATTACGGCTGGGATTCCCCGTAAACCTGGTGAAACTCGTTTAGACCTTGTTAATAAAAACACTACGATTCTTAAGTCAATTATTGAACCAATTGTCAAAAGTGGATTCACTGGTGTTTTCGTTATCTCGAGCAATCCTGTTGATATCCTTACAACAATTGCGCAGCGAATCAGCGGGTTTCCTAAAGAACGTGTTATTGGGACCGGAACTTCTCTTGATTCAATGCGGCTACGAGTCCTCTTAAGCAAGAAATTACACCTATCCGTCAATGTCATCGATGCCTTAATGCTTGGCGAACATGGTGATACTTCTTTTGCGGCCTTTAATGAATTCACAATCGGTGGAAAGGCCCTCAATACAATTACTGCCCTTTCAAATACTGATAAAAGTGAAATTGAAAAAGCAGTTCACGAAGCTGGCAGTCAAATAATTGCCAATAAAGGGGCTACTTTCTACGGAATTGCTAAATGCCTCTCGTATATTACACGGGCAATCATCGAAAACCGTAATCTTGTCCTACCGATTTCGGCTCCGCTTGATGGGCAGTATGGAATTAATGATCTGTACTTAGGAACGCCTGCCATCATTAATAGTCAAGGAATCGGTCAGATCGTTGAATATCCGTTAACATCAGATGAAGTTAAAAAGATGCAACAGTCTGCTGAAGCGATGCATCAAGTTTTAGCTAAGATTGAGATCTAAAAAAGCTGAGGCTAGGAGAAAATTTTCTCTCAGCCTCAGCTTTTTTATAAGAGCGGGTAACGAGAATCGAACTCGCGACGCAACCTTGGGAAGGTTGAGTTTTACCACTAAACTATACCCGCATTAACTAACTAAGTTCAACACTTAGTTAGTATATACCTCTTCTAATTATTTGTCATCTGTTTTTAAGATTTTTTTGAAGATTTAGCATCTTCCGCTGTTACCTCGTCATCCTTTTTTTCTTCACGAGGAACAGCTTTTACCATCTTAGCTTCTTTTTGGCGAATAACAGCGCGGCCATTTAATTCGTTAACCCCGCTTTTATCAGACGGATCAAAATCTTGGATAGATACCATAATTGAATTAGTATAAACCTTTTCAACAACACCAGAAAATTCATGTTCGAGGGGACCGAATTTCTTTCCTTTTACAATATCGCCAATTTCAAAATCTGCCACTTGATTTCACCTCAAATATTATTTATTTTTACGCAAGCAATATACGTACCATACACTTTTTTTATTATATTTTCAAGTCAAAAGCATATAGTCAGTTTCTCTCATTAATGCTAAAATCAAAGCCGAAAGGAGTTTATCCATATGTTAAAAATAATAGTGGCGGTCTTAATCATTATTTTGATTCTCACCACTACCACTGGTCTGCATGCAAAAATTGAACGGAAAGTGACTAACTGGCTTGAACTAAGCCGTTTATTCTTTTTCCTTTTATTGACCGCTTCGATTGTCCACACCTTTCTTCATTTTAAAACTCAGCTTCTGAGCAACCTAGTATGGATCATCTTTTTAATTATAATCTATATCTTAATGGAAACTGCTTTCCGCCTTAAACGGGAAACATCTGGCAATCCCTATCTAACAGCCTTACTTTTTATTGCCCTTATTATTGCCTTTGGGATTGGCTGCTGGTGGATCTAAACCAATAACTGTTTTCAATAGTGTCAATCATTTTCACTAACTGACTAGTTTCCTCAACATCATGAACTCGTAAAACACGACCGCCTCGCAAATACATTGCTGTCTCAGCAATCAATGTTACGCCGAGACGGTCTTCTTTTGCTAGATTAAATAATTTTTGACCAAAACCTTTTCGAGAGATCGCAACCATAATTGGGCGCTGGAGGTAATTAAGCTGGTCAATGTTGCGCATCATCGCATAATCTTGGTAACCGTCAGCAACCTTTGCATACCCAATTCCTTGATCTAAAATCACTCGTTCAAGATCAATGCCAGCAGCCGCTATTGTCCCAAGATTGTGTTCAAAGAATTTCTGCATCGCTACGGTAAGGTTATCATAGTCATGGGTTCGGCTGCTATGCATCGTTACCATTCCAACATTTGCCTTAGCCATCAAAATTAGTTTTTGTTTTGAATTAAATGCCTGCACATCATTGATAATATCTACTCCGGCCTTAATTGCCGCTGCCATTACTGGGAGTTTATACGTATCAACTGCGATTGCAATCTGAGGATAGTTTTCACGAAGAAGCTGAATAGCTGGCATAATTCGCGCAATTTCTTCTTCCGGATCAACCTCTTTAAAGCCACCCGGTTTCGTAGTTTGCCCACCGACTTCAATTACGTTTGCCCCAGCTGCCACCATCTTAGCAATTTGACTAGCAATAGCGGAGTGGGATTGAAATTTACCCCCATCATAAAATGAGTCAGGAGTTATATTTAAAATTCCATAAATCACCGGTTGCTCTGTCAGATCAAAAGTAAACCGGCCTGCACGCCAAATAATCTGGTGACGATGGTAAACCTGCTCAAGAGAAGCAATTAATTCTTGGTCGTTCTCCCACCGCTCTTTCACCTGCGCTATTAGTTCTTTTAGGGAAAGGAGCGGGAAAGAAAATTCTACGCGCTTTTCAACACAAGCGACGGGGCTATCAAAATGACGGATAAATTGCTCTACCATTCCAGCCGTCTCCACATCTGAACACTCCCACGTCAATAAAAGCTGCTGATGACGATTAACTTGGTCGGCTAAGATCGCGGACACTAACTTCGAATGGTCTTTAGTAACTAAATTTTCAGTAACTTTCATTTCATTCTCCTAATTGATCTAATAAATTTTTAACAGCTCGTGCACGATGTAAATAAGAAATGCGGGTCGGCTGGTCCATTTCGGCAAGCGTTTGTGATTCACCAGCTGGAATAAAAATCCGATCAAACCCCGTCGCATTGACTCCGCGTTCGGCATGAGCAATTGTCCCCTTTAATTGACCATGACCAATTTTAACCACTTGATTATTTATCGCCAGGGCAATTGTTGTTTTCATTATAAATTGTCGGGATTTACCATCAACTAAATGGATCAAGTAATCATTTAAATCACCATTAGGAACTTCTTGTGCCAATTCCCGCGCTGTCTGCACCCCGTATCTTCCAGGAAAAGCCGGGAGT